>Ga0228536_1001615_pt1 | contig 19048 bp, 13 predicted proteins | sample SJ1Smetagenome_FD_168611 | JGI IMG/M metagenome (GOLD analysis project Ga0228536, IMG submission 168611) | Enriched culture of PCE-dechlorinating microbial communities from Ithaca, New York, USA - SJ1.S | ecosystem: Engineered > Modeled > Simulated communities (microbial... > Unclassified...
TTTACGTTGCCCACCTGGCAGAAGCGCTTTTAGAAATGCTCCAAAAACGGCTGAGTGGTATCTACCACGTCTATGCGCCTGAAAGCCTGAGCAAGTATGATTTTGGCGTGCGCCTGGCGCAGGAATTTGGACTGGACGCAAGCCTGATCCGTCCGATTTCCGCCCTGGACTCTGACCTGCCCACCCGTCGATCGCTCAACCTGAGCATGAACACCGATAAACTCCAGGCTGCCCTAGGTAAACCGCTGCCAAGCCAAACCGAAGGCTTGCGCGCCTTGCACGCTGACCTTGATTCTGGTCTGCGCCAGAAATTACTTTCATTTACCCACTAACCGGAGGATCCATGGAACTCAAAATTGCTAACACCCTGATTGGAGACAATCACCCCACCTGGTTCATCGCCGACATTGCAGCCAATCACGACGGCAGCCTTGAGCGCGCTCTGCAGCTCATTCATCTCGCCGCCGAAGCTGGCGCGGATGCCGCCAAGTTCCAGAACTTTCGCGGTCCTGAAATCGTTTCGGATTATGGCTTCAGCCATATGAACTCGCAGGTTTCACACCAGGCAAAATGGAAGAAAACCGTCACCCAGGTATACAACGAAGCCTCCGTGCCTTTCGACTGGACGCCAATCCTCAAGGAAGAATGCGACAAAGTGGGCATCACTTACTTCTCCTCCCCCTACGACTTTGACGCTGTGGACATGCTCGACCCCTTTGTGCCTGCTTACAAAATTGGCTCCGGCGACATCACCTGGATCGAAGCCTGTTTGCATATGGCGCGCAAGGGTAAACCCGTCCTGCTCGCCACAGGCGCTTCCACCATTGGCGACGTTCAACGCGCGGTGGATGCCATCCTGGCAGTGAACCCGCAACTGGTGCTGATGCAGTGCAACACCAACTACACCGCCGCCGACGGCAACTTCGACAATATCCACCTCAACGTGCTCAAAACCTACCGCCAGATGTGGCCGGACCTCATCCTGGGGCTTAGCGATCACACCCACGGGCATGCTACCGTTCTTGGAGCGGTTGCTCTGGGCGCGCGCGTGGTGGAGAAACACTTCACCGATGATAATAACCGCGAAGGTCCAGACCACGCCTTTGCTATGAACCCCACCAGTTGGGCTGAGATGGTCACTGCCACCCGCCAGCTGGAACGCGCGCTGGGCTCGGCTAACAAGACCATCGCCGAAAACGAGCACGACACGGTCGTGGTGCAGCGACGCTGCCTGCGTGCCGCGCAGGAAATCAAGGCCGGGCAGACGCTGACACGCGAGATGATCGACGTTTTACGCCCTGCCACGCCTGGCGCGATTATGCCTTATGATATCGAACAGGTTGTTGGGCGCGTTGCCCGTCAGGATATTCCCGCCGGGCAGGAACTGCGCTGGTCCATGTGAGGTTAAAGGGTAATCAATTACCCCGATAAGGCAATGATATGAATTTTTCAAATGAAGTATCTTATCAGAGTCCCACTCACTCTGAGTTGAACAGCAATAACCGGGACTCTTCTCGGGAGGAAAAGCATCTTCATCAAGACAGCTTGATTATAGGAAATCCAAAAGGATTAGTATTCGCGATTATTTTTCTTTTATTGTTTTGTTTTGGTTTTATTTTTTCCGTTTTAACAAATTTCACTTTTCGTGCAGCGCTCTTATCATTATTAGTGCTACCACTTTTTCTCTTCTATCGAAGTAAGGTTTACAGGGTAACAATCTACTATGTAATTCTAGTAGTAGTAGTAGTACTGTCAGGAATCCAGAACAAGTCGTCTTTACTTAATGTTTTGCTTTTTATGCGAGTTCTGGTTTTTTCATACTTAATCTATTACCTGGTCAAAATTACATTGACACCCAACTTCATTACTAAGGTAGTAAAAGTCTCTATTTGGATTGCCATGATTCAACTACCGATCATGTTACTGCAATGGCAGCTTTATGACTACCTACCATTGCGTCTGCGGGGAACAGCTAGAATCGTGGATTTTGGGTCGGGGACATTTACATACAAAACAGATTATGCCATGGTTTTCTTTCTGACCATGATAGTTATTTTCCTTTTGTTCGAAGATAAGCGCAATCAGTTTGTTAAGCATCGATTTATTAAAGCATTATGGCTATCTGGGACTGTCATGGTAGCCAATTCTCAAATCATGAAGGTTGCGCTGCTGCTCATCTGGTTTATCTATGTCATCAAGGGTATAAATGCGAAGAAATTAATAATTATTAGCTTCGGAGTAGTGATGGTAGGTGGCGCGTTGTTCCTCATGGCGAGCAAAGGACTAATTACAGAAGAAATCACAACTTTTATTGCTAATCTACGTAATACTGGTAGTGTAGACACATACCTCTCAGGCGGATATTCTAGAACTGCGGCACTGAGGTATCTTGTAACAGATGGGTTTAGTTGGCTTGGGGCGGGCCCAAGCGCCTTTAGTGATCCATTAACGAAGACGCTTTACCGCGGAAATACAGGCCATTCGTTTACTTTCTTTTCTGAGATCGGGTTTTTTGGTTGGCTTGCCAGTACGCTTATCTTATTCGTAATAGCATTTCCTGTGAGAAAAGGAAAAATAATACTAGGTTGGTCTCAGATATTGATCTTCATATCGATTTTTATTCTTTCATTTACCTCAAATGTTATGAATGATATTGGAGTTTTCTTTATGTTTTGTATTATGTGTAATATTGTGGTATCACCAATAACTCATCTTGGGAGTCTTGTTACATCTCTTCCTAATAAGAAACAATTAATGCCTTCAAGCAATGGTGATAATGTCCCAGCGGACAATTAATAATCATGAATGGTAAATTAAACACAATGCCCATCACAATAATTATTCCAACTATTGGAGAACCAACTTTGGAGAGTGTTGTTCAGACAGCAAAAAACGAGCTTCCTCAAGCCGAAATCATTATTGTTGGTTTTGGTAAGAGTAAACTTGTTGCGGACAAAAATTCCGTTTCTTTCTTAGATACTGAAATCAAAACCCCCAAATCAATTGGAATTAATAGAGCTGTGTCAATCGCTAAATACGATTGGATTATCATCTTAGATGCTGATGCAATCCCTCAAAAAGGATGGGGTGTCAATATGCTTTCTGCCTTTGTTCAAGGATACGATGTGTTTTCTGGAAGCGTGGACATTAGTCAGGGCAATTTTTGGATGAAGCTATATAATTTTTCTTACTTCCATGAATTTCTTCCTGAAAACCCAGCTAAAGATAAACTATACCTTCCTGCAATTAGCCTGGGTTTTACGAAAAATACTTATCACAAAGCAGGAAATTGGGATGAGACCCTTGTAAGAAGTCAAGATTATGAATGGACTTTGCGACTCGTAAAAAATGGCTTTCAACCTAGATTTGAACCGAGTGCCTCGATTCTGCATTTGCCAACAACTCAAAATACTTTTCGAAAGGTATGGTCATCTTGGGTGAGGAACGGATATGATAACTATAAGGTGCGAAAGGAATACTCAGAAATTCTACAGACGCCAAAGCTATTTGATTATCCAAACCTGGTCCTCGTTTTATCACCATTACTGGCAATAGTTCCAACAATAAGAATACTTAAAACATCACCAAAAAATTCTTTCTCACATTTCTATCTTTTCCCTTTTGTGTATTTAACGAAAATTGCTTGGTGTATTGGCGTTTTTACTGCTTCCAGAAAAAAGAAAAATCCACATTTATGAAATGCCTGCCGGAGGTTTATGATTAATGTTCATGAAGTAAACTTGTTAGGAGTAAGAATTGATAATATCAGTGTTGAGGAAGTTATTGCCGTTATTGAGAATAGCATCAATATCAGCTCTAAAATAATTGTTTCTAATGTTAACGTTCATGCGCTCAATCTTGCATATGAAATACCTTGGTTTAGAAATTTCCTCAATAAGAGCCATTTAGTTTTTTGCGATGGCTTCGGTGTTCACCTAGGGGCAAAGATTTCTGGACAAAAACTTAATTACCGGTTTACTCCGCCGGATTGGATAGATTCTCTTTGTGAAGTTGCTGTACAGAAGCATTTTTCGATGTATTTCTTGGGCTCAAGGCCTGGTATTGCTGAATTAGCCGCAGAAAATCTCATGGATAGGCATCCTGGATTAGTTATTTATAGCCAGCATGGCTTTTTTGACAAAACAGGAAATGAAAATGAAGAGGTCATAGTAAAAGTTAATGATTCAAAGGCTAAGATTGTCTTTGTTGGTATGGGGATGCCATTACAAGAAAAATGGATAAACGAAAATTTTAAGAGGCTATCCGATGTCAGTGTCTGTCTGCCTGTGGGTGCTATGTTTGATTATGTTGCAAACGTTATACCGCGTGGCCCTAAATGGATGACTGATCATGGGCTGGAGTGGCTTGCCAGGATGCTTATTGAACCAAAACGGTTATGGAAGCGTTACATTATTGGCAATCCGAAATTTATATATCGCGTTCTGCTTCAACGATTCGGTTTGCTTAGATTACCCCAATAATTCAATCGTTATTACCGGGAATTTCGTTTATAATTCCATTCTTGATAATAAACCATAGCTGGATATAAGGAAACCAGGGTGATATGCTGAAACGTTTTTCAACCAACCATGCGCTGTTGTGTATGTTTCTGGATGGAATCCTTGCCATTTTTGCTCTCAGGCTGGCATTCTTTCTACGACCTTCTATGAGTGGGCTCAGCAGTTGGATCAAGGATCTCACCTCTCCCTCAGCCATCCCGACTTATTCTTATATCATCCTGGGCTTAGTGTGGGTGACAACCTTTTTTTTCAACGATCAGTATGATCCCGAAAAAAACCTCAAGGTAGTTGACGAAATTAGTGGCGTATTAAGAAGCTCTCTGCTGGCGGGAGTTGTAATAGCCGGCATACTCTATTTATCTAACCGGGAAATATCCAGGATCTTATTCCTGACCTTTGTAGTTCTTGCGACATTATTTTCACTGACTCATCGCCTGTTGTATCGTTTATCTTTCAGGCTTAGCAAGTCCAAGCAGGTGGAGGAACGGCGTGTACTGATAGCAGGTGCGGGAATTGTTGGAAAACGCCTGGCAGAGCAAATTGAGAATTATGGCGGATTAGGTTACGTGGTGGTCGGTTTTGTAGATGACAGCCTCGAGGTGAGGCAAAAAAATCCTCAGGTGCTGGGAAGCATTGACCAAATAAAGGATGTAATCTTAAGCTATCATGTCGATCATGTGGTCACCGCGCTCCCTCGCCGCGCTTACAGCAAGGTTGATCAGTTGGTGAGCGATGTCCACACGCTGCCCGTGCGGCTATGGGTTATTCCGGATTACTTCCACCAGGCACTTAGCGAAGCGAAGATAGTTGACTTCGCTGGCATGCCTATGATTGATCTGCGTGCGCCAGCCCTGAACCACTTTCAACGTATGACTAAGCGTATCTTTGATCTTGCAATCATTATCCCGATGCTCATTTTTGTGCTTCCTTTGTTAGCGGTTATCGCGATACTGATCAAGTTGGACTCGCCAGGACCTGCCTTTTATATCTCAAAACGCATGAAAGAAAATGGCGAAGAATTTGGCATGATTAAATTCCGCACCATGCAAGTGAATGCGGATCAGCAACTGCAGCAAATTATGCAAAAAGACAAAGATGGCAACCTGGTGCACAAACGACCGGATGATCCCCGGGTCACAAAAATCGGAAAATTTCTCAGAAAAACCAGTCTGGACGAACTGCCGCAATTAATTAACATCATCAAAGGGGATATGAGTTTGATCGGACCCCGACCAGAACTTCCGGAAATGGTCAGCTTATACGAGCCTTGGCAGCGGAAACGTTTTACTGTTCCCCAGGGTGTTACTGGATGGTGGCAGGTTAATGGACGCAGCGATAAGCCGATGCATCTGAACACCCAAGACGATCTTTATTACATCCAGCATTATTCAATTTGGCTTGACCTGCAAATATTGTTGAAGACCATCCTTGTCGTTATCCGGGGTAAAGGAGCTTTTTAGTCTTTTGAAAATCGGTACAATACTGAATTTCCTGCAAAAAAAGCAGATACTTATTCTGCTTTTTTTAGGTCTGGTGGTGGGGCTGACCTATGTCTTTGTGGTTCCACCCTGGATGCACTACGATGAACCCGGTCACTTTGAATATGCCTGGTTGATCGCTAATCAGGACGAATTCCCCCAGGAGGGGGATTACGACCAGTACATGCGGCGCGAGGTGGCAGCCTCCATGATGGAGCACCGCTTCGACGAGTACACCAGAGTGTCGACCAGTATTACCCCAATATACGAGCCAGTTAAGCTTCTGATACCTCAAGTGGGTGATCCACCGCTTTACTATTTTCTGGCTTCCCTACCCTTGCGCCTGGTAAAACATACCGACATTGCTTTCCAACTCTACCTCAGCCGCATTATTTCACTCATTTTGTTCTTAGTCACGATCTGGATTTCATGGCAGGTGGCAATAACCCTCTTTGGACCTGAACATCCCATGAGTTGGATCTTACCCGGCTTTCTGATTGCCATCCCTGGTTTTGTTGATTTGATGACCGCGGTCAATAACGACGCATTGGCGATTATGTCCTTTTCATTGTTTATCTGGGCGTCCACGTTATTGCTGCTGCGCGGCTTTTCATTTTGGCGTTTGGTTTTATTGCTTTTTTCTGTAACCTTGTGTTTTTTTTCCAAAAATACAGCCTGGCTGGCAATTCCCTTGAGCGTGCCAGTTCTGTTCTTCAGTTTCTTTCGGGGTAAAAATCAGAAGTATGTATGGATCGGGCTGGCGGTATTGATGATCGCCGTCGGTTTGTTGTCCATTGACTGGGGCAAAACTATCCCAATCCACTATTCATCCGCGGATGCGCAGAAAAATTTACTGCGTGTCGCTGATCCCAGGTCTCCAAGCGGTGAATATGTGCTTAGGCATACTGGGAAGCAATTCCACCAGACCCTTACCCAGGAAGGGCAAAATCGAATAGCCGGAAAGTCTGTCACGTTCTCCGCATATATCTGGGCTGATCAGGAAACGGATATCAAATTCCCTGTGATCGGCCGGCTTGACACGAAGACGGTGGTGCTTTCTGAAGAAAAAATCCACCTCACAACCAAACCAACTCTTCACACCGCCAGCATTGAGATGCCCTCCGGGAATAATGTCGCCTGGCTCACGTTATTTGGCAGCTCTGCCACGCCTGTCTATTGGGATGACATATCTTTGATTACTGAATATCCTTCTGACCATTCCGGCTCCAACGGGATTCAATACGCTAATGCCATTAAAAACAGCACCATTGAAGATGGTTTTCCAAAGTTGTCTGACCGGGTAGATTGGTTACTGGCAAAAACGGATCTGAACATTTCTGCATCCCAAATTCTTGAATTGTTTGATGCCGAGATCTCAGGCTGGTATCTCAGGACGACCGCTTCGATGTTCTTCAAGACATTCTGGGGTTACTTTGGTTGGGGTGCAGTTCCATTACTCGGCACGTATGCTTACCAGGGGCTCCTGGGCCTGACGATTTTAAGCAGCCTGATCACCTTGTTCTTCATATTAAAAAACATCAGATCAATCCCAAAAACAATCATTTTCTTTTTTGCTGTCATTGTGCTGCTGCAACTGTTTATAGTTTTTGCCCGGGGTGCTGGCAGTTGGTATTCCAGACGATACTATCCTCCTGCCCGATATTTTTATCCAGTAATCATTTCTGTGGTTTTATTTATTTCTTATGGAATGTATAAGCTGCTTAGCATTTTTAAATTTGGTGTAAAATTGGTCAGCGACTCTCAGGCAGCTACCTGGCACATTCAAGGTTTGGTTTTATCTATTTTTATGCTGGCATTGATTGTCTGGGGTATCATTTCAATCTATCGCTATTACTTTTGATTGTGGAGGCTTATGTTACGAAGAATCTTCTTATTTTCGAGCGCGCTACTGGTGCTGCTTAGTTGTGGATGGAGTCCCATGGAAACCGGTGCTGAACCTGATCAGGAACAGCTCTACCTTCCAGTAGTGAACACGTCGCCCTCTCCTGTGTATTTGCCCCTGGTCATGACGCCCTGGTTGGATTCAAGCTTTGGCGTCGAAGTGAATACTCTCGATGACACAGCAGCCATGTGGGCACAGGAAGCTGATACTGCCTGGGTGAGGATTAATGGATTACAGTGGATCGGGTATCAGCCAAACAACAGTACGGAGTTCCGCGCAGATCCAGCGCTTGAGAAAGAGTTGATCAATGCCAGTCGCATTGGGGCAAAAGCCATTCTGATTGTTCACAGAACCCCGCTTTGGGCGCGAGAATATCCGGATTCGGTTTGTGGTCCGATCAGAAGCGATAAACTGGGCGATTTCGCCAATTTCATGCAGATGGTTGTGCAAAAGTATAGTCAACCGCCTTACAACGTGATGTATTACGAGCTTTGGAATGAGCCTGATCATTATGTCGTTTGGGATAAACCGGATACCACACGTGATGAGTCAAATATGCCTTACGGTTGTTGGGGCGATAAAAGTGAAACCGCGGAATTTTACGGTGGGGGGGATTATGCTGAAATGCTGAAAGTTGTTACCCCCGCAATGAAGTCAGTGAATCCGAATGTTAAGATTGTCCTGGGTGGATTGTTGCTGGATTGTGATCCCGCTTCGGATTCGTGTGGATTGAAGGAAATGGCAGGATATTTTGAAGGGATTCTTCAAGGTGGTGGAGGAGATTACTTTGATGTTGTAAATTTCCATGCTTACAACTACTACGCTACCAACATCAGCCCCATCCGGAAAGAATATGAAATTTCGAATTGGGCTGAAAAAGGAGGACAGGTCGAAGGTAAAGTGTCATTCTTGCAAGAGGTTATGTCCAGATACAACACCTCCAAACCAATCATCCTCTCGGAAGCGGGTTTGATCTGTGCCAGCTGCACGATCTTTCCTGATAAATACCAGCAGGACAAAGCCGAGTATGTCGTCTGGCTTTACACCCGCAACTGGGCAAAGGGTTTAATGGCCACCACCTGGTACACCATCGACAGGAACGGTTGGCGGGGGACGGGAATGTTGGATGCCCAAAACAACCCCTTACCTGCCTATTATGCCTTCAAAACCATGACTAAAACGCTCTATGGAACCGCCTTTTCCAGGGAGATCACGCCTACTGCGGGAGTGACCGCGTTTGAGTTCATAAGGGGCTCAAAAACCTGGGTCCTGTTCTCGATGGATGGAACGGAAAAAATGGTTGATACTTCTCAATATGGTCAGGTCACCGAAGCATTTGACATGTATGGAAAAGTCTGCGATGGAACCACCTATTGTAATATCAATAATGGTCAATTAACTTTTACCCGACCGGTCTACTTGCGATTTCAAATTGGTAATTAGCCATATTTGGTGAAACCCAATAGATCTTCTTCCATAAAAGAACGCTGCCTTGAGAGCAGTGTTCTTTTTATGGGGTGAAATTGCGTTTGGTTCTTACGCAGGTACCGAGACCCCCACACACTTATATTTTGATTTGTTGGCTGATTTGTTCGCCTATTACGGCTACGCGCAATTTTTCGTCACCGGGGAGATGTATATAGGCAGATTACCACGCTGCATTTCGAAATTACGTTTTCCCCCTCACATCGTGCCCTATGGTTATTACGACTGCTTGCATACAGAGCAGGAACAAAGAAATCTGAACCGTTTGTCCTAAAGTAATATGAGAGGTTCGCACTGATAGCGGCGTGGGCCAAATAACAGCCTGTCTGTCATTGCGACTGCTTGCGTACAGAGTAGGAACAAAGCAATCTAAACTGTTTCACTCAAGTAGGAAGGGTTCCGTTTTTAAACCCGGCAGAGTAGCTGTCCTTTTGACGAAGCGATGTCCGTGCAAAGCTGCCCCCTGCGGGAAGTCTCGGCCGGAATGGTATAGGAAGCAAATTGGTGATGATCTCGTAGGGTTGATGCCTGCATCAACCGGGATAGCATCGGGACCGGGTAAATCAGGAAAGGGCTGGCGTTTTCCCTATATAGTGTTCTTTCGTCGTAGGCCAGATTGTTCCATCCAATCCGGCATTTTGGCCAAATGATTGCCACGTCGCGTCGCTCCTTGCAATGAGGGGTCAATAAAACAATCAGGCTGACCCGAAAGTCAGCCTGATCTGATATTGTATTGATCTCTTCTTATCTGAAGATAAGCGGCAGGTAGATCCCAATTAATTGTGGACCCGGGGCGGCTGCAACTGTCACTGTGATCGTCTCACAGACCCAATAGACGCCGTCACTCACACATATGTCAAATGTATAGTCACCCGGAACAACCCCCGTAGTATCCCAGCTAAACACACCACTTGCCGCCCCAATGCTTGCGCCTGTTGGAGCGCCCACGCCCAAAGACCAGGACAATGTCGCTCCTTCAGGGTCCGTTGCTTGTGCCGTAAAGCTGAGTGTGTCCCCTTCCACTACGCTTTGTGGTCCGATTGGATTTATTATCGGGATTTCATTGATATCCATTATATGAATAGAGAACACTCTCTCAAAAGTAAGCCCGGTGGAATCGGTAACGCGCACTTTGATCAGCCGCGTGTCCTTTTCCTCATGGTCAAATATCACCGCCGTCTTCAGCACAGCCCCATCAATAGTAAAGAGGGCGTTTTCGGGGTAAGTTTCATCTTCAACAAAACTGTAAGTGAAGGTTTCGTCAATATCGCCGTCAGTCGCGCTAAAACTGCCCACTGCCGTCCCCGCCAATTCGTTCTCTTTGACAAATTCAGGGAAAAGCTCCATCCCGGTCGGCGCGCAGCCGGCTGTCGTTACCACGCTGGTTCCAACCACGGTAAAGTCAACCACAAACGCGTCAGGCCAGTCAACCAACATGCTGTTTTCCGCGTCAATTACAAAGGTCGTGCTCCCGCCTGCCACTTTTGCTTTGAGGGTGATCCTGATCAGGCTGCCGCTGCCGCTGTGGGGGGTGTTCACCCCACCCACAGCCTGCTGCGCTGCGCCCCAAATCAGCCTGCCGGTATCGTTACTCTCATCGTTGGTTGGCTCTTCCAGGAGATCCCCCTGCAAGAATCCCCCATTTTCCACCGAAACAACTTCCACCACATCTTGGTCGAAAGTGACTTCCAGGTGGTAACCCGTCAACGGGTTAGTTTCAGGCACACCAACCACCTCCAGCGAGATCTCAACGTTCCCGCAGGTTGTCGCCGTAACCACAGCCGGGTCAAAATTGAGGGTCACCCCTGTCTGGGCACGCGCGCTTTGGGACGCTGCCAGTCCAGAAAACAGCAGTAAGCCTATCATTCCACCTAATAGCAAGTATTTTCGGCTTTTCATCATTTATCCTCCTCTGAGATTGTTCTGTTTTTTCGCTTGCCGAAGTAGATTCCAACAGCGATGATCAAAAGTACAGCCGCGCCGATCAACCAGGCGAGTAGGTTACTAAAGCCCTGCGGACTGTCCTTTGTTAATATTCGTCCTTCAGTATTGTTTTTCTCTTCCGATCCATCCCCCTCAGCCTCTGTGTTGGGCTGTTGCACCGGAGCTGCCAGGGTATTCTGCGCCGGGCTTGCACCGGTTGGCTCAGCCGCAGGGGGCTCTTCTCCCTCTGATTCCAAGGTGGAAGCAGGTTCCGCACTCGCTTGAGTCGCCTGGCTTTGCGCGACCGTTGGCACAAGTGTCGCGGTTGAGATTAGCGCGCTGGTCGCGGTCGCGGCGGGCGCGTTGGTCCTCGTGGCGGTCGCGGCGGGCGCGTTGGTCCTCGTGGCGACCGGTTGAGATGTGTTAGTCGCGGTTCTTGTTTGTGTTACCTGGGCGGTCGCCGTCCGTGTTGGCACGGGGGTCGTACTCGGCACTGGGGTGGGCGTTGGGGGTATTTTAGAAGGGTCCAATGTGGGTATTTCCGTGATCTCGATCGGATCGATGACCGGAATAGGTGTCGCGGTCACCACCGGCGCGTCCGTTACAATCTCGATCTCAGCGTCCACCCCACTGACTGGGATGGCTTCCCCATACCGGGTCGAAAGTTCCACCTTGGTCACTTCCAATGTTGTTTGCCCGGTCTTCAGACCGGTCAAATACAGCACCAGCAGGTTTCCCGAGCCGCTTTTCGGCTCTGAGGGGTTGATCTGGCTCATCACCACATGGATTAATCCTTCTTCAGGATCAATCAGGTTAAAAAGCGTCATCCCGGGGTCCAAAAAGGTGCCAAATCCGGGCTGGATGCCGTCCTTGTTCGGATCGGCGTCATCAAATTCAAGATATTCCGGGTCAAAACTCATTTCGATGTCAAAAGCGTAGAGATCGGTCACATCGCGGATCTCCACCGGCACTTCCACCAGCACTCCCGGTCTTATTTCGAGGTCCTCAAACACACCCGCACGGGCGCCGCTCTGCGCCAGGGCGGCTGAAGTGATAAGCAAAAAGAATATGCATATTAGAAGGAAAGATGTCCTGATTTGTCGAATAAATTTCTGAAATAATTCCATATTTGTACTGTTAGCTTCCTTTTTGCTCACATTTTTTTCCTACCACCTACCACCTATCTACCACCTGCCTCCTACCACCTATCACCTACCACCTACCACCTACCTCCTACGTCAGCCACCCCGCATATGCCATCTCCGAGGTCAATCCAAAATTCCCCGCCACCAATGCCAGGTCGCGCGCGTCAATTTGACCGTCAAAGTTCACATCCCCTTCCGGGTTTGCCTCAAAGTCGCCGTAAGCGCCGTTGACGATCGCCAGGTCGTACACGTCAATGATGTTGTCCGCATCCTGCGCGTTGCCGCTGCGCAACACCAGTGTCGGCAGGTTGTAACTCGCAGCACCTGAGGGGATCACAATCGTGCCGCTGGCGCTCAGGCAGCCCGCATGGCTGACCGTCACCGTATAACTATCAACCGCGACACTGGCAATCAAAAGGTTATCGCCGGGGTTGTCAGTGCTCCACCCCGCGTAGCTCAGCCCATAAGCCGCGCCCGCTGCCAGGTTGAGTTTGATGCCCGAGCGGTCCAGCGTTCCCTGCACCGCCATATTGGCGATCAAGGGTAGATAGAGTAAGCTTGTGGGGTCGACTACCTTTATTTCTCCATGGTCGGTTTGTGGATAAACAGACTGGTATTCAATGTTGCTAAAAATAGCCCTGTCAAAGGTAAGCGCGGTTTGCCCGACAGTCACCCTTGTAAAAGTCAGTCTCAAAACAGTTCCGCTACCGCTCACTACCGGTGAGTTTATCTGACTGCAGACCAACCGGAAAGAACCTTCAGTAAAACTTTGATTGGAGCAAATCATATTTTTTAGAAATCCGCCGTGTTCCCAACTGCTGCTATCAATACTGACAACGGCAGGATCATAAGAAACTTGAATGTCAAAACCGCGGATTTCAATCACATTGGCAACATCCACATTGACCTCAATGGTACTCGCGCCAGTCGTGTAGATATAGGCCGGGTCAGGGGAAAAGAAAATTGAAGGCTCTGGTACTTGCGCGTGGACAGGACCAAAGGGTATAATCAATAATCCTGCGAGCACAAACAGGCCGAAAATTTTTGATTTTAGTTTTTTCAATTCAACCTTAGCAGTCAAAAATAAAGCCTTCGCAGGCTGGGCTTAATGCCCAGCCTGCGTCTATTATAGTTTTAGTTACAACACTTTGCCTTAAGGTGTTGGCATTGGATCCCAACTCTCATAGGCAACCTCTGAAGTCAGATCCATGTTGCCGCCCACCAGGGCGAGGTCCTGGATGTTGACTTTCAGGTCAAAGTTGACATCCGCATCGGTATCAACCGTAGCACCCCAATTATCTGTAACCTTGGAGGCATCGTTTAGGTCGATCAAGTTGGTTAATACTTGAACTTCACCAACCATTTCATACCACATCGCGTTACCACCGCGCAGCCACAGCGAGGAGAGTGTCACAGATGATTCGTTTACTGTCACTGTTTTGCCCAAAGCCGAAGTGATATTCAGGTAGCGAGGCTGGTTGGTTGTGAAGGTATAAGCCCCGGCCGCCACGTCTTCAAAGACATAGTTGTTACTGATCAACGCCGTAGAGGTCGCATAGTAAGGTCCGTACGCAAAATCAACTGGCCCTGTCAGGATCAATGGGACGCCTGCACGAGCTGAGCGACCCTGCATCGAAACCGTACCGTTCACGTCAAAAGCACCCAGAACGATCACACTTGTTTGAGTGAAGGTCGCCAGCAGACGATCAGGTTCCCAGCTGGTGTCATACAGGTTCATGATGATATCACCAGTCCAACCTCCGGGGAAGGTAATGACCAGGTCAGCAGTTGTAATCGGCAAGGTCACCGGGATGGGCGGGCAGCCTGTCTCAGTACAAGTATAGGTGTTACCGCCGTATTCAATCGTTGTCCCAGCCGGCAGGTTCAGGACCAGTGCAAATGGTCCGGGGATGCCATCGGGGTTGGTGATGCCTATCGGCACCGTCACCGGCACACCCGCGACGTATGGTCCGTTCGGGAAGGTGGCAGTGATTGTGGGTGCACTATAAACCGTGGCGGTTTCGACGGTTGAGAACAAAAGCTCGCCTGCTCTGTCTTTGAGGTCAAAACCGATCGTCTTTTCGCCAGGGGTTGTCGACGTAAAGGTGAGGGTTAGGGTCTGGCTTGCACCAGCAGCAAGATCAATCGTTGCCGGTACGCCATCGACGGTCACGCCTTCTGGAAGAGTGAGATTTAACACAGCTCCAGTATAGGCAGTGCCATAGTTGGTAATGGTGACCGTAAAGGTTCGTGCCTCGCCAGTCAGGTAATAGCTGCTGTCAAGATCCGTCGCCAGCACGGGCAATTCCTCGATCGCAACCTCAGCCGTATCAACCGCCGCAGCCAGGTAAACATTAGATGAAGAGAGGTAACCGGGCATGCCGAATTCTGCCTTACTCAAGGTGATATCGCCGGTTCCCTCCTCTTTGGTGTGGAAAGTAACATTAAAGAGCACGGCACCTTGCTTGGTCAAAGCAGCCTCGGTCGTATATCCTACGAAGCTGATCTGACCCGCTACACTTGTATCAAAAGTGCCGGGGAGGTCCGTTCCTGATGTGAGTTCAGCGATTGTGAGCAGATCAGCAGGATAAGTAATTGTCACATCTGCTGCGTTGACATTGACAAGATTCGCGCTCACCTGGTACGCCAGTGTTTGGCGCAGATCCAGCGGATCAAGCGCGGTCAGGTAATTGATCTTGTTGCCACCAGCCTGGTGCCACATCCGCCAGATGTCGCCGTCTTTGATGACCGTCGGTTCACCAACAGGTCCGATGACGGGATTGGCTGCACTCTTGGTCCAGGTGATTCCATCAGCGGAAGTAGCTAAACCAATTCGCTGGTTGGTGCCGTTATGGGCAGAAAACCACATGAAATAAGTGGTGCCGTCTTTGACCACCCATGGGTGCATAACGAACTTGCCGTCCCATGCTGCGATGTCAGTGTTGGGGGAGAGAACGGGATTGCCACTGTTGGCGAGAGCATATGTTCCGTCTACAGTTGCAGAGGTCGCCAGGTAGATCTTGTAGCTTTGTCCATCTGCACTCTTCTTCTGGAAGTAGAGCTTGTAGGTGCCGCCATCGTTGAACACAAAGGGGGCATCGATCTTACCCAGATCTGTCATGCCAGTTGCATCAAAAACTTGGTTTTCATAGGTCCAGGCAGTTCCATTTGTTGAGCTGTATAAGGCAAAAGCCTTGTTGTTTGCGCCCTCATAGGCAACCATATAGAAGGTTGTGCCTTCTTTGAAAATAGCCGTGCTGGAAACTTCAGACGGGGCAGTATCGCTGAAAGTGACCGGGTCACCTACGGGGAATTCCGCCGGATTGGTGGAAGTGCTGTGATAAAGGGTGGTGTCAGTCGGACCATACCAAAGGTGGTAGAGCGTGCCGTCTTTCAGGACAGTCGGGCGACCGCTGACATTGGCAAGCGAAGTTACCACGCGGCTGGTAGTGTTGGTGTTGATCGGACTGAGCGCCACGTCAGCGTGAGTCCAGGGATCTGCATCCACACCTGAACTAATATCGGTACCAACCGCAGGAGCCGAATATTCACCCCCAGGAGTTGTAGTTTGCCAAAACAGTAAAGGTGCCAGCATTGATGCCGAGACCAGTGTTGTTCTGGAACAGGTTGCCGGCAATGTCTACCGTGCCTGTCGGTGCGCCAGCAAATTTAATGCCGTCGCCATCCAGATTGTGGATTTTGTTATCTGCCAGGACGAAATCAGAGATTGCCCCAGCAAAGTGAATGCCGTCGCCAGTATCCTGATCGCTGCCGTCAATTTCCAGCCCGTCGATGGTGATGTTGTTCAAACCAGCCGCCACATCGATGCCATTGCTGCCGCCAGTGGGGATACACTTTGCGCCGGGCTCGGCTTCAATGATCGTGTTGCTGGCTTCGATGACAAAACACGGCGAGTCGTTCTGGATGACGGTATCCGCTCCTAATCTAACGGTAATTCCTGGTTCGTTTATCAAAATGCCGCCAGGCACTGAAATATCTCCGGAAATTTCCACAACACCGTCATCGTCAGGCGCAAAGGTTGTGCATGTGTCATCCGTGCACCAGGGGGTGAAGTCCACCTTTTCGCTGATTTGGCTGGCACCAGGCCCAGCAATGCTCCCCCACCAGTTCTTCTCAGTCATGAAAACATGTTCATCGGGAATTGTGGTAGTATCAGTCGCTCCAACCAATGCTTGTTCGTCGTTATCGACGAGACGATTATTTAGGGCGACCGTCCCGGTGGGTCCATATCCCAAGTAGAATTCTTCATACAGACCAGTCAGGTTATCATGAACGTAGTTATCTTTGATCGATGTGTTATTAGCATCAAAGCTAACTTGGATGCCAACACCTGTTCCATACACTTCGTTGTCTTCTACCAAAACACCTGTGATTGGACCTAACGAGTGGTAGGCTCCTGCTGCAACAGAAATTCCGATGTCGGCACCAGTCACTGTATTATTTCGGACTACCACATTATTGGCTGCGTATACCAGAATTCCACTGGCTCCGTATGGACCTGTACCAATGTAGTACGCACCAGTTACAGTGTTCCCTTCGATGATGGAATTATCACCGGTAACCTGGATGCAGTTACCATGGTTTTCGTCCCCAGCTTCACCAACAACAATGTTGTTCAAAATACGCGATGTCGTTCCTAGTCGATTTGCAGTCCCTTGAACAATGCCGGAAGTCTGCCAACCTTGTACTGTAAAGCCATCAACGGTAACAGTTCCCAGATCCTTTAAGATATAGACCCCAAAGCCTCCGTTTGCATTTATGATGGTTTCTGCAGCCGTTCCGGTGGACTGTAAGGTAATGCCAGCTTTATTGATGGTGATGTTCTCGTTATATGTTCCTGGACCAACCAGGATAGTATCCCCATTTGCCGCCGCGTCTATCGCAGCCTGGATGGTCTGGAATTCGAACGGACCGGTGGCGGAAACGTATTGAACGGCACTCCCGCTGCCCAAATACCACATATGCCAGGTGTTGCCGACTTTGATGACCGAAGGTTCACCAACAGGTCCGATTACAGGGTTGGCTGGGCTCTTGGTCCAGTTAATTCCATCAGGGGAAGTTGCTAATCCAATTTGCTGAGGAACCACGCTGTTATGCGCACTGTAATACATATAATAGGTAGCGCCATCTTTGACCACCCAGGGGTGCATGACGAACTTGCCGTCCCATGCCCCAGTTGTTGGGGAAAGAACGGGGTTGGTCGCATGCAATGTGTAGGTTCCGTTTACAGTAGTGGAAGTCGCTAGGTAGATATCGTATCTCTGACCATCAGCACTCTTCTTCTGGAAGTAAAGATTGAAGGTGCCACCATCATTAAACACGAAGGGTGCGTCTATTTTTCCCAGATCTGTCATGGAAGTTGCATCAAAGACTATTGCACCTTTGGTCCACGTTGTGCCATTCGTTGAGGTGTAGAGGGCAAACGTCTTGTTGTCTAAGCCGTAGGTAATCATCTTGAAACCGTCAGCTTCTTTGATGACTGTCACACTGGACTGTTCGAGGGGGGCAATGTCAAAAGTAACCTTCGTTCCCGCAGAAAAGCTGCCTGGGGTCGTTGAGGTTGTATAATACAGCTCGGTGACTCCACCAGTGAGTTCTACTCCATACCACATATGATATGTGGTGCCATCAAAAAGCACAGACGGTCTGCCGGTTACTCCAACAGGAGCAGTCGCGCTCCACTTCGCAACGTTGAGCGTTGTGGACGTCTGAGCTAATGCCTGTCTGGTTGGTGCGGCGGCAAAGAGCAGCCCCACCACCAGCAGGAGAATAAAGATTTTTCCGAACAATTTCTTACTCATTTATTTCCTCCAAATTTATTAAGTTGATTTTGTATTCCCGGCATTGAGCGCCGGTTTCCGCATTGCTGAAAAAAAGGTTGAACATTGTGACTTTTCCTCAAATGCCCTCCTTGAGAAGAATGATTTTGTAGTCTTGCTTGAATTTTGGAATAAAAAACCCGCGCGGTGCGAATGCCCGGCGCGGGGTAAATTACGAAAGTGTTTCGGATAGCAGTGGGCGCGCCGCAAGCACGCCAAACAACCCTGCGGCTTTCAGGTCTGCTCCCCTGGGATTGATTGGATGTCCCGGGCTTTCCTGGCGTGATCCTTAGCATCGCACCACCGTTCGATTCGCGAAAACTGGTGCGCTTGAGCGCGTTTTTTGCAATTCCACGGTCATCATTTTTGCCATTGTCTCCTTAAGCCTCCCCCGAGGTCTCCCCCAAGGGCTTACCTTGACTTTGATTTATCGCTTCCTCCGGCGGTAAATCCCACTCTGCCGGCGCGGATGCGCTTAGTCCCTGTTTGCGTGCTCTCCGCCCCTCCCCTCGCGATTCTATGTGTTTATTTTGTTGATCGTTTTGGGGAATTGATTGGGTCTGAAGAACGCTGCTCATCAGAGTACCTTGATTATAGCAACATTTTTCACGAATGCAAGACATTTGATGAGGGTGTTGAAAAAAGAGGAGATTAGGTGAAAATGCCTGCTCATAAGCTGGAATTTCATCGAAAACAGGGGCAATCATGCCTCAGGGCTGTTCATAATTCATCTTATTTTGGTTCTTTTTACCTG
>Ga0228536_1001618_pt1:2500-19012 | contig 19012 bp, 16 predicted proteins | sample SJ1Smetagenome_FD_168611 | JGI IMG/M metagenome (GOLD analysis project Ga0228536, IMG submission 168611) | Enriched culture of PCE-dechlorinating microbial communities from Ithaca, New York, USA - SJ1.S | ecosystem: Engineered > Modeled > Simulated communities (microbial... >...
TGCAGACACGCAAGGGTTCCGGTTATGTGACGTTCGGAGGCCAGCGGACTACTGTGGCCCATGGGCAGGGCGTCTGGATCAGCACCGGTCAACCATTCGAATTGGCGGCTTCAACTGAGGGCTGGTCCGTCGACTGGCTGGCTGTTTCTGGAATTGGAGTGGATTGCCTGGTCCAGTCCATCCCGGTCTTTAGCCAGCCGGCTGTCTACTATCTGGCAGATGATGCAGCCCTGCACGAGCAGTTTGCAGCCATCCTGGGGCAAGGCCCTGACTATTCCCGTTCTGCCAACAACCATTATGCCATGGAAGCTTATTCCTGCATCATGCAGATCGGACAGCAGATTAGTCCGCTTCCGGTTTCTGGACGAGGCGTCCGGGAACAACGGTTAAAACCTGTTCTTGACTACATCGCTGAACACTTCCGCGAATCGATCACCCTGGAAGTCTTGTCACAGGTCATGGGGGTCACGCCTCAGCATTTATGCACGGTTTTCCGGAAGTTGATGGGGCTGAGGATTTTTGAATACATCAACCAGATCCGGATTCTGGCCAGCAAAGCTGACTTGATCGATCATCCCGACAAACCAGTCAAGTCAGTGGCCAACGATTGTGGATTTGATGATGTCAGTTATTTCTGCTCCATTTTCAAACGCTTTGAAAAAGTAACTCCAGGCGATTTTCGCAAACTCTATCACGCCTGATATCATCCTGGAACGTAGAAAAGGAGCCGCTTCGTGAGTGAAACGGCTCCTTTTTTTTTGCAGGACAAGGGCGTTATTTCTGGCCGAGGGTGTCACCGCCGGCGATGGCGGCCTGTGCGGCGGCAAGGCGGGCGATCGGCACGCGGAACGGCGAGCAGGAGACGTAGCTGAAGCCGAGCGAATGGCAGAAGGCGATCGAGGCCGGATCACCACCATGCTCACCGCAGATGCCGAGCTTGATGTTCGGGCGGGTGGCGCGGCCATAATCGCTGGCAATCTTCATCAGCTTGCCAACACCATTGGTGTCGAGGCGGGCGGTCGGATCACTCTCGAAGATCTTGACCCGGTAGTAGGCATCGAGGATCTTGCCAGCGTCGTCACGGGACAGGCCGTAGGTCATCTGGGTCAGGTCATTGGTGCCAAAGCTGAAGAATTCGGCTTCGGTGGCGATTTCGTCCGCAGTCAGCGCGGCGCGCGGGATCTCGATCATGGTACCGACCTGGTACTTGAGGTCGACACCAGCCTCGGCGATCACGAGATCAGCCGTGCGGACGATGATGTTCTTGACGAACTTCAGTTCCTTGACGTCACAGACGAGCGGGATCATGATTTCCGGCATGACATTGAGGCCTTCTTTGTTGACCGCAATCGCTGCTTCGATGATCGCCCGGGTCTGGATCTCGGCGATTTCCGGATAGGTGACCGCCAGGCGGCAACCGCGGTGGCCCATCATCGGGTTGAGCTCATGCAGGTCATTGATGATGCCGGTGAGCTGTTCGCTGCTGATGCCGAGGGCCTGGGCCAGTTCTTCGATCTCGTCGGCTTCGTGGGGCAGGAATTCGTGCAACGGCGGATCGAGGAGGCGGATGGTGACCGGTTTGCCTTTCATGATCTTGAAAATGCCGGCGAAATCTTCACGCTGCATCGGCAGGATCTTCTCAAGCGCCGCACGGCGGGCGTCCTCGGTCTTGGCGACGATCATCTGGCGGAAGGCGAAAATGCGGTCTGGTTCGAAGAACATGTGTTCGGTCCGGCACAAGCCGATGCCTTCGGCGCCCAGCTGGACAGCAACCTGTGAATCCTTGACGGTGTCGGCATTGGTGCGGATCTTCAGGGTGCGGACTTCGTCTGCCCATTCCATGATCGTGGCAAAGTCGCCGGAGAGGCTGGCTTCCTCGGTCTTGATCGCGCCGGCATAAACGATACCGGTGGAACCATCAAGGGAGATCCAGTCGCCTTCGTTGAAGCGGGTACCGTTGGCGACAAGGAAATACTTCTCGCTCTCGCGGATCGACAGTTCGGAACAGCCGGAGACGCAGCATTTGCCCATGCCGCGGGCGACGACGGCGGCGTGGGAGGTCATGCCACCACGGCCAGTCAGGATACCCTGGGACACGTTCATGCCCTGGATGTCTTCCGGGGAAGTCTCAAGCCGGACCAGAATGACCTTTTCCCCGCGCTCGGAGGCGGCGGTGGCGTCATCGGCATTGAAATAGACCTGGCCACTGGCGGCACCGGGGGATGCCGGCAGGCCTTTGGCAATGGATTTGCCAGCTTTGAGAGCCGCTGGTTCGAAAGTCGGGTGCAGCAGGGCGTCGAGTTGCTTCGGGTCGATCTTCAGGAGGGCTTCCTTTTTGTCGATCATGCCTTCGGCGACGAGGTCGACAGCCACTTTGAGGGCAGCGGCGGCAGTGCGCTTGCCATTGCGGGTCTGGAGCATGAAGAGTTTGCCGCGCTCGATTGTGAATTCCATGTCCTGCATGTCGCGATAGTGGCGCTCGAGCTTTTCGGCGATGTCGACGAACTGCTGGTAGACTTCCGGCATGACTTCCTTGAGCTGGTCGATCGTCTGCGGGGTGCGGATGCCGGCGACGACGTCCTCGCCCTGGGCGTTCATCAGGAATTCGCCGTAGAGCTTCTTCTCACCGGTGGCTGGGTTGCGGGTGAAGGCAACGCCAGTGCCTGAGGTCTCGCCCATGTTGCCATAAACCATTTCCTGCACGTTGACGGCGGTGCCCCAGTCGCCCGGGATGTCGTTCATGCGGCGGTAGATGATCGCGCGGTCGTTGTTCCAGGAGCGGAAGACGGCCTTGACGGACTCGATCAGCTGTTCGCGCGGATCCTGCGGGAAACCAACTCCCTTGTGTTCCTTATAGAGAGCCTTGAAGCGGGCGACGACTTCTTTCATCGCCGCGGCGTCGAGGTCGGTGTCAAGCTTGGCGCCGACTTCTTCCTTGACCGTGTCGAGCACATGCTCGAACTTGGCTTTTTCGATTTCCATGACGACGTCGGAGAACATCGCGATGAAGCGGCGGTAGCTGTCATAGGCGAAACGGGGATTGCCGGTCAGGGCGGCAAGGCCCTCTACGACCTCGTCATTGAGACCAAGATTCAGAATGGTGTCCATCATGCCAGGCATGGAGGCCCGGGCACCGGACCGGACGGAAACCAGGTAAGGGTCTTTCGGATCGCCGAACTTCTTACCGATCTCATCTTCGGTCTTGGCCAGGGTTGCGAAGATCTCGTCTTCGATGTCCTGGGCTATTTTCTCGCCGTCGTCATAATAACGGGTGCAGGCTTCAGTTGTGATCGTGAAGCCGCGCGGGACGGGCAGGCCCAGGCCGGTCATTTCCGCCAGGTTGGCGCCCTTGCCGCCGAGAAGGTTTTTCATCTTGGCGTTGCCTTCAGCGAACTGATAGACATACTTGGTCATGGTCTCTATTCCTCCTTGTCATCTGCCAGGATTTGCAGCTGGCAGGCCTTGATGCATTGCGCCGGCAAGTTTTAGCGCAAGCTAGCGCTAGTAGTATAGCACTTTACCAAAGCTTGCAACCAATCAACTTGACTTTTTTGACAGAAAAAACAAAGCTTGATGAATTTTTTCGCAAGTCAAAGCAACAATACAAAAAAAGACTGGCAGAATCGTTCATCGATTCTGCCAGCCCTGCACACAGATTTTTATGGACTCTGTTTCAGTTGCTTAGTTGAACTTGTCTGCGAACCAGGCTTCGAGTTCGTCGATCTTGACGCGGACTTGTTGCATGGAGTCGCGTTCCCGGATGGTGACGCTCTGGTCTTCGAGTGAATCGAAGTCGAAGGTTACACAATACGGGGTGCCAATTTCGTCCTGGCGGCGGTAACGCTTGCCGATCGACTGGCGGTCGTCGAATTCGCAGAACCATTTCTTTGATAGCTTGTGGTAGATCGGTTCGGCAGCGTCGGACAGTTTGGCGGACAAAGGCAGGATGGCAACTTTGACCGGAGCCAGGGCCGGGGCAAAGCGCAGGACGGTACGGACATCGCCGGGGGCGATTTCCTCTTCATCGTAGGCGGAACAGAGGAAGGCCAGGGCAACCCGGTCGGCACCAAGCGAAGGCTCGATGACATAGGGGATGTATTTCTGGTTGGTCGCCGGATCAAAATAGGACAGGTCTTCCCGGGCATGCTCAATGTGCTGCTTGAGGTCGTAGTCGGTGCGGTCGGCGACACCCCAGAGTTCACCCCAGCCAAAGGGGAACAGGAACTCAAAGTCGGTCGTGGCCTTGGAGTAGAAGGCCAGTTCTTCCTTGGCGTGGTCGCGGGTGCGGATTTCCTCCGGCTTGAGTCCGAAATCGACCAGCCACTGGTAGCAGAACGTGCGCCAGTATTCGAACCATTCCAGGTCGGTGCCGGGTTCGCAGAAGAATTCCAGCTCCATCTGCTCAAACTCGCGCGTGCGGAACGTGAAGTTGCCCGGGGTGATCTCATTGCGGAAGGACTTGCCGATCTGGCAGATGCCGAATGGGATTTTACGCCGGGTGGTGCGCTGGACATTCTTGAAATTGACAAAAATACCCTGTGCCGTTTCCGGACGCAGGTAGAGCTGGGTACTGGTGTCCTCGGTGACGCCCTGGAAGGTCTTGAACATCAAGTTGAACTTGCGCACATCGGTGAAATTTTTTGCACCACAGACCGGGCAGGCCACTTCCTTTTCCCGGATATAGGCGACCAGCTGATCATCGCCCCAGCCATCGACAGCCACGTCGATGCCATTGGCATGGTTGTAGTCCTCGATCAGCTTGTCGGCACGGTGACGACTCTTGCACTGCTTGCAGTCAATCAGGGGATCGGAGAAACCACCGACATGGCCAGAGGCGACCCATGCCTGGGGATTCATCAGGATAGCACAGTCGACGCCGACGTTATGGGGATTTTCCTGGACAAATTTCTGCCACCAGGCTGCCTTGACGTTGTTTTTCAGCAGGACGCCCAGCGGGCCGTAGTCCCAGGAATTCGCCAGGCCGCCATAAATCTCCGAACCGGGGAAAACAAATCCACGATTCTTGGCCAGGGCGACAATTTTCTCCATGGATTTTTCTGTCGCAAGCACGATGCTTAGTCCTCCGTTTCTGCCAAGTCAACCATTGCTTCTGACTCGGTTGCTTCTGCTTCGTTCTGGGCTTCGATGTTTTTCTCAATCTCTTCGACGATGATCTTGGCATCGCTTTCGTCAAAATCTTCGCCGGTGCTGCCAGCGATCTGGTCCAGTTCTTCACGGATGGCTTCAGCCGAGCTGGCATTGAGAGCTGCATTGCGGGCAGCCAGGCGGGCAGCTTCGATCTCAGGGCGCAGCGGGATATGTGGATTGACATGGCCGCGGACCAGACGGACGGTGTCCGCAGCCAGTTCTTCGCAGGCCAGTGTGACCAGGTTCGGGGAGTCGGAGTCAGTCAGAGGCTGGGCTCCATCGACCAGCTGGCGGGCGCGCTTGGCCACGAGAATGGCCAGGGTGTAGCGATTTTCCGCTTTGGTGAGCAATTTTTCCATCGGTGGTTTGACGAGCATGTTAAGTTCCTCCTTATAAGTGAACCGTGGGTTTCAGTGGCTGAGGACAAAGGCTTCCAGGCCTTTAAGTCTTTCGTAGCGGCAGTGTTCGGCATCCATGATCGCCAGGATGCGGTCGACGGTGGCTGTGAGTTCATCATTGATGACCAAATACTTGAACAGGTTGGCTTTGTTGATTTCGATCCGGCCCTTGAGCAGGCGCTGCTCGACAACTGAATCATTTTCTGTACCGCGCTTGTTCAGTCGGTTTCTCAGTTCGGTCAAAGTCGGTGGCATCAGGAACATCATGACCACGTCTGAGTAATTTTCCATCACGGCCAATGAGCCTGGTACCGTGATATCCATCAGGACGTCGCGTCCCTCATCGCGCATGGCTTCGAGTGGGGAACGCGGTGTTCCATAGTAATTGCCGCAGTAATTGTCATGTTCCAGGATTTCACCTTCGACCAGCAGCTGGTGGAATTGTTCGGGTGTCCGGAAATAATAGTGGACGCCTTCGATTTCACCTGGCCGGGGCGGGCGGGTTGTGATGGAAATGGAGTGGGCTACTTGCGGCCGTCGCCTCCGCACCTCATCAATGACGGTCCCCTTGCCGACCCCGGATGGACCGGACAGGCAAAACAGCAGGCCGCGCTGCCTGGGCATTTCACTCATGGGCTTCCTCCTGCATGGCTTTTTCAATCTCCTCGACAGTCAGGGCTGATAGGACCAGATGGTCACTGTCCATGACCAGGACGGAGCGTGTCTTGCGACCGGATGTGGCATCGATCAGGACGGATCGGTCGCGGGCATCCTGGATCAGGCGCTTGACGGGGGAACTGTCCGGATTGACCACGGCAATGATCCGGCTCAGGGCCACCAGGTTGGAAAATCCGATTTTGACGAAAACGGGCTGGTCCATGCAATCTCCTCTGGCTTACTCAATGTTCTGGATCTGTTCGCGGATCTTTTCCAGCTCGCTCTTCATCTCGACCACCTGCTGGACCAGTTCCAGATCATTGGCTTTCGATCCGATCGTGTTAATCTCACGGTTGATCTCCTGGAGCAGGAAATCCAGCTTTTTACCGATCGCGCCTTCTTCTTCCAGGATGGAAGCCAACTGGTGCAGATGGCTGTCCAGTCGAACCAGCTCCTCATCGATAGCACACTTATCGGCAAAAAGCAAAACTTCGGCAGCCAGGCGCTGCTCGTCGTAAAACTTTCTGGCTTGGTCGTTAAGCAGCGATTCGACCCGTTCGGCCAGGCGCTGGCGATACTCTGCAGGGACCATAGGCGCCCGGCTGGCAATCTTTTCCTTTAGCTCAAGCAGCCGGGTGGCTTTGGCCTGGATGTCGGAAACGAGCTTGGCTCCTTCTTTGCGGCGCATGCTCATCAGATTGTCGATGGCTTGTCCAAGGGTGGTTTCCAGCAGCTTCCAGACACTTTCCGGATCGATCTGAGCAGACTCGACGCGCAGGACATCATTGAAGCGAGCAATCTGGCTGGCCGAAACCGATTCCGGGCTGGCGACGGCCTCACTGATCTGGCGCAGGGCGCTGGCATAGGCTTTGGCCAGGCCCAGGTCGCAATGGACAGCGTAGGCTGATTCACTGTTGTCTTCAAAATTGATCGAAACATCGATTTTACCCCGGGACAGGCGGCGGCCAATGAGCTCGCGGGTCCTGGTCTCGAGAGGCTGGAGCAGACGGCTCTGCCGGACTTGGATGTCACAGAAACGATTGTTGATCGATTTGATTTCAACGGTCAGCCGGCGATCATCCTGGATTGTTTCACCACGACCATAGCCGGTCATACTGTAGGCCATTTTCCACCTCAAAAACGGTTATTGGAGCTCAGGTTTGGGCAAGCTTTTCGATTATATACCGGCCGTCAAATCCATGCAACCGGCTAAAACAGCTGAAACCCTAGAGCCTCAGGGGTTTGAAGGAAAGTCTGTCTGCCGATGCGAGGGTGTATTTGACCCCGTCAAGCGGGAAATCCGGGGTCTGATAGGCTGGGACAGGCGCATGGATGTGGCCGAAGTAGCAGCGGGATACACCAAAGTCAGTCAACAGCCGGGTCAGCTCGGTCGGCTTGCGGTCGCGCGCAAACGGCGGGTAATGCAGGAAAGCGATCCGCTCACAGTCAGGGCAGTCGATTGCGGCGGCCGCCTGGAGTGACAGGCGCAGGCGGCCGATCTCCCGCGCAAAGATTTTGGCATCATCGGCACAGAAAGCCGGGTCATCGGGCAGGATCCAGCCGCGGCTGCCACAGATGATGGTCGAATTTTCAATCAGGAGCGCATTGTTGCGCATGAATCTCAGGCTATCCAGCTGATGTGACTGGCAGAGCTGTTCCAGCTTGGCCAGTGAAGTCCACCAGTAATCGTGGTTGCCCCGGGATAAAATCTTAGTCCCCGGCAACTCGTGGAGAAACTGCAGATCTGGCAAAGCCTCTGCCAGGGTCAAAGCCCAGGAAATATCGCCCGGCAAGACCACGGTGTCATCTGGCGCAACCGTCTGGAACCAGTTTTCCCGGATCCGCTCGGTATGATGGTTCCAATGTGTCCCAAATACAGCCATGGGCTTGTCCACGCCATTGGCCAGATGCGGATCAGACAGGACAAAAAGCGCCATGTCAGCCGGCCTCCGGGTGGAAATGCTTGAAAACAGCGTCTGCAGCCGGACCGAGTCCTTTGACGTTCTTCAATTCATCCAGCGATGCTTCGCTGACGGCCTTGATCGTCAGGAAGTGCTTCAGGAGCAGCCGTCGCCTGGCAGGTCCGACACCCGGGATATGTTCCAGGGACATCCGGATCGTCCGCTTTTTGGCCATGGACTGGTTCAGCTTGCGGGCGAAACGGTGTGCCTCGTCCTGGATGGCTGTCAACAGGCGCAACAGACCCAGGCTCTCGGCGTCCTGCTCCTCGAGTCGCTGGCGCAGCTCCAGGATTTTCCCGCCGGGCAAAGCCAGGCCTCGCGTCCGATGCCGGTCATCCTTGACCATGCCTGCGACTGGAATAGCCAGGTTGTACTCCGAAAGGACGGTCTGGGCCGCATGCACCTGGCCAATCCCGCCATCGACCAGGATCAGGTCGGGACGGCTGCCGAAAGGCTCATCATCAAGCCGGGCCAGCCGGCGGCGCAGAACTTCGCGCATCGCAGCATAGTCATCCGGTGCTTCCAAGGTTTTAATCTTGAACTGGCGATACTGCTGGTTCAACGGTTTGCCATCCTGGAAGACGACCAGGCTGGCAGCCATGTCCTGACTGCCGGTATGGGAGATATCAATTGCTTCAATCCGGTGGATACCCTGGGCTGCTCCAGTGGCCTGGGCCAGTTCCCGGATCGCTTCCTGCAATGCAGTCTGGCCATGTCCGCCCAGCAGGGTGTGGCGGCGCAAGGACTGGGCTGCATTCTCATTGGCCAGCTCAATCAGTTTGTGGGCATCGCCACGCTTGGGGATATGCAGCAAGCAGCGGCCTTTGCGCAGCGTTTTCAGATATTCCTCCAGGCTTTCGCGACCGGATGGTTCTTGTGCCAGGAGTATTTCGCCCGGAATCTGGGCTGCATTGGGATAATACTGGAGCAAAAAAGCGGCCAGAAGCTCCGGATCGTCATCTTGTTCTTCCGGAAAGAAAAATGCCGCGGATGAAACGATCCGGCCATCACGGATTTCCAGCTTCTGGATACAGGTTTCCGTGCCATTGCGAGCGATACCGATCACATCCCGGTCGCTGTCCTTGCTGGAAACAGCCAGCTGGTTTTCCATCAGACGCTCCAGGGCCGCGATGCGGTCGCGCCACAGACTGGCCTCCTCAAATTTCAACGCTTCTGCCGCAGCTTCCATTTTCCGGCGCATGTCCAGCAGGACCGGGCTGTATTTGCCCTCGAGAAACTGGCAGATGGATTCCATGACGGCGCGATAGCTTTCGGCCGACACATCACCTCGGCAAGGCCCGATGCAACGTCCGATGTGATAGTTCAGGCAGGGGCGCTCCTTGCCGATGTCACGCGGGAAAACTCGTTTGCAGGTCTTGGTCGGAAAAATCGTACGCAGGACGGACAGAGCCCGGAACAGGTCGCCACTGAGATAGGGGCCATAATAGCGTGCCCCTTCATTTTTATCGTCTCCGACCCGGAAAGCCTTGACGATCCGGGGGTAGAGTTCATTCATGGTGATACGGATGTAGGGGTATCCCTTGTCATCGCGCAAGAGGATGTTGTAATGCGGCTGGTGTTTCTTGATCAGTGTCGCCTCCAGCAGCAAGGCTTCCAGTTCACTGCTGGTGACAATAAATGAATAATCGGCAATATGCGAGATCATGGCCAGGACTTTGGCATTGCCCTGGGGATTGGCTGCAAAATAGCTGCGCAGGCGGTTTCTCAAGTTGATGGCTTTGCCGACATAAATAATAGAACCCGAAGCGTCCTTCATCAGGTAAACACCCGGGTTCGTTGGTACAAGGTCCAGCCGGGCATCGACCGGCTGCAGATTAGGTTCTGGTTCTTGGATCATCGGTTCGGCAAATACCTCAGAGGTATTAGAATTCAGGGTTGCTCAGATAGGAACTGATGGTCTCGAGGGCTTCGACTTCGTCGCTGCCTTCTGCGGTGACGCGGATTTCCATGGCGTTTTCAACACCCAATGACATCACCCCGAGCAAGCTCTTGGCATTGGCGCGGCGCTCACCCTTGGCCAGATATACACTGGAACGGAATGTGGATGCTTTCTGGATCAGGACAGCGACAGCTTTCATCTGCAAGGCATCGTCGCAGTTGAATTGAACCGTTTTACTTACCATTCGAGTTCCTCCTCCTGATGGTCCGGGACAAAAAAACCGCCTGTGCGGCAATTCTTAGCGTAAGTATAGAGTTTGTGTCGATCTTTTGTCAATATGACCGAATCGAGGCCTGATTTTTGTTTAATTTAAACATATATGATTTCATCTTACGGAATATTTTTAAGCATAATGTTGGCATCTTCGTTGTTATCGCTGTAGTACGCCCGTCGAACACCGACCTTGGCAAAGCCCATTTTCTGGTACAGTCGAATGGCTGAGTCGTTGCTGGCCCTGACTTCCAGATCAACGGTTGTGATCAGGCTGTCGTGAGCCCACTCAAGCAATGCAGACAGCAAGTGTTCCCCGACCCCCTGGCGGCGGAAGTCCGGCATCACCGCCAGATTGTTGATCTGTGCCGTATCTGCAGCCTGGTAACAGGCAATGTAGCCGATGATGCCGGCAGTATGGCTCTCTGCCACCCAGTAATGGGCAACAGACGGATTCTCAAGGTCTGAGCGCAGGGATTGCTCACTCCAGGGTATGGCAAAGCAGGTCTGTTCGAGCCGGACCAGACTGGCCAAGTCGCCCGGTCGCACCGGCCGGACCTGCCAGCCGGACTTTGTGCTGGTGTTTGCCAGGCCAGACGTCTGCTGGGTATTCATGGCTGGGACTGTTCCTTGCGCAGGCGCTCGGCAGATGACGGAGTCAGATAGGTCGCATTCAAATGAAAGGGGTTTCCATCGGCTCCTGCTTGATGATACGACTCGGCCAGCAGTGCAACAGCCGCAGCACTGGGTGCATCATGGACCGGATCCAGCCGGACCAGGTTCAGATAATCCCATGACAGCTGAGATTTGTGTGTGGTCAGGGCAACTGACGCGCCATCACCGGTCAGCAGAACAGGTGTCTGGCGCAGGCCCCCCTGTTCCATCTGTTGTGCCAGCAGCAACAGGAATTCCGTCACCTGGTAATTGCCCGGCTTGACCAGAGGGCTTTGCGGCTGCCCTTCTGCGAGCGCACGCAAGCCGGAAGTCCGGTAGCAGGCGGCATAGACTCGGCCGTTCCTGGCATCAAGCAGGGGGCAGACCAGCGTTTGATCCATCTGGCGCCAGGGGTAGGCCAGGGTTTCCAAGGTTGATACGCCCACCAGTGGTTTGTGCGCGGCATAAGCCATGGCCTTGAAGCTGGAAAGGCCGATGCGAGTCCCCGTGAAAGAGCCGGGGCCTTGGGTCACAGCCAGCAGATCTACCGCAGCGATGCTGGTTTCGCACGCGTCCAGAAGCGCCATGACCTGCGGCAAATGGGTCACGGCATGATTGTAGCCGAGATTGAACCGGCTCTCACCAACCAGGCGGCCGTCCTTGACCAGGGCGACCGACAGGCTTTTCCCTGTTGTATCAGACGCCAGGACGAGCATCTTGCCAGCTCCTTTCCAGAAGGGCCAGTTCCGCTTCATGATCGGGCCAGAAAAAAGTCATGACGCGCTGTTCCGGGGTCTCGGGCGCAGTCAGGCGGATCAGGATTTTCAACGTCTCGAGCGGTAAGACATCCTCGATCAAGGTGCCCCATTCGACGATGCAGACACCGTCGCGATAAAAATAGTCATCCAGGCCGAGGGCCAGGAAATCATCGCCACTTTTCAGGCGGTAGACATCAAAATGATACAAGGGCAGACCGCTGCCGGTCGCCGGGTGTTCCATCAGCAAGGTGAACGTAGGACTGGCAACCGGCGTCTGGCAGCCGAGGCCATCGGCAATGCCCCGGGCCAGGACTGTTTTGCCGGCACCCAGGTCTCCGTCCAGGCTGATGACAGTCCCGGGCTGGAGCAGATTCGCCAGAAGCAATCCCAGCAAGGCGGTTTCCTCAGCAGACGTTGTGACCAGATGCAGGGCATGGAGCCCAGGGCGGACCGGAAACGGAATGTCGCCAAATGCATCGTTTGAAGTCATGGTTCCTCCTTGTGGTAGACCATCCGGCCATTGATCCAGACACGAAGCGTCTGACTGCGATAATCAAAGGGGTGGCTGCTGAACAGGGCCAGATCGGCCTTTTTCCCCGGTTCCAGGGTGCCATGGGTCTGGCCGACGCCAGATAGGCGGGCTGCAACCGACGTGATGGCTGCAAGGGCCAGGTCCTCCGGCAGGCCAGCCCTGCAGGCAATGGCCGCATTGACAGCCAGATACTGGATCGGAATCACGGGGTGATCGGTCATGATCGCCACTGGCAGTCCAGCACGGGCCAGTACGGCCGCATTGGCCACGTCTGAACGGGTCAGTTCAGGCTTGCTGCGATCGGACAGGATCGGTCCGACAATAACCCCTTCCAGGCGACCCTTGCCCGCCAAACCACGGCCATGGTCGGAGGCCAGTCCTTTCTGGTATTCCTCGGCCAGGAGGTCAGCAATACGGTATCCTTCCGTACAGTGGTCGAGTGTGTAGCGCAGGCCGAATTCATTGGCAATCCGCATGGCCGTCAGGATGTCATCCGCCCGGTGGGCGTGGAATTTGACGGGCCGTTCCCCACTCAGCACAGGGAGCAAGGATTCGAGTCGAACATCCAGATCAGGTTGTTCCACGTCGGTTTTTCCAGCGGCCTCTGCTGCCCGGGCTTTTTCGATCTTGTCCCGGTAACGCGCAGCTTTTTGCAGTGCTTCGCGCAGGACGGCGGCCGTTCCCATGCGGGTCGACGGACTGCGGTCCTTGCCGCCATGAACTGTTTTAGGGTTCTCGCCCAGAGCGGCTTTGAGTGCGGCACTAGCCTGGATGGTCATGGTTTCAACGCGTTGGCCCTTGGTGTGCAGCAGGGCAAATTGACCTGACAGGACATTGGCGCTTCCTGGCCCGGTCAAAACAGTCGTCACACCGGCGGCCAATGCTTCCGTAAAGCAGCGGTCTTCACTGTAGACACCATCCGTTGCCAGCAAATGGGGCGTGACTGGGTCGGTCTCCTCATTACCATCCTCACCCTCCTTGCCAAGACCATCGTTGAACAACCCGACATGGCAGTGGGCATCCAGTAAGCCTGGCAGGAGAAAGGCACCCGAGGCATCCAGAATCTGGTCGATCGTCTGTGCCAGGTCAGATGGGAGCTCCCCTGCCCCGAGCGATGCGATCTGGTCGCCATCGATCACCAGGTATCCCTGGTCGATCGGCGGACCAGCCTGGGTCAGCAAATGGGCATGAATGATTGCAGTGCGCATGTCAGGTCCCTTTCATGATCTGGTGATTTCTGGTGTGACATTAGTATAGCGCAACCTCTGGCGTGCAAAAACCGGGCAGAGGAGTTTGTTCCTCTGCCCGGTCTGATGTTGCAGTGAAAAAGACTTGGCCAGAACTGCCGGATGGCAGAGCGTTGCAGGCAAAGCTCGGTCGGGCAATCAGCGCTTGGAGAACTGGGATGCCTTGCGGGCTTTTTTGAGGCCGTACTTCTTGCGTTCTTTCATGCGTGAATCGCGGGTCAGGAAGCCAGCTTTCTTGAGGATGGCTTTGTTGGCTTCCTCGTCAGCCTTGATCAGAGCGCGGGACAGGCCGTGGCGGATGGCGCCAGCCTGGCCGGACAAACCACCGCCGATGACTTTGCAGATGATGTCATACTTGTCAACGCTGTTGGTGGCGACCATGGGCTGATTGACGATCAGCTTCAAAGTCTCCATGCCGAAATAGTCATCCAGGCTCTTGTCGTTGATGGTGACCTGGCCTTTGCCAGGCAGGATACGGACGCAGGCAACAGCATTTTTGCGGCGGCCAGTGCCGTAGAAATAGGTTTTAGCAGCTTTTTTGGTAGCCATATCTTAATGTCTCCTCGCTTTCAATCAGATCGAGAACTTGAGCACTTCGGGCTTCTGGGCGGCATGATCATGTTCGGGTCCGGCGAAAACGTGGAGTTTCCGGAACATCTGGCGACCGAGTGCGTTTTTCGGCAGCATGCCTTTGACGGCCAGTTCAAAAGCCTTCTCCGGGCGCTTGTCCATCAGGTTTCTGTAGCTGACTTCCTTGAGACCGCCAGGATACTGGGTGTGGTAGCGGTACAGCTTCTGGTCCAGCTTCTTGCCAGTCAGGACCATCTTGGCAGCATTGACCACGATGACATAGTCACCGGTGTCCAGAAACGGGGTGAATTCGGGTTTGTGTTTACCGCGCAGAACGCTGGCCACTTCGCTGGCCAGACGGCCCATGGTCAGGCCTTCTGCATCGACAACGTACCATTTTCTCTGAATCTCTGCGGACTTGGCCACAAAAGTACTCATGTGTCTGATTACCTCCAATTGATCAGATCCATCATCGAACAGACTGGATCCAACTTTCATCACAAATGCTTCCTCATTCTAGCAGGTTTGACCTGACTGTCAAGCACGAATTTAAATTAGACGACTCAAAATCGATTTTTCTTCGATTTTCGACATTTTTTGTCGACAAGCGGCGAGACCGGGCAGGCCGCAGTCCGGGCAGCTGTTTTCATTGTCTGTCAAATGGATGTCTGCTATAATCAGGTTTTGGATCCTTTTTGACTGGTCCAGGCACTGATTGGCACGGCTCATTGCTTGAACAACTGGGGAGACAACATGTTCACCATCAAAACCAGCACCATCCGCGAACGGACAACCAACGGTCCAACGTACATGAATGGACGGACCTGCTACCGCAATGGACAGGTCGGCGAGGTCAACTATGATCCGGACAAGGGGTTGATCCAGGCCCGGGTGGAGGGCACCCAACCGTACCAGGTGCGGATCATCCTCAACCGGGATGGTGCCATTCACGACACGAGCTGCACCTGCAGCGCTTTCACATCCTATTGGGGGGATTGCAAGCACATTGCTGCGGTCTTGCTGTACTGTATAGACCATTATGGAACTGCCAAGGGCGAGACCGTGCAGTTGCAGTCAAGAAAAAGCAGGATCAAGGCGCGTGAATTCATCAGCCAGACCAGCCGGCGGGCTCAGATCCTGCAAAACCAGGGCAAGCAGCTCTTGAAACTGCATGCCGTGATGGCTTGCGGCAACAATCCCAGCACCCTGCCGAACCTGACCTTGCAGGTATTCAATGGTCGTCTTCATGCGGTTAATCACATCGAACAATTTCTCGATGCCTTGTCCAGGGATCTACCATTCGAAATCGACGAACAACTGACCTATGATCCCTTTTTGCACCGGTTCGATCCATCGGATGAGCCCCTTATCAACCTCTTGCTGGATGCCTATGAGCAGGATTACAAGGCCACTTTTGGCTCGGCTGCTGCCTCACGCTCAGAAAAAGCACTGATCCTCAGCGCAGGCCGGGCGGCTGCTTTCTTGCGCCTGGCGGCCAATCAGCCCCGTTACCGCTGGTCCACCCTCAAGGGCACTGAGACATACGCGATCCGGGTCTGTGAGTCTGCCATGCCAATCCGCCTGATCGTGGCAGAATCTGGCAGCCAGGATGGTTTGTACAGCCTGGCCCGACAACCCGGACCAGCCTTGCTGCAGCTGACAGCCTCACGCAACATCTATCTGGTTGATGACACCTTCTACCTGCCATCCCGGGAAACCATCCGCCTGCTGGATCCGGTCCTTTCAATTTTTGCCGTCCCAGGTGCAGGCACCCTGGTCATGAGCGAAGACGAAGTAGCAGAACTGGCTGGATTGCCTGATTCCGCTCTCCAGGCCATTTGCCCGATCGATTTTTCTGACGAGTTGCTGCAACGCCTGGTCAAGGAACCTCTGGCCGCCACCATCCGGCTGGAAAGTGCCCAGGACGGCCTGAAGGCTGACCTTCTGTTCCACTATGGTTCGCTGGACGTCAGTCCTTATGCATCTGTCCTGCCCACCAAAACTTCTGGTGAACAGGAAAAGATCATCGTCCGCCAGAAGTTGGCTGAACATGCAATCCTGGACAAACTTGAACAGGCTGGTTTCCGACGCCAGGGCCAGTTCCACCTGTTGAGCGATTATGAGGCGATCTATCGTTTCCTGGATGAGGGCAGGAAGGCGTTCGAGGATACAACAGTCAGCCTGCTCGATGGTTCCGGCCATCTCTTCCGGATTTTGCCTGCTCCTGACCTTGCAGTCAAAGTCAGCGAGCAACCTGAAAACAAGCACCTGGAAATCAAGATCAATTGGTCAGATATGCCGCCGGAAGACCGGCCGGTCTACATCCAGGCATTACGGGATCAAAAGCCATACTGCCTCTGTCATTCTGGCCATTTTCGCGCCGTCAACCATGAGCACAGCGGGCAGCTGCTGGACTT
>Ga0228536_1001622_pt1 | contig 18948 bp, 19 predicted proteins | sample SJ1Smetagenome_FD_168611 | JGI IMG/M metagenome (GOLD analysis project Ga0228536, IMG submission 168611) | Enriched culture of PCE-dechlorinating microbial communities from Ithaca, New York, USA - SJ1.S | ecosystem: Engineered > Modeled > Simulated communities (microbial... > Unclassified...
TCATTTGGCTACCTCCCTTTCTTTTAGTTGTGGTGTTGGTGCACCACTATTAAGATCCAAGAAAGATGGTAGCCTTTTAACTGTCTGTCGTGCAAGGCGCTTTTATAACATAGTCACTCAAGCTGTTCAAGCGGTTCAAGCCCGGTTTATTAGACGATTTTTGCCAGTTCCACCGCGAAAACGAGGTCCTGGCCTGCAAGCGGGTGGTTGAGGTCGAGAGTGACCTCCGTGTCGGTGATCTCCCTCACCATCGCCCGCGCCAGCGCGCCCTCGGGGGATCGGACCTGGAGAATCATTCCCACGGTGAGCTCCATTTCGGGGGGTACCTGCGAGCGGGGCACCGCGGCGACGAGGTCCTCGTTGTAGGTCCCGTAGGCTTCCCCGGCAGGGATGGATATCTCCTTCGACTCCCCTTCGCTCATGCCGACGATGCCGTTCTCGAATCCGGGTATGACCATGCTCTGGCCGATGGTGAATTCGAGGGGTTCACGGTCACGCGACGAATCAAAGACGGTCCCGTCCGAGAGCGTTCCCGTGTAATGAACCCTGACGGTATCGCCTGTTTTCGCTGATGCCATTGGAGCCTCCGTAGTGTATGTCGTGTATTCTTCACCGCCCCGTGTCGCGTTCCCGCAATGCGCACCCCTTAGTAGCGGCGCGGCCCCCTTCCCCTCGGTTTTTCCTTCTGCGGCCGGGCATCGTCGATCCTCAATGTCCTGCCCTCAAAATCCATTCCGTTCAAGGCCTGTTTTGCCTTTTCCGCACCTTCTCTCGTTGCCATTTCAACGAACCCGAAACCCTTTCCCTCTATAACCCTTACTTCGCCCAGTTCCCCGTACTCAGAGAACAGCTCCCGCAATCTTTCGCCTGTCACGGAATAGCTCAGGTTGCCTACATACAGCTTGCTGCCGTTCATGGCCAATACCCCCTTCGGGTTACACTGTGTTTCATATTTCAAGCGAGATAGCGCGTCCCGAACGGACTATCCCGTGAAACATGGGAGGAGAAAGAGATAAAAACCAGGCAGTAGAAATTGATCCGTTCCCTTTCAGGGAATCCGATGTATAATGCAATCATAAAACGGTTCACCCGGCATTGACAAGGGAAAAGTATTCCTTTACCATTTTACGCAAAGGCGGTCGGACGCGGCTCGGGGCAGTGTCGCGGGAAGACGCCGGGGAGGGTGCTCTATGAGGCAAGCGATCTTTCGTCTGTCGGTCTGTTTTGTCACGGTCTTCTGTATCTTTCTGTATGTCCCGTTCGGTGGAGTCCTTCCGGGGCCGGCACCCGCGTTCTGTGATGACGGCGTGCAGGCCCGGCAACTTGTGGAAAGGGCCCGGATGACACTGGAGTCTATCGCCGGAGCCAGGGAGATGGAAGGACTCCGGAATCTCATGAAGTATGCTGAGGGGATCTTCGTCTCTCCCCAGGTGCTCAGGGGAGCCTTCATTTTCGGCGCTTCCGGCGGGAGCGGCGTCTTCCTGGTCCGCGACAGGAGCAAGGGGGATTGGGTGGGACCGGCCTTCTATACCGTCGGAGAGGCAAGCTTCGGTCTCCAGATAGGCGGCGATGCCTCGGAAGTGGTCCTTCTCGCGATGACACAACGGGGGGTCACGGCGCTCCTTTCAAGCAGTGTAAAACTCGGCGCGGACGTGGGCATAGCTGTGGGGCCTGTCGGTGCGGGCGCCGATGCGGCGACAGCCAACCTGAGTGCCGATATCATCAGTTTTTCGCGGTCCAAGGGCCTGTACGGGGGAGTTTCCCTTGAGGGTGCTGTCGTGGCGGTGAGGGATGGATTGAACAACGCCTACTATGGAAAGAATGTGAGCCCTTCGGACATTCTCGTCGCGAGATCAGTGGAGAACGGTCATGCCGCGGGCCTGAGGTCGATGGTCACAAGGATCGCGGGAGGGAACCATTAGGGCGCACCGTGTACTTCGTACAGTCACCGGTCTTGTGTTCCTGCCGCAACGATTGATAATGGGAATACGATCACGGACCGCGATATTCGCCGCTCTGGCGGGTTTCCTTCTCCTTGTCTCAGGCACCGTCCATGCCGGCGTCGATCCCGCCTACCGGGATGGTCTCGACAGGCTCGTCGGTGACCTTGAGAAACAGGGGTTTGCGCGCGAGGAGCTCAAGGGGATATTCTCGGACAGCCGCTTCGAACTGTATCCGCAAATAGTTGGTCGAACGGGAAAGGGCTTGAACTATATGGGCCGCAGGTTCGGTCTTCTGACGAAGCAGTCGATAAGACGGGGCAGGAATATACTGGCGACATACCGGGACGATTTGCGGACCGCGGAGAAAGAGTATGGTGTGGACAGGGAGATCATAGTGGCGATCCTTCGGGTGGAAACCAATTTCGGTTCCACGACGGGTGTCTACCCGGTTCTCAACAGCCTCGCGACAATGGCCGTCATAGAGAACCGGCGCTCCGAATGGGCGCGCAAGGAACTTGCCGAGCTTCTCGCTTTTTGCAGGGAGCAGAACAGAGACCCCTTCTCGATACGCGGTTCCTGGGCAGGCGCCTTCGGGATCCCCCAGTTCATCCCCTCTTCCTACGTGAGGTTTGCGGTGGACGGCAATTCCGACGGCAGGATCGACCTCTTTTCGATGAGCGATGCCGTCGCCAGCGTCGCCAGCTACCTCAGGAGCCACGGCTGGGAAAAGGGCAAACCTGAACAGAACCGTCAGGCCGTCTACGCCTACAATCGCTGCGACAGCTACGTGAAGGCCGTGTTCGCCTACGCGAAGGCGCTGAAGAAGTAAGCCCGTTCAAGAGTTCAAGAGTTCTAGGGATCGGACTATCTGTCCAGTATCTCACGGATCTTTTGCAGGAACCTGTCGAGCATGAGCGGTTTGGGGATGAAATCGAACTCCCTGTCCTTGATCCCCTTGTCGAGGACAATATCCCTCGTGTATCCGCTGATGAAGAGGACCTTGATGCGGGGGTTTATGGCGCGTATCTTCTCAAAGGCCTCCCTGCCGTTCTTTCTCGGCATGACGGAGTCGAGGATGACGAGGTCTATGTCGTGGTGCAGCTCGAACTGCTCTATCGCGTCCTGTCCGTCCACCGCCTCTATGGTCATGTAGCCATAATCCTCGAGGGCCTCCCGCATGATCTTCCTCACTCCTTCATCATCCTCCGCTATGAGGACCGTCTCTTTCCCTCCTTCCGTGCATACCGCCGTGTCCATCACGGTTTCGACCTTCGTCATCGCCGCCGGGATGTAGATGTGAAAGGCAGTTCCCTTTCCCGGCTCGCTGTACACCGTGATGTACCCGCTGTGCTGCTTGACGATGCCGTAAACGGTCGCCAGACCGAGGCCCGTCCCCTTGCCCGTTTCCTTCGTGGTGAAGAAGGGATCAAAGATCTTCTCTCGCGTCGCCTCGTTCATGCCCTCTCCCGTATCGGCAACAGTCATCAGCACGTAGCGGCCCGGCGCCCCAAACCCGTGGGCCTCGATGAACCAGCTGTCCATATCGACGATGTCGGTCTCCACGGTGAGTCTCCCGCCCTCGGGCATGGCGTCCCTGGCGTTGGTCACGAGGTTGAAGAGGATCTGGTCCATCTGCGACCTGTCGGCCATGACCACCGTGTCCTCGCCCGTGAGTGACGTACTGAGGTCAATGTCCTCGGTAAGGAGCCTCTTAAGCAAAGGTCCCGTCTGTCTTACCGCGTCGTTGAGATCCACCGGGAGAAGTGTGACGGGCTGCTGTCTGCTGAAGGTCAAAAGGCTCCGTGTGAGGTCGGCGCCTTTCCTTGAGGCTGAGAGTACCTGGTCAACGTATGAGCGCAAGGGGTTGTCTCTGTCCATCTTTGTTTGTATGAGGGAGGCATATCCGATGAGGGTGGTGAGGATGTTGTTGAAGTCATGGGCGACGCCTCCCGCAAGGGTCCCGATAGATTCCATCTTCTGGGCCTGGCGCAACTGCGATTCCAGCCGCACCAGTTCGGTGATGTCCTCGCAGGTCATGAGATAATCCCCCGATGCGAGCTTCAAAGGTATGAACTCGATCATCTTCTTTATCCCGTTCTTGCATGTGACGGTGAAAACTCTCGGTTTCCGTTCGGCCAGCCCGGTGTCCTCAAAGTCCTTGAGCCAGGTCGAGATGACGGCATGCCGGTATTCGGCATCAGGATAGGCCTTTCTGAACCACGTTCTGCCGTCCGGGACATCCGGCAGCTCATAGCCGAAGAGCTCCGTGAACTTGGCGTTGACGTATGTGAAACGACCATCTTTGTCGGTGAGAACCATTCCGAAGGGGGCGTTATCCGAAAGGGTCCTCAGTTTTTCTCTTTCCCTGACTATCTCTCCCTCAGCCCTTTTCTGGGCGGTTACGTCCTGTATGATGGAGGCAAAATAGGCCACCGAGCCATCGGGGTTTCGGACCACCTGGGTGGAGACGAAGACATCGACAAGTGAGCCATCCTTCCTGATGTATCGTTTTTCGATGCCGGTGATGTTCCTTCTGCCCTTCACGACGTCTTCGAAGAGCGGCCTCTCCCTGGCGAGATCCTCAGGCGGTGTGATCCGCATCCAGGTCGTCTTTTCCAGTTCCTTTCGCGAATACCCCAGCATTTCGCAGAGTCTGTCGTTGTAGTGGACCCATCTGCTGTCGGCTCCGGATATCGCGAAACCCACGATGGGAAGGTTGAAGAAGGTGCGGAACCGTTCCTCGCTCGCCAGCAAGGCGTCCTCGGCGCGCTTGCGCTCCGAAATATCCAGAATGGTCCCGATGACGGCCGGTTTTCCTTCGTACACGGTGTAGGAACTGTAGACCTCGACGTACCTGATGTCCCCGGTCTTCGTGATGATCCTGAACTCGTAACGGTGTGACGGCAGCTCTCCCGAGATCCTCTTGCCGATACTGGCCTGTACCAGGGGCAGGTCTCCGGAGAATACCACGTCCTGCACGCTCAGCCTGTCGATCGCTTCCTCGGCGGTGTATCCGAATATGTCGGCACACCGGGCGTTGACGTACCGTACCACCCCGTCCGGCCGCAGAACAAAGATGCCCGCTATGGATTTCTCTGCAAGGTCCCGGAACTTGCGCTCCGATTCCCTGAGCGCTTCCTCGGTGCGCCTGCGCTCCGTTATGTCCCGGAACGTCCAGATCCTGCCGTAGTGGTAACCATCCTCGCCGAGGACGGGTGCCGAGTACCTGTCCAGCACCATTCCGTTCTTGAACTCTATCTCGTCGCGGCTTGTCTCGCAGGGGTGGTCGTAGAGGTAATTGACCTTTCCGAGGAACTGTTCCGGGTACTTGACGAGACCCGCCACGTAGTGGAGCAGGGCTTCATCGTTGTCGTCATCCAGGATATGTTGAGGAACATCCCACATCTCTACGATACGCTGGTTGATGACGAGCCTTCTCTGATTCTCATCGATCACCAGGATGCCGTCGATGGATGTGTTCATCTGCGCTTCGAGAAGGGCGGCCTTCCACTGCAACGACTCCACCGGCCTTTTGTTCCCGTTGCGGTCCCCGTCGTCGGAGACGGGTTCTCCGCGGCCGGCGGTACCTTCCGGCGGAGGCATTTCACTGACCGCGCTCACCCCTTGCGAGCGCTCCAGTTCCCTGATCCTCCCCTTCAACGAGGCTATCTCTTCGAGCAGTTCCCGGGTCGTTCTCGACGGGTCTTTCATGCGTCCTGTTGTGTGAGACCGACGATGCACCGATGCAAAGGCATAAACGATGTTATCACAGGCAGTACCGTTGTCAACTCTGAAATACCTGCGGAGGAACAAGGATAGCGGATGCGTTCAGGGATGGACTCCGGGAGCATGGAAGCCGGGGGCCGGAAGAAGGCGGCGTTCCCCTCTGGCAGAGGGACTCCTCAACCGCCTTTCAGGTTCTGGATGTCCGCGGGAAGCCTCCGAACGTGAGGTGCGCGGGGAATGTCTCCGAAAGAGCTGCCGTCATTGCCACGAGGCAGGTGCGGCGGGCCGCCGCCGGTTCTGCCTGTCGTAGTAATACCGGTAAGCGCATTCGGGTATATACTCCTTGTGAATGATGCCGTCTATCACGAAACACGCCGTGTAGTTCTGCCCGTAGAACACACCTTCCTGAGCGGCCAGGTAAATGGGCTCCGGACGCGCCTTGACGTCGTACGCGCAGTCTATCGAAGCACAGGACGCGACAGACATCAGGGCTGCCAGCGCCAACCACATTGTCAATGATCTGGTAGACATGGTTCCACCTCCGGACATATCCCTATTCTATCAAATAACCGAGGCCTGGGTAAGCATGAGCTTCCCGGAACGAGCGGCGAAGGGGCGACACGTACGCCTCCACCACCCCAATGGAGCCTGCGATCTTGAGCAGACCGGGCTCACGGCTGTCTTGACAGGAACCGGGTAATCTGCTAGATGAGCAAGTAACAGGCTGGCATTCGGGAGAGAGATAGCTCAGCATCGCGCCGTATCACCTCGACGGGTCGAAGAAGGCATCCGTCATTCAGTTGCACCTGCCCAGGCACGTATCTGTAAGGACTGACCGGGCACCCCTGACCGCATACCCTTGAGAGAGGGTGGCATCTTCGTCCGGCGCAATCGAAACCATGGGGTCCGCTATCAAAACAAACCAAGGAGGGGTTTATGGCTAAACTTTTCATGATCTCGCTTTTTATCCTGGCAACGGTCTTCCCGTTCTGGGCTCACGGGAACGACCAACCTTCGAGAGCCCGATGGGCTGTGCTCGTGATCGATGTTCAGCCCTGTTTTGTCGAAGGCGGCGCCCTGGCCGTCGCCGATGCCAACGCGGCCTATGTGCGCGACGTGCAGTGGGCGACAAGGTGGTTCCGCTATATGGGCGTCAAGGTGCTGGGGAGCAGGGACTACCATCCGGCCGATCACATCTCGTTCTACACCAACCACCCGGGGTCTCAGCCCTTCGACGTGATCGAACTCCCTGATGGCAGGACACAGGTCCTCTGGCCGCCTCACTGCGTCCAGACGGCCGGAGACTCCCGCGCGATGGTCGATAATAACCTATTCTACGAACTGGTGAAGAAAGGCCAGAATCCAAACTATGACAGCTATTCCGCCTTCCGGGACGACGGCGGGGCGAACACTGAACTCGACGCGATCCTCAAGGCCCTGGGAGTGACGCACCTCATTGTGTACGGCATAGCCACCGATTATTGCGTCAAGGCCACGGTGATGGATGCCCTGAATCTCGGTTACTCCGTTGTCGTCATCGAGGACCTGATCCGGGGTGTGGCTCCGGACACCTCGGCCCAGGCGATCGCGGACATGAAGGCGGCGGGCGCCCGGTTCCTGCCCGCGGTCCGGGCTATGAAGTAACGGACATCGCCCACCGGGGGGAGGGCGCGATCAGGCTTCTGCCGCATTGGAGCCAGATATGTTGCAACCATTGTCCTTGACACCCGTCATCCCAAAGTAATAGTATCCAGCAAATCGTAGAATATCCGCGCGTCAGCCGTTGGGAAGAACGATATGCGCCGAGGTTGCCGATGATCGATTTGGGATACCAGATGGGACACCCGAGCAAGAGCGCGGGTATTGCCGCAATGGCGGCAACTGCAATTCTCTGGAGCATCGCCGGATTGTTTATCAAGGTGATCGACTGGAATCCCATCGCGATAGCGGGCTCGCGCAGTCTCATCGCGTCGGCCGTCATCCTCATCTATTTGAGACATCCCAGAATCCATCTTTCATTCCCGCAGGTTGCCGCGGCTGTGGCGAATGCCGCAACCATGCTTCTTTTCGTTTCCGCCAACAAGGCCACCACCGCGGCGAACGCGATCCTGCTCCAGTACTTTGCGCCCGTCCTGACCGTCTTCACCGGTGCCATCCTGCTCAAGGAGCGTGCACGGGTGGAGCATTTCGTCGCATTGCCCCTTGTGGCCGGCGGCATGGTCCTCATGTTCTTCGATGAGCTTGGCGGCGGAAGACCGCTGGGGAACGTTCTCGCCCTCATGTCCGCCGTGACCTTCAGCTTCTACTTCGTATTCATGCGCATGCAGAAAGACGATTCGCCGCTCGAATCGATTCTCCTGTCCCACTGGCTAACGGCGGGGACATGTCTCGTCATATCCCTTTTTCTCCCGGCACCGGATATAACGCTGAAGTCACTTGCCGCGATCGCCGTCCTGGGGATCGTCCAGATCGGCCTGACCGCTGTCCTCTTCACCATCGCCATCAAGCGGATCTCTGCCGTCCAGGCGAACCTCATAGCCGTCATCGAGCCCGTGTTCAACCCCATATGGGTGTTTCTCGTAATAGGAGAGGCGCCCGGCACCGGCGCGCTCATAGGAGGCGGCATGATCATCCTGGCAGTGACGGCAGCCTCCATCATCAGCACGCGCCGAAAAGAGGAAACGGCCGGCCGTTAATCACCGACAGTACAACAGGCCTTCTTTCTGCCGAGCATTTGGTTGATAAGGGCCGAGGCGCAGCCGACGCCCGCTTTGACGGTCACCGCCCCTTGAGGGCAGTTGCGCTGGCAGGCCCCGCACTCGATGCAGGCGTCACGCCGGGCGATCCCGACCTTCCCGTTGAGGCGTTGAAGCACCTCGCGCGGGCAAACGGAAAGACAGACGCCGCAGCCATTGCACAACTCCGGTGTATGGGCAAGTGTGACAACATTTTTGAGATAGACCATGGGTCGCATTTTTGTCCTTCTACCCTCCCAGGAGAGCAATGATCCACATCAGGAGGCCTGTCCCCGCGCCTCCGATCTCGAGGGGAAGGGCGAAGCGCATCTCCTTTCTCACGCCGGAAAGAGAAGTGAACGTGGAGGAACCGGTGAAATTCATCGCGAGATAGGCGGACATGGCGGGGATCGAGACAAGAAGAACTGCTGTTTCCAGCATGCTTATGCCGTGAACAAGAGATACGACGGAAAAGGCCGACAGGATGCCCATCACAAGCCCTTTAACCGAAAAGGCCCGGCCCGGGAGCCAGGGAAGCAAGACAGGGGTAAGCACCGCGCCCGCGAGTATGGAAGCGCCGATGGCCCCGGCGGGGACCACAAGCCATTCGAGCGCCTTCGATAGTGAAAGCCCACCGAGAAGAAAGCAAAGAACAAAGAGGCATGCCGCGGCAAGAAGCCCTGACCTCACGGCCGGTACGACCTCCATCGGGACAAGCGCCAGCCTTTCCATGAAGCCGAAATCCTTTGTCCTCATCGCCTCGTTCGCCTTGAGGCCTCTTTCAAGGAATAGAGGAATGTCTTCAGCTTCAACGGGTCCGTAGATGACCTGAAAGCCCGAACGCTTCGCCACTTCATGGCCCGCGACCCCCGGTCCCCCAAGCTGGGGAAGGATGAGCTTCCGGTGGTCTACGATACCGGCAAGCCGGCTCGCTTCAATGCGCTCCACGAGTTCGTCGGTCCCGAACGTGCCTTTCCCCGCGGCGCACCACACGTTGATCCCCAGCGTGTCGAGCACGAGGATCCACGCGTCTGCCGACGCTATGGCCCGCCTCAAGAGATCGAATGTCAGCTTGTAGTTCGCAGTGACGAAGACCGGGGATTCCGCTGTCGGCTCTCCTATCCCGTAAAGGCCCGCGTCGACCCTGTATTGCATCCGCCTGATCCCCCATCGCACCTTGAAGGCCCCCAGACGGTCCGTTGTGCTGAAGACCTGTGATACCCGGGGGACGGGACCGACAGCAGTCTCTATCACGCCCGTGACAAAAGGCTGGTCAAGACGAGGGGGCCTCACCGGACCCCGCTTCTCCGACGGGCCTCAGCAAGGTGTGTTATCAAGTACCACAAGGGTGGCAGGCAAGGGTTCCATATCATCCATAATAGAGCATGTCAGAGCCTCCTGTCAAGGCAATCATATCAATTCATGTTGAAGCAGTCTCAGGTAACACATTGACATATCAGGACACAAGTACTATAAACATATGCAAAGGACTTGATATGACGGGAGGCAAAGATGAAGGATCTTTTGGCAGTGTTCAAGGCTTTGTCCGATGAAACGCGGTTGAGGGTAGTGAAGCTTCTCGAGAACGGCGAGCTCTGTGTATGTCATATCGTGGCGGCTGTCGATATGTCGCAGTCGAGGATCTCCTTTCACTTGAAGATCCTCAAGGATGCAGGGCTCGTGAAGGGCAGGCGGGAAGGCAAATGGATGTATTACCGCCTCAACGAGTCGGACCTGTTCAAACGCCTTCTCTTCCTTTCCATCGCCGAACGGGTGAAAGATGAAGAGATAGCGGGCGATCGTCGCCGACTGGAGGCGTTTCTAGCTTCAAGGCCGCAACAGTTCGCCGGCCTGGCGGCCGCGTGCTGCGGCAGGGTGTGAACACGGGTTCAGCCGGTCAACTCCGGAAGGTGGGTCATCATGGAAGCATCTGTGGCTTTCAGAGCCAGGAACGGCAACGAGGAAAGGTGAAGGATCCGGGCGTCGTTACAACGTGCTCCTTATCTATCTGCAGGGCCCGTCTCGATCTGTGCATGGATACCACCCCCGTGCGGGCTGACTTCGGGCATGCTGCTGCTTGTTACTGTTCCGACGATCAAGACGAGGCACGCTGTTCGGTCAGGGCTGCTTACTTTTCCAGGTAAGCCTTTCCCATTCCATAGCGGATCTTCCCGGGGTCTTCAATGAACATTCTTTCCAGAGTCTCATCAATCGCAGTGTAGCTGGTGATGCTGCCGCCATCGGTGCTGATCGTGACGTAGACCCTCTGACCTTTCCTGGGATAGTGATAGATCTCCCCGCCCGCGCCCGGCTCCTGCCAGGAATGGTCGACGGAATAACAGGTGCCGCTGAAGGTTGCCGGAACGGCATCGCTGAAGGAGTGCCTCAGTTCAAAAACCACTTTCTTGGAGGTGCTCCGTTTTGTCCGTTCGATGATCTCCACGGATGTGACGACCGCGGTTGCCTTGATCTTCGATGCCTCGGCCATTCGCGCGTAGAACTCCGGCAATCTGACCGCCTCGGTGGGAATGGCGGTGAAGAGAAAGACCCACGCCGCCACAACCGAAAGAATCCTACAACCCGTTGACGCTCCCACTCTCGATATCCAATGTCTCAAAAGCTTCTCTCCTTGACAAACAAGCATGCGGGGGGGTTCCCGTTAACAAGTCTAACAGCATGTTCATCCTGGTTCTACAAAATTCCTGAGCTGGTCTCAAGGAGCCCTGTGTTCGCGGGTGCGCGGGCCACACCTCCATGCAGCCCGAGGAGAACTATAGTGTTCCGCTTCTTGCAATTTTCGCTAATATGCTGTTATTATTCACTCAAGAACACTTTTCAGGTTTTTCCCGGAAAGAGTCACAGACACAACGGCTTTGACATTCGCCAACCAAAGAACAATGGAATGCAACAAAGCGCAGATGGCGGTATATTGATAGTCGGGCCGCGACTGAATCCACTCACACCCATAAGGAGATTTTCCACAATGGACATTCCACGGATCTTCAACATTACCGAAAGTGCTCACCGCATCCATAACCCGATCACACCCGAAAAGCTCGCCACCCTCGGCGCGGCGCTGCGTCTGGAAACGGGGGCCCGCGTGCTCGACCTCGGCAGCGGTTCCGGGGAGATGCTGTGCACCTGGGCACGCGATCACGGAGTCATCGGCACCGGCATTGACATGAGCCGGTTGTTCACCGAGCAGGCGAAGATCCGCGCCGAAGAACTCGGCGTGGCCGATCAGGTCAGGTTCATCCATGATGATGCCGCGGGCTACGTCTCTGACGAGATGGTCGATGTGGCAGCCTGTGTCGGCGCCAGCTGGATCGCCGGAGGAGTCGCCGGCACCATCGAGCTTCTGGCGCGGAGCCTCCGTCCCGGAGGCATCATCCTCATCGGCGAGCCCTACTGGCGGCAGTTACCGCCGACGGAAGATATTGCGAAGGGGTGTCTTGCCCACGCAATCTCCGACTTCCTCATGCTTCCGGAACTTCTCGCGTCTTTCGGACACCTCGGCTACGACGTCGTTGAGATGGTTCTGGCAGACCAGGACGGCTGGGACAGATACGAGGCGGCCAAATGGCTCACCATGCGCCGATGGCTTGAAGCCAATCCTGACGACGAGTTGGCGAAAGACGTTCGAGCCGAACTGACCTCGGAACCCGAGCGCTACGCCACTTACACGCGTGAATACCTGGGCTGGGGTGTATTCGCGCTGATGAGGCGGTGATGAACTGGCGAAACCCTGGACACCCTTCGCATTTCCACAGTCTTTTTCCCAAGACGTCGCCTTGGGTGCGACCACCGGGACAGGGAACGCGTTAAAGCCGAAGTCAGAGTACTCAAAAGAAAAACGGCCTGGACAGTAGAAGACCGTTTCAGGTTTCAGGCTAGAAACAGACACGAATCGTCAAGGGCACCAACGTTCCCAGGAAAGCAAGAAAACCAGGATTCCTCCGCATGTTCGTCAATATGTCTTGTTAGTTACAACACACAGAGACAGTGCTTACTGAGGAGTTTCCTTCCATAATTCACGAACTTAATAAGACGGCTGTATGCTTGATTGGTAGGGGAAGCGCTAATTCTGACTCCCAGCCTGCATTCACTCCTAGAGTAACCGTGCAGGCCCTTCCGTTTGTCTGGAAGGAGGCATTTCATCCCACAACTTACCCTCGAGATGCCTTCCTGCCTTCTTCTTGTTTGTGCCGCCCCATTGTTTGAAGAAGAACGGTACCTTTTGGCTTCGACATTGGTCCCGAATCTCTATCACCCACTCCTGGGCCATATTCCGGGCGTTTGGACCTGACTCGCCGCCGACAATTACCCAATCGATGTCGGTGAGGTCGAGATCGGGTAATGCGCTCAAGAGAGGTTCCAAAGAGAGAAACTCTGTCCCGGCGCCGGTACGTCTCAAGTCATCAATGCGGGAGGTATAGTCGGCACTTTCGACTGTCACCCCCATCCAGACATTGGGCGGCCATATCAGCTTTCTATCCAGTTCCAGAAGTCGGGCCGACCTTTTTGTGAGGATTTGGAAAGTGTGCCAGCGTGCTCGCTGCATCATTCCGACCAAGCGCTGTACAATCTCATCCGGAAAGTCCTCCAGGAAAAGATCGCTCATGGAATTCACGAAGATCCTTCGAGGCGTTTTCCATTTGAGGGGCAGGTCAAATAAATGCTCGTGAACAGAGGGCAAAAAACTATTCCTGTAGCTTCTATTGCCCATGGCATGCAGCCGCTTTGCCATGCGTTCGGCATAGCAGTTCAGGCAGCCGGCACTGATCTTGCGACAACCCGTGAGCGGGTTCCATGTTGATCCGGTCCACTCTATGTCTGAATAATGAGCCATTATGCAACCCCTTTGTTTCTATACTTGTTGAAAATATCCGTAACGATTTCGGCTGCAACCGGTCTTTGAGAGGCGAAGAAGAGGTAGTAGACTATCGCGTTCTTGCTGTTTCGCATGGGTATTGGCTCAGGCACATAGGCAAAATTTGCCGTATCTTTCAGTCGTTTCCGAAAAGCTTTCACTATTGCCTCGTTTCCCTGCTTCTCTTCCCACCCGAAAAGATTACTGCTCTTATCGTATGCCGCCTGTCGCCATGATTCGTCACCCCAGAAATCCGTCAGGCGCACTGTCTGATGAGGATCGACCATCTCAGGATTCTTCCATAATACATTACGATTCATGTCCTGCACGGGGAAATTCAGGAATATGTCTATGCTCTTCATGTTTCCTGCCGATTCGATCACCTGCCATCTCAAGTGCAATCGGTATGGATCGAGAAAACAAAGAGCGCGGCGATAGTCACCGTATCTCGCCTTTGGAAACACTTTTTGAATGAGGACTTCATTTGAGTCGCCTTCATATATGGATACATTTGGCCAGGCCTTTTGTGTGGCTTCGGAGTGAATCAACCTTCTTACTGTCCAGATCAATGAGATGGTACTCGCGAAAAGGAGGTTGAACATACAGTGCATTCAAAGGGCTCCCGGGAACCATATTGCCGGATGTCTTGGAGACATGTTGCCCCGCTCCCGCAAAAGCGTCTATATAGACGTGGTACAGGGCAGGGTTTTAGCGAGCACTCAGAATCTTGGAATATACTGCTGCATATTTCTGGACGATCTCAAGTTTGATTTCGGACCAGTATCCAATCTCATCATATCTCACAGTTCCTCCCCTCCGGCTGATTCTCCCGTAATCGTGAACGGATTTCAAGAAGAAACCCCTGATTCTCGACGCTCCGGGGACTAACTGGAGCAATCAAGGTATAAAGGTGTGCAACGCAATGGTCTCAGCACCCCACGCTGCCCCCCGCACCGATCTTACACCAAAACGAACGAAGCCCCCAACCTGCACCGTCCTTTCGCTTCTAACCCGCAACGCGCAACTCGCAACTCGCAACCGCCTTTTCCTGAAGCTTGAAACCTGCGACCGTCTCTAGTACACTTGCATCATGACCGCCCCCCCTGAGAAGACCACCCTCATCGACACCCATTGCCACCTCAACGACCCGTCCTTTGAGGGCTGTCTCAACGATGTCCTCGACCGCGCCCGACGGGCGGGTGTCACGCAGTTTGTCGTCCCTGCCTACGACCGGGTCTCGCTGTCCCGGACGCTTGAACTTGCGCGGCTGCATCCTGGGGTTGTCTTTCCGGCCTTTGGTCTCCATCCCTGGTACCTGAAGGATGGCGGACTGGAGGGACTGGAGGGTTACCTGAATCTGCAGGAGACTGTGGCGGTGGGGGAGGTGGGGCTTGATCTTGCGCCTGGGACGGCGCCGGTGGAGGTCCAGGAGCGGGCGTTTGTCGCGCAGCTCGACATGGCGGTCGAGAGGGGGCTGCCGGTGCTTGTTCACTGCAGGAAGGCGCACGAGAGGATGCTCAATATCCTTGGGGCCTATCGGGGGAAGGCGACGGCGGTGCTGCATTCCTTTTCGGGGAGCGCCGAGATGATGGAGAGGTTCCTCGATATCGGGTGTTATATTTCATTTTCCGGTTCCGTGACACGGGACCGGGCGAAGAAGTACCATCGCTGCGCGCGGCTCGTGCCGGCGGAGCGGTTTCTTCTGGAGACCGATGCCCCTTCCATCGCCACGCAGACGACGGTGGCCTCGCTGGTCGAGCCTATGCATACCTGTGAGGTCGCCGAAAAGGTCGCCGAACTGAGGGGCGTCTCCCTGGAAGAGCTGTGCCGCATATCCACGGAGAACGCGCGGAGGCTTTTCGGGTTGGAAAGGATGGAAGGAGAAGGATGACGTCACCGGAGAAATATTTTTCCCGGAGCATCATGCTCTACGGGCGGAAAGGCTTCGAGGTGCTCGGGAAGAGCACCGTTGCCGTCGTGGGACTGGGAGGCGTCGGCTCCTGGGCCGCAGAGGCCCTGTGCCGGGCGGGTGTGGGAGGGATACGGCTCATCGACTGCGATATCATAAAACCCACCGACGTGAACCGGCAGGTGATCGCCCTCGCGACGAATGCGGGCCAGCGCAAGGTGGACGCCGCAGAAGGCCGCCTTCGGCAGGTGAACCCCGAGGTGCGCCTCGATCCCCGCCATGTCTTCTTCCATGAGGACACCGCCGACGACCTCCTCGGCGGGCGCCTCGCCTTCGTCATCGATGCCATCGACAGCATGAACCCCAAGGCGGAGCTTATCAGCCAATGTGTCGGCCGCTCTCTGCCGGTCATCTCGGCGCTGGGAGCAGCCGGAAAGACGGACCCCATGAAAGTGCGTCTCGGGGTTCTCGCCGAGACACAGGTATGCCCCCTCGCCCGAACGCTCAGGCGCTACCTCAGGAACCGGAACGTGACGACGGACATCGCCGTCGTCTATTCAACGGAAAAACCCATCCGTCCCCATCCGGACGGCCCGGCCGCTTCTCGTGAAACCTCGGGCACATACGTCAGGGGAAGGGCGCGCGAATCCCTGCCGAGCCTGCCGGCCCTCCCGGCCATCTTCGGTCTTATAGCGGCGAACCATGTCGTTATGGAACTGATAAGAACAGTCGCAGGCCACAGGTCTCAAGTCACAGGTTGAAGACCGTCGCAGGTCGCAAGTCTAACGGTAAGAGATTGCGCCGGGAAGCTTCCTTTTGTCTTTTAGTCTTTGCCTGTGGCCTGTGACGTGAGACCTGCGACGGTCTTCTCACCGTCCAGCTTCCTGCGGATCTCGGTGAGGAGCATGTCTGTTTCGATGGGTTTGAATATGCAGGGGGTGATGGCGTCTCCGAACCCCTGTTTGTCCAGGCTGTCCGTTGAATATCCCGTCATGAAGATGGTCTTTACCTTCGGGTCCATTTCGGCTATGGCGTCGTAGACGTCCTTTCCGCTCTTCTTCGGCATCATCACGTCGAGGAGGACGAGGGCCACCCTGTCTTTGTAGCGCCGGAAGGTGTCTATCCCCTCTTCGCCGTCCTTCGCCTCGATGACGGTGTATCCGTTGGATTCGAGGGTCTCTCTGATGAAGTTTCTGATGTCCGTCTCATCCTCACAGACAAGGATCGTTTCCGTGCCCCTGAGGTGTTCCGCCAGCCGTATCGCCTCCCTGGTGTCGACGGGGACATCGACGAGAGGCAGGTAGATGTTGAAGGCTGTGCCGGAGCCGATGTTCGTCTGGACCGAGATGAATCCCTTCTGCTGCTTCACGATCCCGTATATGGTGGCAAGGCCGAGGCCGCTTGCCTTCCCCGGTTCTTTCGTCGTGAAGAAGGGGTCGAAGATCTTGTCGATCATCGATTCGTCCATGCCTTCCCCGGTGTCCTCAAAAGAAAGAAGGGCATAACGGCCGTCCCTTCTTTCGCCGTTGTCGCCGGCGCCGGACGCGTCAGGGTTTTCCACCGTCTCCGTCCGTATCGTCACCTTCCCTCCTTTGGGCATGGCGTCGCGGGCGTTTGTCGCGAGGTTGATGAGCACCTGGATTATCTGGTTGCTGTCGGCAAGGACCACGGGGGTTGTCTTCGAAAAGATGACGGAGAACTCGATATGCTCTCCTATGATGCGCCGAAGCATCTTTTCCGCACCCTTTATGACATCGTGAAGGTCCGTCGGACGGGGATCGTTCACCTGCTTTTTACTGAAGGCGAGAAGCCCCTTCACGAGATTGGCGGCGCGGTTGGAGCAGGCGAGAATGTTCCGGGCATATCTGTTCAGGGCCGGGTCGTGGTCGGTCCTGATCCTCAGCAGGTTTCCGTAGCCGCTGATCGCGGTCAGGATGTTGTTGAAGTCGTGGGCGATCCCTCCCGCGAGCTGGCCGATGGCCTCCATCTTCTGGGCCTGGAGGAATTGCTGCTCCATCTTCTTGTTCTCCGTTATATCCGAGAAGATGCACAGAACGCCGGGGGTGCCTTTCCACGTGATGCCGACCCAGCAGTTGTGTATCCATTTCGTTTCCCCGTTCTTGCACGTTATCCTGATCGGAAGCCGGATGCTTTTCACCTCGGACTTCATGATCCTGCGATGGGCTTCCTTTACTGCATTGCCATCCTGCATACCCGTGATCTCCGACAAAACACGGGGAGTCAGATCGGGAAGCGCGAAACCGGTGATCTGGGAAGCCCTCTCGTTCATGAACGTGGCCTTTCCGGCGACAATAACCATGATGCCTTCCGAGGTATTCTCGAGAAGAAGACGATAGCGCTCGTTCATCACCTTCAATTGCCTCTTGCTCCGTCTCGCGTACCTGATGAGTATCCAGACCCACAAGAGGAGGACAAGGACGAGGCCGGCGGCAATGCGCAGGGCGGCGGCGACGTGCCGGGCATCTCCGTCGTTGGCGGTGCCACCTCCCAGGATGGCGTACCATTTCTCACAGAATTCGAGGAATGCTCCCGGAGCTGCAAGGAGGGGTTGTACCGCAAAAGAAGCTCCGGACGACAGGAAGCCGGTCCATTCCTCTGCGCGTGGCGACGCCGCGCCGGGACCGGGAGACAGGACGGTGAGGACAGCCGCTATCATGGCCACGGCGGCAAAACGTCTATATAGAGTACGACAGCGCATTTTTCGGTCAGTTATGAAAACCGTTCGATGATGGAAACCCCTCAACCGCCTGATGACTGCTTGCGCTAAAAAAATAAAAATGCATGTTATTGTTTGTTTTATTTATTCTATCTTATACCAGCACGGATGGTCATGGCAACAACAAAAACACAGGTTGCCGGACCCTGTGTGCCGTGCGACGACAAGGGTGTATTGCAATGTCGTCGGGCGAATGCTATATTCCCTACTTTAACGTTTGAACACAACATTCTCACAGGGAGGCGCCATGAAGATGATGACCGGCATTGCCTATGTTGTCTGCGGTGTTCTCGCAGTTGGTATGCTTCTTATCCATCCCGGTTGTACCGCAGAGGGGGAGATCGCCTCGGCGCCGCAAGCCGCGAAGAGCGAGCCGCAGGCTCGCGAGGCGAAAGCGGGAGGTTTTACCGTTCCCGAGGAAGGGACACCGGGCCAGCGCGTGAGGAAGCTCTGGGAATCTACGGGCCCCGTCATGAAGGCGGATGCGAAGGCGAATCTCACCGACAGGGAATACCAGAACAAGAGGACACCCCTCTTCTCCGTTTGGGTTACGCTGCAGGGAAAACTCTCACTGGCCCCCGAGAAGGACGATAGAGCGCAGCGGATTATCCCCGAGGTCCTCAAGTTCATAGACAATCTCTACGGCTTCCCCGGCTTCACCCAGGAACGCCGCGAAAAAGACCGCGAAACAGCAAAGAAGTTCTTCGAGAAGCGATACGGCAAGCTGGGGGAACAGATAAAAGCGCTGAAATGAGCCTGCTTGAACCGCTTGAGCAGCTTAAGCCGCTTGAACGTTAAAAACAAAAGACAGTAGAGAAGGAATACGGCCTGACCGCCGGTTGTGATCCGGGGGGGCGAATTGCGTCTGCTTCTTTGTTCTCAGGGGCCACAGAGGTTCTTGCGCTCAAGCGGCTGCTATGATAAAAGTCAACAGTTAATGTCTACCAGCTCTCTTTTTCTTTCACCTCACATGTCTCTCGCACGAGGCCGATGACAGATCCACACTGTCGGCGGCCGAAGTGCCCTTC
>Ga0228536_1001623_pt1 | contig 18947 bp, 10 predicted proteins | sample SJ1Smetagenome_FD_168611 | JGI IMG/M metagenome (GOLD analysis project Ga0228536, IMG submission 168611) | Enriched culture of PCE-dechlorinating microbial communities from Ithaca, New York, USA - SJ1.S | ecosystem: Engineered > Modeled > Simulated communities (microbial... > Unclassified...
GTCTTCAGCGAAAAATTCGCCTGCCCTGACTGCGGCATCAGCTACCCCGAGATCGCACCGAGGATGTTCTCCTTCAACAATCCTTACGGCGCCTGCCCGGCATGCCTCGGCCTCGGCGTGAAGGAATATTTTGACCCCGCGCTTATCATCCCCAACCACGACCTTTCCCTTCGTGACGGCGCCGTTGTCCCCTGGGGCGAGAAAAACCCGGTACACTTCATGCCTTTTCTCGAAGCGCTCGTCAACCACTACAGGATAGACATCAGGAAACCTTTCAGGCAATTGCCGCAGGCAGTGCAGGAGGCGATCCTTTACGGCTCAAAGGGTGAGCAGATCGAGTTCTATTCCGACAGGGGGTCCAGGCGGGATTTCATAAAAAAACCCTTCGAAGGGGTCATCGGCGAGCTTGAGCGGGAATGGAACAGGGCGGACCATTACGAGAAAGAGAAGCTCGAGCGGTTCATCAACCTCATCCCCTGTCCGGTGTGCAACGGCGCAAGGCTCAAGAAGGAGATGCTCTGGGTCAGGATCAACGATCTCAATATCGACCAGGTAGCGAGGATGACGATCACCGAATGCTCGAAGTTCTTCCATTCCATCAAGCTCACTGAAAAGGAAAAGGAGATCGCGCGCACTATCCTGAAGGAGATCGTCTCGCGCCTGAAATTCCTTATCGATGTCGGCCTCGATTACATCAGCTTAAGCCGGAACTCCGCTACGCTCTCTGCGGGAGAATCCCAGAGGATACGCCTTGCCACGCAGATCGGTTCAGGCCTTACAGGCGTTGTCTATGTTCTCGATGAGCCGAGCATAGGCCTCCACCAGCGCGACAACGAACGGCTTCTCAATACGCTGAGAAGGCTGCGGGATCTCGATAACACGGTAATCGTTGTGGAGCACGACCATGACGCAATCGTGTCGTCAGATTACGTTGTCGATCTCGGGCCCGGCGCCGGCGAGAACGGAGGCAACCTTGTCTTCCAGGGCACGCCGGGTGAACTTTCGAAACACGCCGATTCCATTACGGGGCTATACCTGTCAAAGAGGCGCGAGATCCATGTTCCTGAGAAGAGGAGAAGGCCAAAGGGATTTCTGAAGATCAAGGGCGCGCGGGTGAATAACCTCAAGAATATCGACGTCAATATCCCCCTCGGCGTATTTACTGCAATCACGGGCGTATCTGGCTCGGGGAAGAGCAGCCTTATCGTCGATACCCTCTACCCGCTCCTGAAACAAAAGCTCTACAGGTCGAAAGACAGGGCCGGAGAATCGGACGGAATAACAGGGTATGAGGCCATCGACAGGGTCATCGACATCGACCAGTCTCCGATAGGAAGGACGCCGCGCTCCAATCCTGCAACCTATACCGGCGTCTTTACCCACATACGGGAGCTCTTCGCAAAACTTCCTGAATCAAGAATGCGGGGATATAAAGAGGGCCGTTTCAGCTTCAACGTGAAAGGCGGCAGGTGTGAGACATGCGCCGGCGAAGGGTTTGTAAAGATCGAGATGCAGTTCCTGCCCGACGTCTACATCGTCTGCGATGCCTGCAAGGGCAAGAGGTACAACCGGGACACCCTTGAGATCAGATACAAAGGAAAAAGTATCGCCGACGTCCTCGAGATGACCGTTACGCAGGCAATGGAGTTCTTCGATGCGCTGCCGCACATCAAAGGCAAGCTGAAGGTGCTCAACGAGGTAGGCCTCGGGTACATCAGGCTTGGGCAGGCGGCGACAACCTTGTCGGGCGGAGAGGCCCAGCGGATAAAGCTTTCACGGGAGCTGTCGAAAAGGGACACGGGAAAGACCCTCTACATCCTCGACGAACCGACGACCGGGCTCCACTTCGTGGATATAGAAAAGCTTCTCCATGTCCTTGCAGAACTTATCGAGAGGGGAAATTCCGTGGTCGTAATAGAGCACAACCTCGATGTTATAAAGTGCACCGACTACATCGTAGACCTCGGGCCGGAAGGAGGCGACAAGGGCGGCAGGATCATCACAAAGGGTGTGCCGGAAGAGGTCATGGAATCACCCACCAGCCACACCGGCGCCTTCCTGAAAAAATACATCAGCGGAAGCTGACCGCCCTCGAGATCTCCACAGCATCGAAATGCTATGTCTTCAACCTCCCCTTCCCCTTTGCTGAACTTTTTCAGATGCTGCTATTTCTTCGCGTGGTACTTGAATGAGATATTGAGCCTTACCCTGTAGCTTGTCACCTTCCCGTTCTCTACCGTCACGTCCTGCTTTACCACCTCACCGATGCGGAGATCCTTGACGCTTTTTCCGGCGGTCTCTATGGCCTTCTTTGCTGCCTCTTCCCATGATTTGTCGCTGGTACCCACGATCTCGTTAACGATATAGACGCTTTCCGGCATAACAACCTCCTTTCGACTTTCATTATTTTTGGGACGTTATATGTTTTAATAGCACAGATATCGTATAAGTCAAGGGAATGTGCGGGTCAAGAACGCTTTGAGAATAATTTGACAGCCGCAGAACCATAGTTGTATAGAATATTGTGATGAAGCTTCCGGCAGTCATTAAAAACAAAGACAAAGGAAGGGGCAATGACTAAAGACCACCTGGACCTGAAAGGTTTCCTTATACTCCTTGGCCTTACCATGTTATGGGGCCTGAACTATACGGCGGTCAAGGTATCCAATACGGGGTTCGCGCCCATCTTTAATGCCTTCCTCAGGTCTTCCATCGCTTCGGCCCTCGGCATCGCATATTGCCTGTCCATCAAACAACCGCTTTTCCACAGGGATATCCGCTTCTTTCACGGCTGCATGGTAGGTCTGTTCTTTGGAGTGGAGTTTGTCTTCATTTATCTTGGTTTGTTGTACACCGATTCGGCAAGGGCAGGAATAATGATCAACTGCTCTCCCTTTGTGGTAGCCATAGGCGCCTACCTCTTTCTCAAGGAGAAGCTGAGCATTACGAAGATAACGGGCCTTGTTCTCGCATTCATAGGGCTTTACTCAGTGTTTCAGGGAAAACCCAGGACCTGGAACCCCTCCATGCTGTTCGGCGACGTCCTTGAGCTCGCTGCCGCGTTCCTGTGGGGCGCGACAACGGTCTATATCAAGAAGTACCTGGCAGAACGGGTGCACCCTATTCACACCTTTCTCTATCAGCTGGTCTTTTCCGTCCCCGTCATATTTATCTGCCTCATCTTTCTTGAACCGAAATGGATACTCAACGTCAGCGCCTCTTCGGTTATTGCCCTGTTATACGCCTCGGTGGTGATCGCCTTTGCGTCATACCTTGTGTGGTTCAAGCTCATCCACACCTATCCGGTCTCGGAGCTTGCCGTGTTCACCTTCCTCACCCCCGTGTTCGGCGTGATCTGCGGGGCTATCTTCCTCGGCGAGCAGGTTACCTCAGGGCTCATTCTCGGGCTCCTGCTTGTCAGCGGCGGCATCTACTTAACGAACTACCGGAAAAAGAGTTAGCGGGAGAGGGAACAGCGTCACCCCACAGCACGCTGCGGGGAACCATCCGGATTTAATGTATGTTGAACGCAGGCCCCTATCGTACCCTGATCCCTTCGTCGAGGTATTTGATAATGGGATAGATAAAGAACTCGATGACCCTTCTTCTGCTTACAGTGATCTCCGAGGTAACGCTCATGCCGGAGCTCATCATTACCTTTTTGCCTTCGACCGTTAACTGTTTCTCAACGGGTGTTACAAATACCTCGTAGACGGGCCCGAGCCTTTCGTCCTCGATGCTGTGCTGCGACACGTTCCGCACAAATCCTTTCAATATGCCGTATTTCTGAAAATCGAAGGTATCTATCTTTATCATAACAGGCATCTTATCCTTTATGAAGCCTATGTCCTTATTCAGGACCGTCGCCTTGATAATAAGCGGCGCCCCGTCGGGCACTAAGATCATGAGCTTCTGGGCAGGGGTTACCACGCCTCCGACGGTGTGGACAAAAAGATTTGCGACATATCCGTCAGCAGGCGACAGGATCCTCTGTTTTTCATTTTTGAAGGATGTCTTTTCGATCTCTGCCCGGATCTCTGTAGACTGCTTCTGCTTATCGGAGAACTCCTTCAGGTGTGAGACCTTAAAATTCTCGTTGATATACGCTATCTCGCTTGCAAGCCCCTGCTTCCTGTGGTCAAGCTCCTTGAGCTTTCCATCCGTCTGTTCAATATTATTCCTGTATGTCATGATCTCGTTCAGAGCCTTTTCATAATCGTCGCGGGCAATAATATCGAGCACAGCATGGAGCCTCTTTTCTTTGTCCTTAGCAACATCAAGGAGGGATCGGTTGTACTCTCTTTCCTTTTTCGTAGACGCCGTCTCCTCCTCTGTCCGGTCAAGCTCGGCCTTCTTTGCCGCGAGCTGCTTCTCAAGGCTTGATAGTGTAGACCGGAAAAGTGCGCGCTGCGTTCGGAGGGTCTCTTCGTCATAACTCTCGTGCGCAGCGGGCCTGAACTCTTTTCCTGTAAGGGTCGAATCGAGGCGTTCCTTCTCTATCTTCAGGAACCTTAGGCTCTTCTTTTTTGATTCCAGCTCAGGCGCCGTGATCGAAGGATCGATCTCCATGAGCACCTGGCCTTTCTTTACATAATCTCCCTCTCTGCAGAGGATGCTGCTCACTACGCCGGCATCGAGGGGCTGCAGGATCTTCACGTCCCCGTCGGGGATCACGATGCCCCGCGCGGTAACCACCACGTCGACCTTGCCGATGCACATCCATAGAACGAAAAAAACCATCGTGACGATGACTACCCAGAAGACTATCCTGCCAAGAGGATGCGCGGGCCTTTCCTCTATCTCCGCCATCGCCGGCTTGAACTCGTGGGAATCGTCTTTTCTGAAAAAATTGCTCAACCGCTCAATGCTCCATCGCTTCATAGATCAAACCAGCCTTCAGCTATCAGCTTAAAAGCTTTTTTGTATTAGCTGACTGCTGACGGCTGACCGCTGGCAGCTGGTTCACTGGTGCCATGCATTCACCACAATGCTCATCAGCTCCTGGTTTTTCTTCACGTCATCGACGCTGTTGAGAACGATGCCCTTCTCTGTTGCATAGGCGGCCATCTGCTGGATGAGGTTATTGATGTCGGATCCGGTGAGGTACCATTTGTCTCCTGCCTGTACCCGCTCGATGCCGGCCGTATCCTGATCGGGCAACAGAATACGATCTGTACTGCCGTAGGCGACATTTAAACCCGTATTGTCCCGGAAGAAGGCGATGGAATCCGCGGGGACATCCGGATCGAAGATGATGCTGTCAATCGCTCCGTCATATCCGCAATCGTAGATAGTGTCCGACCCGTCCCCTGAAGAAAAACGATATACATCGCTACCGCTGCCGCCGTCAAGGTAGTCGTCGCCGTGGCCGCCGGTTATAGTATCGTTGCCCCCGTATCCACAGACATAATCATCTCCTGCTGCTGAATCAAAGACCTCGCCGGTATCGAGACCGCTGAGGCAATCGCCCGTATCGCCACCCCGTACAATTACTCCCTTCTCTATCTCCGCCTGTGTCATGGATGTTCCGTCGCTGAATAAAAGGGACTCGATCTTGCAGCAATCTCCACCGCCATACCAGTTCTCCACTGTAATGCTGTCTTTCGTGCCCTTGATCTCGAAGACAAGATTGTAATCTTTTCTTGTGATGAGAATATCATCTTTTGTGATGCCGGGACCGGTCTTTATTGTATCAATGTCGCCGCCCGAATGATCATATTCACTTATCGTGTCCTGACCGTCACCCTTGTTAAAGAGATAGGTGTCGCTGCCCTCGCCGCCATAAAGTGTGTCGCTGCCCAACCCACCGTCGAAGATGTCGTTCGTATTATACCCGTTGCCGAGGCTGTCATCGTATTCTGTTCCGCGGAATGTCGCCCTGCCCTCTATCTCTGCTTGCGTCATGGTTGTCCCATCAGTAAATAAAAGAGATTCGATCTTCGGATAATTTCCACCGCTGTACCAGTTCAGAATGGTTATTGTGTCGGCGGTGTTCTTTATCTCAAAAACAAGATCGTAGTCTTTGCGGGTGATAAGGATGTCGTCCTTTGTGATGCCGGGGCCGAACTTGATGGTATCAATGTCGGTGTCTTCGTAATCGTACTCGTAGATTGTGTCCTGGCCATCACCAAGGCTGAAGAGATAGGTGTCGCTGCCGCCCAGGCTGCTTTGGATATAATCATTTCCGGCGCCGCCCGCTATTGTGTCGCTGCCCGGGCCCCCGTCAATATAATCGTCGCCGTCGCCGCCTTCCAGGAGGTCGCTTCCGCCTGCTCCGAAGAGATAGTCATCGTCCGCACCCCCGTTCAGTATGTCATTATCTTCGCCGCCGGTAAGGCTGTCTGACCCGGCATTACCATATAGTACGCCATTGCCGGTCATGTCATATGACGCGTACAGTGAATCATTGCCCCCGCCGCCGGCGACGGCATTATTCACTTCATACCCGTATAGGGTGTCGTTTCCTGCGGTCCCCGTGATCGCATCTTTGCCTGCGGAGTCGATGATCCATCTCAGGTCCTCGTCCTGTTCCGCAAAGGCGTTGCGGAATTCCGTGAAATCAAGAACATCCTTTGCCTGGAATCCACGGATGGTACGGGCGAATTCTCCAAGCACTGCCTTGCCGCCTGTCAAGTCTGCTGTTATAGTGTTTTGAATATCTGCAATGACAGCGCTCAAATCCCCCTTTATGTTTTGTGAAGTCTTGTCCCATGTATAGGTGATCATATCGTAGAGGTCTCTCATGTGGGTCTGTGCCATCAATTGGGCATAGTACATCTCGAATATACCGTTATAGGCCCGTTCGAGGTAAGGAGCCGGCGCATGGTGCGGGTTCTCTCCGGTGGTCCCCACATACGCCCTGCCGAAGAGCGTCTCCAAGACTGCCAGCTTCCGTGCATCGAAGAGTCCTCCTCTGCTTTCCGGGTCGACAGCCTCGCTGCCCGTCCATTTAAAGAGGATCTGTTCCATGAGAGAATTACGGGCAGCGACATCGGCTGCTTCCACGAACTGCCCCACAAGATCCTTTAAGCTGACACCTGACGGCTGACCGGCGAGGGCTTCCCTTGCCATCGCCTGATGAAGATCGTAGACATTCCCGTAGCCCTGAAGAGAAGGGAGAGAGGCGATGGAATCGGGGACATCGAGCCATTCATTGACAATGGTGCAGGTCTTGTCTGTCTTGAACCATACATCGGTGGCAGCGAGAATTTCGCCGTTTGTTTTCTCATAGCTTCCTGCCTGACGGTGCTCATTCCCATTGGCGTCAATATAGTCGGAGGTGTCGTATGCGGTGTTGATCGACCTGATACCGAGTTCGTCCAATGTAAACAGCTCATCATGCGCGGAATAACCATCTCTGTCTATATCCTTCCAGACCTTTAGCCGGGAGAAGAGGACATCATCTGCATCGACGATGCCGTCAGCGTTGTTGTCCAGTTCCGCTAATGCCTGAAATCCATCAACTGCACGCTGTCCGTTCTGTAAAATGGTCTGATCTCCAAAAAGCTCCTTGCCGTCATTGATGGTGCCATCCCCGTTCCTGTCAAGTACGAGCAGCCCATCGTCGGATGCCGCCCAGCCGGTTTGCTCTGCAAAGCCGTTTCCGTCGTGGTCGAAGTAGGCGCCGCTTTTTATCCCTGTTGTTTCTACCCCATCGCCATCAAGGTCAAGGATGATGGGCGAGCCCGGCGGAGGAGCGGCGGCAGCCATGTCGAAGAGGCCTTCCGCAGAATCGATTGCCCTATGTGCATCCCAGAGAGGGTCAATCCAGTCATTGGGATAATCCTTCAGGCAGCGACGCCAGATCTCGTTGAGCTCTTCATCGTTAAAGTTGTCGATCCTCATCAGATCGTACATCAGCTTCAACTCGAATACCGGCTTGATGGCGTCCATATAGGCCAGGCCGTAGGGGTCTGTAGGGTACCCTTTGCTGGTCGGGTCAAGATGGGCAACTTCATGGATCAGCTTCAGGTCGGCGATAAGGATATCCCGCTTTGTTGCCAGGCCATCGGCAAAATCCTGGTACACGCAATCGTGGCGGTAGAAGCACGCGTCAAGGTTGTCGATGGGCTCTTTGCCGGAGGCGATTAATGCTTTATGAGAGCCTTCGTCCCTTTTTACCGAACCGTCTGGGTTACGATCGAACCCGCTATGTCCTGGGCCTCCCCAATTCCCATAGGTTGGAGTTTTTGGAACCTGCGGAAAAACAAAAATACTCATGTTTACCTCCTATATCTTGAATCATCATACAGGGCCGATACTTTTCATTAATGATCAACTTTGGACCCTTTCTCCGGGCCGATCACCGGAAATGCAACTTCGGTCAATTCTTTCCCATCATTGTTGACGATATATTCGGATGAATTTTTCATTCCCTCTTTATATGCATTAAAAAAGACACGCTTACCATCATAAGAAATAGATGGGTATCTAATATGCCCCTGATTCTTTGTCACTCGCATAATTGCGCCTCCCTTCTTGAGGAACAGGTCGTAGTTCACGGGCTTCGGAGGGAGGCCGTCCATATCGTTGGTCATGGCAAGAAAGAGGATGCTGTCATCCTTTGTGACAGAAGGCTGGGAGGTCCATCTGCCGTAGGTAAAGGCAGGCTTCAGCTCATTGTTCCTGCCGTCCATGATGAAGATCGTGTTGTCCTGGTACCGTCTTTTGTAATCTTCCCTGAGGTCCATCTCCTTTATAGCCGAGAGGCCGGGCATAGCAGGATCCGTCCCCGAGAAGATGAAGCGTTTATCATCGGAGAAGTAGAAGGGCCTCGATATCTCGTAGAACCTATAGTTCGTGAGCTGCTTTATTGCCTTTGTTTCGAGGTCGATCTCAAAGATGTCCCATGCGGTATACATCTCCCCGTAGCCGCGGATGCGCTCCCGCTTCATGGAGGCGCGGGCGAAGATGACCCGCTTTCCGTCACGCGAAAAGGAGGGCTTGGCATTGTATACTACCCTTTGGACCTTCCCTGTGGGCGTATCGGTCGTCTTTGCATCGTCGTTGTAGTCATGGGTCAATTGTTGTTGGTTGCCGCCGTCGGCATCCATGACGCAGATATTGCTTGCATCCCGTTTTAGTTCAACGTTCGCATAGGCGATCTTTTTGCCGTCCCACGAATAGATGGGGCTGCCCTGGAAGCCGTTCGTCGCGTGGATGATCCTGCTCTCTTTCGTGAACGGATCGTAGCTTACGAGCCTGCAATAGTCGGTGATATGGAGCCCTCCCCAGCAGTTGACGTAGAGGATCCTGTCGTTATAGAATGAGAGATCACCGATAGTATAACTTTCCTGTTTTCTTGATGCCTCCTTTGTGCCGCTATTGTGTATCATGTAATTCATTGCGCCAAAGAAAAGGGCGATGATGGCCGTACAGATCGTTATCTTCGTTTTTTTTCCCATGTCTCCTTCCTCGTTATACATCCCGCCTCATGCCGCCTCCTGCTGCGTGTAGAGGTGGTGGTAATAGCCCTTCTTTGCCATGAGCATCTCGTGCGTGCCCATCTCCACGACCCTCCCTTTGTCAAGGGCGATGATGAGGTCGCAATCCTTCACCATCGATAGCCGGTGCGCCACTATGAACATGGTGCGTCCTGTCTTGATCCTGCCCACGTTCTGTTGGATGATCCTTTCCGATTCGTAATCGAGCGAGGACGTGGCCTCATCGAAGATGAGTACCCGGGGGTTCGTGATCAGCGCCCGCGCGATGGCTATCCTCTGCTTCTGGCCGCCGGAGAGCGTCGATCCGCGCTCCCCTACCTGCGTGTCGTACCCTTCCGGAAGCTGGGATATGAACTCGTGCGCCCCCGCGGTCTTCGACGCCCCGATGACTGCCTCCATCGGCGCATCGGGCCTCGGCATCGCGATGTTCTCCCGTATCGTTCCGCTGAAGAGGTAGTCGTCCTGGAGCACAACGCCGATATTGTATCGCAGCCAGACAGGGTTCATGTGCCTCACGTCGATATCGTCGATGTATATCGCGCCTTCGCTTAAGATATAGAGCCGCTCGATCAGCTTCGTGATCGTGCTTTTGCCGCTTCCGCTCCTGCCGACAAGCCCCACGCTCATCCCCGGCCTCACGGCAAAGTTGACCTGCTGCAGGACATTCGGGGAATCCGGGCCATATCTGAAAGAAACGTTTTCGAACCTGACAGCTCCTGTAAGCTTCGGCAGGGTAATGTCCCTGCCGGACCTGATCTCCACGGGATTGTTCAGGATGTCCCCTATCCGGTCAACAGAGAGGAGCGCCTGCTGGAACTCGTTCCAGAGGTTGACGAGCCTGAGGAATGGCCCGGTGAACTGTCCTGCGAACATCTGGAAGGCGATAAGCTGGCCGATGGTTAGCTGGTTGTCGATGACGAGCTTCACGCCCAGGTAGAGGACGGTTATGGTCATCATGCGCTGGAACGTTCCGGAGACCGCCCCCGCGATGTTGGACATATTGGAAAGCTTGAAGCTCGAATGGACGTACTTCTCAAGGTTCTCTTCCCACCTTTTTTGCATCGAGCCTTCAAGGGCGAGGGATTTCACCGTCTGGATGCCGGTAACGGACTCAACGAGGTAGGAGTTGGACTTCGCCGCCATCTGGAACTTGTATTCAAGCCTCCTTCTCAGCTCCGGAGTAACGGTGACGTAGAGGGTCCCCACAATGCACACGAAGGCAATAAAGACGAGGGTCAGCTTGACGCTGTAAAGGAACATGACCGCCACAAAGACAAGGGAGAAGCAGAGGTCAACGATGACGGAAACAGATTTGTTCGTAATGAAATCCCTGATGTTGTCGAGCTCCCTCACCCTCGCCACGATGTTCCCCACCTTCCTCGACTCGAAATAGACGAAGGGGAGCGCAAAAAGGTGTCTGAAAAGTTTCGATCCCAGCTTTGCGTCGATCTTGTTCGCCGTATGGATGAAGATATAATTCCTCGCCGTGTTCAGGAGAAATTCGAACAGGGCCACCGCGATGAACGCCACGGCAAGGACGTCGAGGGTTGTCATGCTCCGGTGGACGATGACCTTGTCGAGTATGACCTGCGTGAAAAGCGGCGTCACAAGCCCGAAGAGCTGAATGACGAAGGACCCCGTGAGGACTTCTGCCATCACGCTCCTGTAATGGAGTATCTCGTTGTAGAACCACCGGAACCCGAAGGCAACCTGCGAGGTGATCATCTTATGTTTAAGAACGATGTACTCTCCGTCGGACAGGGAAGAGAGCTTCTCGAAACTTACGGGCCGCGCCTGTTTCTCTGCCGGGAAAAAGATAAGGGTATTTTTTTCTTCGCTATTGGCTTTGAGGATCACGCCGAAGCGGTTATCCTTAAATATTATGATCGCTGGCAAAGGATATCTCTCAAGGAGCTTATCCGGCAGCATCTTCTTGATCCGCGCCTTGAAGCCGTTACCTTTCGCAACGAGAAGGAGCTCCTCTTTTGTAAGCTCGCCGTCCGCAAAACCATATTCTCTCTGCGCCGAACGAAGATCAATGTTTATCCTGTTGATCCTGGCGACAACTTCCAGGGCCATAAGCGCTGTCTGCATCAGTCCGTTCCCCCTGCGAGCAGTTCGAGTTCCCTGGCCGCAGATGCCTTTCCGATATGTGCCCTTTCGAGTTCCAGGTTCCTGTTCACCAGCTCTATCTTTTCGAGCAGGAGGTCTTTGTACTCTGCGATCTCCTGTTCTTTAAGCCGTGCGACCATACCGAGCTTTTCCTCCGCCTTTGCCAGCGCCTCCTGCCGGTTCTTCACTTCGAAGCCGTAAAGCTTCACCGCATCGCTCGACTTCGCCTGCCTGCTTCGAAGCTCGGCGATCTTCTTTTCCTTCTCGACCTTGAGCCTCTCCATCTCCAGCCTTGCCTTCTCGGTGCGGGCGCTGCTTTTGAATCCGTCGAAGAGGGGCATGGTGACCGAAATTCCCACGAAGAAGTTTCTCGACCGTACGTCCTCGACAGAGGCGCTGAACCGGTTCAGGTCCTGCCCATACCAGGTGTAGTTCGAATTGAGCGCAAGCCTCGGATACCTCTCCCTTTCAAGGGCCTCGATCTCCGCCTTCTTCTTCGCTATCGCGAGCTCGTACATCTTCCATTCCAGCGTCATGTCTGCGCGGAGGCCGCCGTGCTTCTCTGTCTCTTCGGCAAGGCCCTTTACCTCAATGCGCTCGATGGCGTAGCCCTCTCCCGTATAGACAGACAGCTCGTGGAGGAGATCATTGATCTTCCGCGTGGCATCATCGATCTCTTCGAGCGTCTTTACCACCTTCAGGGCGTCATTCATCACCTCTATCCGGGTAATCCTGCCGGCAGCGAATAATCTCTCTTTTACAACCGAAAGCTCTCTGTAAAACCCGAGCAATTCCCTTTTTGCCTCCAGTTCCTTCCATGCAAGGAGCAGGTCGGAATAGATGCTCAACACCTTCAGCTTCATGTTCCGCACGGACTGGCTGTGTATGGTCTTCTTCAAATCCACGTCCTTGTCCACAATGGAGAACCTCTTCCCTTTCGCCCCGAAATCAAAAAGATCGTAGGCGAGACCGACGGAGAGCGCGTTCTGGAACATCGTGTTCTCCACGAGGATCATATCGCCGACGGAGGTTACCTGGGCCGTACCGTCAGTGAGGTCCTTCGCGTACCCCGAATGCCAGCGGGCGCCGAGAGAGGGATAATAGACGGAGCGCGCCTCCTTTTTTGCCGAACGGCTGATCCTTATGTCGAGGTCCGACATCCGCACATCGTGAGCGTTCTTCACCGCCTTTTCCAGCACGTATTCGAGGTCGAGCGTCTGGGCCGGGTGGCCCGAAGAGGCCGCAGCAAGGGACAGTGCGCAGGCAAGGGTCATCATCCCCGTTAAGATCTGTAGCGCCCTGCGGGGTCTCGCATTCATAAAAAACAGGTTTATTGCTTTCCTCCATTCCCCCATCCTCCCATCCACGCATTACCGCCTTTACTGTTGCCATGCATTCGCTATGATGCTCATCAGCTCCCCGTTATTTTTTACGTCATCGACGGATGTAAGGCTGATGCCGTGGTCAATCGCATAGAAGGCAATATCCTGGATGATCGTGTTGATGTCTGAGTCGGTGAGGAAGAAGCCGTCAGAAAGCTGCACCTTCTCTATGCCTGCGTCTATCGCCCTGGGGGAATAACCTTGAGGAGAAACCAGTATATGGTCTGTATCCCCGTATGCGATGGAGAGGCCTCTGCCGTCCTTAAAGAAGGCAATGGTATCTTTGGAGACCGAAGCATCAAAGGAGATTACGTCTGATGCCGTGTCAGAACCGGTATCTCTTATCGTATCTGACCCGTCACCGAGAGAGAAACCATAAACGTCGCTGCCTGCACCACCTAAAAGGGTGTCGTTGCCTGCGTTGCCGTAGAGGGTGTCGTTGCCGCCGAGCCCGTAGAGGGAGTTATCGCCATGGTTGCCGATGATGATGTTGTCGAGGGAGTTACCGGTACCGTTAAAGTCGTAAGAGATATTATAAGGGCCGAAGAAGGGATCGAGCTCTAACAGTGTAAGGTTCTCTACATAATCCGGAAGGGTATAATCCACCGAGGAGATAACGGTGTCGATGCCTTGTTCTTCAAAAAGGAGAGAGGGGCGCTCGACCACGGTATCGCCGGCATCATCCACATAATAAATGTCGTTGCCCGACCCCCCATACATCCTGTCCCTCCCTGTGCCGCCGTCGAGGGAGTCGTTGCCTGAGCCGCCGGAGAGCCGGTCGTCGCCGCAGCCGCCATTGAGGCTGTCGTCGCCGTCGCCGCCGGAGAGGATGTCGCTGCCCTCGTTGCCGTAAAGTATGTCGTTGCCGGCATAGCCCTTGAGGATGTTATTGGCGCTGTTTCCGAAAAGGAAGTTGTCAAGGGTATTGCCAGTGCCGTTGATGGCGGCCGTACCGGTGAGGGCCAGGTCCTCGAGGTTTTCGCCGAGGGTGTATGTAACTGAGGAAAGGACAGTATCTTTGCCTCCGCCGGCTTCTTCCTTAACGACATCGCCTCTGTTGTCCACGTAGTACATATCGTTGCCCGAGCCGCCGAACATCCTGTCCGCGCCTTCGCCTCCGTCAAGGGTGTCGTCCCCGTTGTAGCCATAGATGGTATCGTTACCCGTACCACCGTCGAGATAATCGTCATCGTAATAGCCGTGAATCTCGTCGTTACCGTCTCTGCCAAAGATGACCTCACGGGCATGGAGGAAGACGCCGTCATTTCCGGAGAGTTGTTCATCGCCCATAACGGCGATCAAACAGGGCGTATAGCCGTAGAGGATGTCGTCGCCGCTTCCGCCGTCAAGCCAGTCTTCACCCATCCCGCCATATATGGTATCCTTGCCGGCGCCTCCGTAAAGATGGTCATCATTTTTCCCACCGTCAATTCTGTCGTTATCGGAACCGCCGTAAATGAAGTCGTTACCGCTGCCTCCGTAAAGGGTGTCATCATCGTATTCGCCGTACAGCGTGTCATCGCCGTTCCCCCCGTACAAGAGATCGTCCTGGTCCCCTCCGTAGATCTTGTCGTCACCATCACTGCCGTAAATGGTGTCATCTCCTTCAAGGCCGCTGATCGTATCGTCTCCGTTGGTCCCGGTAATTGTGTTATCGTTCATATCGCCTTCGATCACCTTCCCCGCCGCTCCCGCCATGCCCGACGGATACCGATATTCTTGAAAGAAGGCTTGGTACATACCGTTCGACCCATCCATTACCTCTTCCCTGTACTGAATTCTTTTTGCTTCACGCTGTTTCATAACTTCCTCCTTTTCTATATTTTGTATCGTTCTGCATCAGCAATGATCGCATTGGCGGTCCGCATAAGAAGTTACCTTCAACGCCTTGAATCTTTGGTAGGCAGCGCGTCCAAGGCGAAAAGGCGTCTGTACACCCGCCAAGTAAAGTTCGGCTGCCCGTGACTGTATTATCCATGACTGTATGTGGTTGCGGTTGATCATGAGGGAGCGGTCGAGGACGACGAAGATGTCCTTCGGGAGCCGCCTTTGCCAGTGATTAAAAGGGGAATGCACTATATATCTTTTGCCCCTGGTCGTCATGACGTGGGTGTAGTTCTTCTCGGCAACAACTGCGGCAATATCCCTCAACTCAACGAACCGGACCCTTTTGCCTGTCTTTAAAAATACCCGATCTGAAGGAAAATATCGAAAATCGTTGTTTACCTCTCTTTTTGTCCTGTATGTTATCCGCCCCAGCGCCCCTTCCAGCCGCTCGGGGTCAACGGGCTTCAGCAGGTAGTCAAGGGCGTTTACCTCGAAGGCCCTGATGGCGAACTGATCGTAGGCTGTCACAAAGACGATGAAGGGCGGGTCTTCGAGCCGCTCCAGAAGGTCGAACCCGGAGCCTCCCGGCATCTGGATGTCGAGGAAGACAAGGTCAGGCTGCGCCTCCCCGATCATCGCCTCCGCCTCGTCGGCGTTCCTCGCCTCTCCGGCGATGCGTACGTTCCAGTGCTTCTTCAGGAGTCCCCGGAGCTTCTCCCTGGCGAGCCGCTCGTCGTCGACGATAAGGACCGAGAGCTCCTGTTCGGGAGCGTTCTTCACGCGTCCCTCCTTGTCCGCGGGATCCCGACGGTGACGCGCACCCGCCCATCCTCTTCATGGACGCTGAGGAGGTATTGGTCGCCGTAGGTAAGAGAGAGCCGCTTGCGGATGTTCTCAAGCCCTACCCCTCCGTCCCCGGCGCCGTTCCCATTATCCCTCCCGATCCACCTTCCCGTGTTGGACACGACGATCTCCAGGGATCCGTTGGCCTCCCTGCAGGACACGTCCACCTGAAGGGGCATGGAGGAGGTCTTCATCCCGTGCTTGATGGCATTCTCTACAAGCGGCTGGATGAGGAGCTCCGGGATCATGGCATCCTGGAGCGCATCGGGGGCGTGGATGGAGATGGCAAGGTTATCCTCAAAGCGCACCTTCTCAAGGTTGAGGTAGTTGGTAATGGCCTCCATCTCCTCGGCGAGGGGAACGAGCCCCGATTCCCTTGCGGCAAGGGTGGAGCGGAGGTAGCCGGAGAGCCGGCAGACCAGCCCGGGGACGCGCCCGGGATCGCTCTCCGAAAGGGCGGCAAGGGAGTTCAAGACATTGAAGAGGAAGTGGGGGTTGATCTGGTACCGGAGGGCCTCAAGCTGCGCCTGGACGAAGAGCCGCTGCGCCTCCTCGGCGCGGCGGCGCTCCTCTTCGATCTGCTTCTGCTCTGTGATGTCCTCCCCGATGCCCTGGATCCTCGTGATCCTCCCCTCGCTGTCCTTGTCCGCCCTGACGTAGAGCAGCCCTATCCGCTCGGTCCCGTCCCGCCGGCGAAAGGTGATCTCGAAGTTCTTCACAGTGCCGTGCCTCTCCAGCGCTTCAAGGAGAACGGCCCTTTTTTCCTGTGAATAGTATTGGGTTACGTGGGTGCCGATGATCTCCGAAGGGGAGTCGTACCCGAGGACCTGTGCGATGGCGGGGTTGGCGTTGACGAAGAATCCCTCGGAATTGGTGACGAAGATCCCCTCCACGGCGTTCTCGAAAATACCCCGGTACATGCGCTCCGCCTCCTCCAGCGCGTCGCGGCCGACCTCCAGGCTCTCCGCCATGGCGTTGAGGCCGCGGGCGAGACGGGAGATCTCGTGATCACCCCAGGTAATCAGCCTTTTATAAAAAAGACCGGCTTCGATCTCCCGGACAAAGATCATGCACTGCTCGAGCTTCCTGAGAAGGGGGTCAAAGATCATAAACACAGAGAAGGATATGCCGAGAAGCGTTATGATGAGCGTTATGATCGCAATCTTTCTCATGGCCTGTATAGGGGCAAGGATATCCTGCAATGCCCGTTCAACCACAAAGAGAAACTCCGGATTGGAGGTTCTCAAGAATGCAACCAGTTGCGCGCCGTTCTGAGAGGAATACTGAACAAAGCCCTGTTTTTTTGTCAGGAGCTCCGAAAAGGCCGGTATTTCAGGTGGTATGTAGGGTTTCGCCGTCATGACGTTGGTGATCTTCCACCCTTCAGGCAGTGTCGTGTCAAGCTGTGGATCGAAGAAGTAGGCCTTCCCGCCGTGAATGTACTGCTGGGGCCGGAGAAAGTAATTGTTGAAATAATCGAGGTCCAGGGCAGGCCGCAGGACGGCCACGATCCTGCCGTGGACCCGGACGGGCACGCTGATAAAGATGGCCGGCCTGCCCGTACCATGGCTTACCAGTATCTGAGAAACGGAGGTCTTCCCGGCAACGGCAGCCTGAAAATCAGCCCTTTTATAGACAATCCGCCTCAGGACGGCGTGATTGATCCGGTTCGGATAGGAGGATGCGATACACTTTGCGTTCAGGTCCACGAGGTTGACGGATTGATATACCTTGCTTTTTTTCACGATCTCCTGAAAATACCAGTTTGCTTCATCTACAAGGTTGCGGTCCCCCGGAGAGACCGCAACCTGACGTACCAGGGAGAGCTCACCCAGGAGTTCCATGTCCGTCTTGAACGTATCAAGCGCGATCTGGCTCTGCCTTGCTATCAGGGCAACCTTTTCCTCCACCTCTTTCCTTGCCACCGATTCAAGCTGTCGCTTCGCGCATATATAGGTTATTGCGGAAGAGAGCAGAACGCTCGTAAGGATTATCAACCCCACCGCAATGAGGAGCTTGCTGCGAAAGGTCATGTTCAAAAATAATTGCTTTTTCAGAAAGGAACAGGGTCTTGTTTCCACGGTTTATTATCTTTTGATCTTGTCTTTCCGATGATTTTGACTTTTTATCTGCTGTGGTTTAAAGCAAAATGTGACCAACTGGCCGAACAAAGTGACGAACATGTCATGCAATCTGAAGTTGTCAGGCAATCTCACACCATTCTTGACAACTATTCATATGAAATGAGAAGATTAAGAGGGTGGGTTAAATAATTTTTTATTTATGACCTTTCGCGGCAAATTACTTTTTGTATTTTCTTTGATCAGTTCATCCGGGGTATTTCTGTCTTCATTTTTGACCTACAGGTCGGCAAAAGAGAGGCTCAAATCAGCGGCCACAAAGGAGATGGAAAACACCGTAGCCCTGATCGCGCAGCAGAACGAGATCATTCTCGGCATCTTCAAGACCGATCTTCTGCTTATGGCGGATTTGCCTCTGATAAGAGAAACCGCCTGCGCCTCTGAGGATGGCCGCCTTGTTGATGAAACATGCCGTTACTTCCAGGCCGTTGTGGAAAGGACAAAGATATTCCAATCGATCAACCTCTTTGACGAAGAGGCCCGGTGTATTGCCTCGTCCTTTCCGAACCGCATCAACCTTCCTCTCATTCAGCAAATTGTCAGCGCGAGGTCAGACTTTTTCTCTGCCTTTGAAGGCAAGGCCTCTATCTCCCAGATATTGATAAGCCAGGGCACGGGCCGGCCGGCCTTTGCCATCAGCGTGCCTGTCCGGGACAACGGCAGAGTGGTCGCCGTCCTGCGGGCAGTCCTGGACCTCGAGTATTTCAACAATTACTTCCTCCGTCCCCAGGAGTACGTCCACGGAGGCAAGGTATACTTCTTCGATCCGCAGCTTGACGCAACGGTGCCGGAGGAATGGAACATTGTCAACGTTATTGACAGCAAACAATATGAGCAACCGGAAATTCCTATCCCGCCTGATCTTCTTTTGCAAAATAAAGGCGTTATACGATATTCATCGAAGAGAGGGGTGCAGCTTGCCGCTTTTTGCAAAACCCCTGAGCCTGAATGGTTCTTTGTCGTTGAGAGGCTGAAAAAGGACGTTCTCGCACCCATTCGCAGCATGGGGTATGTCGCTGCGTCTACCCTTGCGACAATGCTCTTTGTTGTCTCCATAGGCGCCTCCCTTGTTGCCCGTCCCCTCCTTAAAAGGCTTGGGCAGTGCATGGCCCTTGCCCGGGAACTTGAGGCCGGGCATCTCAATCAACGTATGAAAATACGGGGCAAAGACGAGATCTCCCGTCTCGCCCGCGGCCTCA
>Ga0228536_1001627_pt1 | contig 18918 bp, 18 predicted proteins | sample SJ1Smetagenome_FD_168611 | JGI IMG/M metagenome (GOLD analysis project Ga0228536, IMG submission 168611) | Enriched culture of PCE-dechlorinating microbial communities from Ithaca, New York, USA - SJ1.S | ecosystem: Engineered > Modeled > Simulated communities (microbial... > Unclassified...
TGGTGCCGAAGTCGTTCCCGTTTCCGACGGGCAGGGCACCCTTGCTGATGCCGTCACCGCGGCGCTGCGGCACTGGGTCGAGTGTGTCGAAGATACCTTCTACGTGATCGGATCGGCGCTCGGGCCTCACCCGTACCCGCAGATGGTGCGCTACTTTCAGAGCGTCATCGGCTCGGAGATCCTCGGCCAGATGGAGGAGAAGCAGATCCCGCACGTGGACGCGGTGGTGGCATGCATCGGTGGCGGCAGCAACGCCATCGGCACGTTCTACCCGTTCCTGCGCGACGTTCCGGCCGGGAAGCGTCCGCTGCTGATCGGGGCCGAAGCGGCAGGGCTGGGTCTGGACACCGACCGGCACGGGGCCGCTCTCACCAAGGGGTCCCCGGGCGTCCTGCACGGCTTCTACAGCTACCTGCTGCAAGATGACGACGGCAACCCGCTCGAGGCATACTCGATCTCGGCCGGTCTCGACTACCCGGGTGTCGGCCCCGAGCACAGCTACCTCAAAGACGAGGGCCTCGTGCGCTACGAGACCGTCACGGATGCCGAGGCGCTTGAGGCGTTCGCCCTGCTCACGAGAGTAGAGGGCATCATCCCAGCGATCGAGTCGTCGCATGCGCTTGCGCTCCTGCCGCGCCTTGTCGCTGAGCTCGGGCCTGATGCCACGGTGATCGTCACCGTCTCCGGCCGCGGCGACAAGGATATGGACATCGTGCGGGAGGCGGGCCTTGGCGAGTGAGAAGCGGGGGCATGGCGCGTTCTCGAGCGACGCCTCCACAGCCGGGGTAGGCGCCGAGGACGCATCGCGTCCGAGCGCGCCGCGGGCCCCCGGCGAGGACAGCGAGCGAGGGGACGCGCCGGGCTCCCGCATCTCGGCGGCTTTCAGACAGGGAAGATCTGCCCTTATCACCTACGTCATGGCGGGATACCCTGACCGTGCCACGTCGCTTGAGGCGCTGCGGGCCGCCGCGCGCGGTGGCGCCGACCTCATCGAGCTCGGTGTGCCGTACGGCGACCCGCTGGCCGACGGTCCGGTGATCGCCGAGGCGGCGGCAGTGGCGTGCGCAGGCGAGGGGGGATTCGGGCTCATCCATGCAATACAGGTGGCCGAGGCGTTCGTCCGCGATCCTGGCGTGGAGCATGCCCCGCCCGTGGTGGCGATGACCTACATGAATCCCGTGATGCGGCTCGGTCTCAAGGAGACTGCCGAGCGCCTGCGGGCGGCCGGGATCGTGGGTGTGATCATCCCCGACATGCCGCCCGAGGCGGCTGGTCCCTGGCGGCAGGTCTCCGACGGGATCGAGACGGTGTTCCTGACCGCACCCACCTCCACCGATGACCGCCTCGCAATCGTGGCGGCGGCATCCTCGGCGTTCATTTACTGCGTGAGCGCGGTGGGCACCACAGGGGAGCGGGAGTCGCTTGCGGCCGGGCTCGCCGACCAGGTGGAGCGCGTCAGACGGCACACCGACCTGCCGGTGGCGGTCGGCTTCGGCGTCAGTACCGCCGCGCACGCAGCACAGGTCGCGGCCATAGCCGATGGCGTGATAGTCGGATCGGCGATAGTGAAGCGGCAAGCCGATCCGCGTCAGGTCGAGACCTTCGTGCGGGAGCTTGCCGCTGCTGTGCGGTGCTGAGGGGGTCCCTTACTCCAGCTTGTCGAGTTCGGCCTTGAGCGTGTTCTCGGTGGTCTCGCCGATGAGGGTGTTGACCACCTCGCCGTTGCTGTCCACGAACACAAAGGTCGGGACGAACTGCACGCCGTACTCCTCGGCAAGCGCGGCGCCGGCCTCGGTCTCTGCGTTGTAGATCCTGATCGCGACCTCGTCCTCGTACTGCGGCTTGAGCCCATTCACGATGGGCGCCATCTTGGTGCAGCTGGGTCAAGTGGTGGTGTAGAACTCGTACATCACCGGCATGCCGTCGGGAACGGGCGTCTCGTCGGCCTCGAGTTCTGCGCTGCCGCCACCACCGGCGCAGCCGGCGAGGGACGTGACGAGCGCGATAGCGAGCGCGAGCAGGGCGATCCGTGCAAGGGGGCGCATAACGGCTCCTCTCGTTGGCGTTCATCCTCAGTGTAGCGCGTGGCGTGCCATGTCTGCGGTGCTACGCGCCCGCCGGTGCGACGGGTGGGCGGATCGGCCGATGGGCGGCGCCTCGCGTGGTGGTAGACTCACCGCATGCAGATCGCACTCGCACAGATCGACGCGACGGTGGGCGACATCGGGGGCAACCTCGAGCGGTGCCTGGATGCCGTCGCGCGCGCAGAAGGCGCCGACGTGGTGTTGCTGCCCGAACTCGCTCTCACCGGCTATCCGCCCGAGGACCTGCTCGCACGTGCGGGGTTCGTGGAGCGGGTGGGCGAGGCGCTCGCCGAGTTCGCGCGCCGTGCCGCACGTCCCGCGGTGATCGGGTTCGTGGAGCGGTCCGAGCGGGGGCTCCACAACGCCGCGGCGTACGTGGCAGGCGACGAGGTCGTGGCTGTGTACCACAAGCGCGCGCTTCCCAATTACGGCGTGTTCGATGAGGAGCGGTACTTCGTGCCAGGCGAGCGCGACACGCTCGTCTCCATCAACGGCGTCGCGTGCGCGCTCACGATCTGCGAGGACATCTGGCGGCCGGACACCGTGGCGCGGCTCGCCGGTGCCGGCGCGCAGGTGGTGCTCAACATCTCGGCGTCGCCGTTCCATCGCGGCAAGGGCGGACAGCGCGAAACGATGCTCCGCGCCCGCGCTGTGGAGAGCGGCGTATCAGTGGCGTACTGCAACCTGGTGGGCGGACAAGACGAGCTCGTCTTCGACGGCCGCTCGATGCTGTTCTCGCCCGATGGCACACTCGTTGCGCGAGCGGCGTCGTTTGACGAGGACGTGGCCGTGGCCGACGTGGCGGCGCCCGGCTCGGGCGACGGGTCCACCGCCGGTGTGGCCGGCGTCATTGCCCTGTCACCCGCAGGCGCCGAGGAGCTCTACCGGGCGCTCGAGCTCGGGTTGGGCGACTACTGCCGCAAGAACGGTTTCACCGACGTGGTGCTCGGCCTGTCCGGTGGGATCGACTCCGCGCTCGTGGCAGCGCTGGCCACCGACGCCCTCGGCGCCGATCACGTGCATGGGGTGCTGATGCCGGGGCCGTATTCAAGCCAGGGGAGCGTTGACGACGCGCGTGCGCTGGCGGCATCCCTCGGCATCCCCACGCACACGCTTCCCATCGGTCCGGCGCACGACACGCTGCTCGACATGCTCGAACCCGCCGCCGGGCGTTTGGAGCGGACGCTAGCCGAGGAGAACCTGCAGGCGCGCGTGCGCGGCACGCTCCTGATGGCGCTCTCCAACGCGGAGGGATGGCTCGTGCTCGCCACGGGCAACAAGAGCGAGCTTGCGGTGGGGTACTCCACGCTCTACGGCGACATGGTCGGCGGGTACGCGCCCATCAAGGACGTCTTCAAGACCGATGTGTACGCCCTCGCCGGGTGGCGCAACTCGATCGGTGCGGTCATCCCCGCCGATACGCTCACCAAACCGCCTTCGGCGGAGCTGCGTCCCGATCAGACCGATCAGGACAGCCTGCCCCCGTACGACGTGCTCGATGCTGTCCTGCTCGGCTACATCGAGGAGGACTGCTCGGTGGCGGAACTGGTGGCGGCCGGACACGACCCGGCCACCGTCGAGCGGGTGGTGCGGATGGTCGATGCGGCCGAGTACAAGCGCCGCCAGGCCGCGCCGGGCACGCGGGTCACCGCCAAGGCGTTCGGCCGGGACCGGCGGATGCCCATCACCAACGCGTACCGGGGCTAGCATGGCGGCGATCACGCTCGAGTGGCTCGACGCCGGCGATCCGCGTATGGCCGAGGTGAACGCGGTGCGGCACGAGGCGCTGTTCGCGCCGTTCGGCCTGCCCCGGCTCGACGGGTGGGACGACGAGGGCGTGGACAAGTGCCACCTCGCGGCGCTCTGCGACGACCGTGTGGTCGGATACGCCTGTCTGCTGCTAGAGGCCGACGGAACCGGGCACGTGCGGCAGGTGAGCGTGCTAGAGGAGGTCCGCACGCTGGGTGTCGGCCGGGCGCTGATGGACGAGGTGGTGGCCGAGGCGCGCAGGCGCGGTTTGTCGCTCGTCTGGCTGAACGCCCGCTGCACCGCCGAGGGTTTCTACCAGCGCGTGGGGTGGCGCACCGTGAGCGGCGTGTTCCCCTCGGGCCGCACCGGGATGCCGCACGTCCGGATGGAGCGCTGGCTTGACGACGCGGATTCCCGGCCGTGAGGGCGAGCCGGTGATAGCGCCGAACGCGTTAGTGGCATAACCTATGTGCGGGCTGTCGTATCAGCACGCGTCGTTTGCGTGCGCCCGCGGCGCGTAGTCATCGAACCACGAGGAGGGTCTTATGCCGAGCATCACCCGTGACCAGGTCCGCGTACCGGTCGACGTTCCCGCCGAGATGCGGGAAACGTACATCGACAACTATCTGGCAGCCACGCGGGGCACCGGACGGCTGATGTTGTTCGCGTGCGACCAGAAGGTCGAGCACCTGAACGACGACTTCTACGGCGAGGGCATCGACATCGCCGACGCCGAGCCCGAGCACCTCTTCCGCATCGGCAGCCAGGGCGTGTGTGGCGTGCTCGCGGGCCAGCGCGGCCTTATCGCGCAGTACGCGGCCGACTACCCGGACATCAACTACCTTGTGAAGATGAACTCCAAGACGCACCTGGTGAAGACCTCGGCCAAGGACCCGGCCAAGCACCAGGACGATCCGTACTCCCCGCAGCTCTATGACATCCAGACCGTGCTCGACCTGCGTGAGAACGGCGTCAACGCTGTGGGAGTGGGGTACACGATCTACCTCGGCAGCGAGTATGAGGCGAACATGATGCAGGAGGCGGGCCAGCTCATTGCCGACGCGCACTCCATGGGCCTGCTCGTGGTGCTGTGGATCTACCCGCGCGGCCGTGCTGTGCTCGACGAGAAGGACGCGCACCTGATCGCCGGCGCCGCCGGTGTGGCCGTTTCGCTTGGCGCGGACTTCGTGAAGGTGAACCCGCCCAAGGGCGACGAGACCGCGTCTTCGGCGGAGAAGCTGAAGGAGGCCGCGTCGGCCGCTGGCCGGACCGGCCTGGTGTGCGCCGGCGGCTCCACCGTCGACGCGCGGACGTTCCTCACGCAGCTCTGGGAGCAGATCCACGTGGGTGGTGCGAGCGGCAACGCGACCGGCCGCAACATCCACCAGCGCTCGCTCGATGAGGCCGTTCGCCTGACCAAGGCCATCAGCGCCATCACGCTTGGTGACTGGAGCGCCGAGGACGCGCTTGCGGTCTTCAACGGCGAGAAGGAGTTCGCCGTCTAGCGCAAAGGTCGACCGAACCCTGCCGCGGCATCGCCCTTGCAGGTGGTGCCGCGCTATCATTACCACCTGAATGTCACCGAACACCACGGAGCGGTATGTCGATCAACGACTGGTTCAAGCAGCGCGAGGGGCGGAGATACACGGTCTCAGCACCCGGCTGCCCCGAGGGCAAACCCGGCGACGGACTGCCTGACGGCGTGTGGCGCTCGTGCCCGCAGTGCAAGCGCACACTCTACCAGGGCGACGTTGCCCGCTGCCTCTCAGTCTGCCCGCACTGTGGTCACCACTTCGAGTTGATCGCGCGCGACCGTATCGACGCCATCATCGATCCGGAGAGTTTCGAGGAGATCGACGCCACGCTCACCTCCACCGACCCGCTGCGGTTCTCGGCGGGTAAGCCCTATGGCGCCACGCTCGAGAAGGCCCGCGAGACCACGTGCATGACCGATGCCGCGCTCACTGGACGCGCGTCGATCGGCGGGCACCCCGTGGTGGTGGGCGCCACGGACTTCCGGTTCGTGGGCGGCTCGATGGGGTCGGTCGTGGGCGAGCGGATCGCGCGCGCCTTCGATCTTGCGCGCGACGAGCGGCGCGGCGTGGTGCTGGTGGTGGCATCCGGTGGAGCACGCATGCAGGAGGGGATCCTCTCCCTCATGCAGATGGCGAAGACCTCGGCCGCCGCCGGACGGCTTGCGCAGGCGGGACTGCCCTATGTTTCGGTGCTGGTGAACCCCACGTATGGCGGAGTGACCGCGAGCTTCGCGGTGCTTGCGGACGTGATCTTCGCGGAGCCCGGTGCGATGGTGGGTTTTGCCGGACCGCGCCTGGTGGAGCAGACGATCCGCCGCTCGCTCCCGAAGGGCTTCCAGTCGGCCACGTCGCTTGTGGAGCATGGCATGATCGACGATGTCGTCCCCCGGATCGAGCTTCATGACAGGGTCGCCATGGTGCTGGACTATCTGATGCCCGATGCCGCCGTGTGGGGAGGTGACCTCTGATGGCCCGGTTCGTGATGGAGTTCGAGCGTCCGCTCGCCGAGCTCGAGGACAAGCTCGCTTCGCTCAAGTCGCTCGATATCGCGTCTACGCCGGAACTCGCGGCCGAGCTCGCGGATCTCGAGCGTGAGGTGGAACGGCTCCGCGTCACGCTCTATTCGGCACTGAGTCCGTGGGAGAAGGTGCAGGTCAGCCGTCACCCGGATCGCCCCAAGACGGACGACTACGTGGCCGGGCTGTTCGACCAGGTCGTGGAGCTTCGTGGCGACCGGGTGTTCGCCGACGATCAGTCGATCTTCGCGGGGCTGGCAACGCTCGATGGCCGCCGCGTGGTGGTGATCGGGCACAACAAGGGTCACTCCACCAAGGAGAATGTGGCGCGCAACTTCGGCAGTCCGCATCCCGAGGGATTCCGCAAGGCGGAGCGCGCTATGAAGCTCGCCGCTCGCTTCTCGCTGCCGGTCGTGACGTTCCTCGACACCGCGGGCGCGTCGCCGGGGCTCGAGGACGAAGAGCGCGGTCAGGCGTGGGCGATCGCGAGCTGCCTCGAGACGCTGTCGGCGCTTCCGGTGCCGGTGGTGGTCGTGGGCATCGGCGAGGGCGGCAGCGGCGGTGCGCTGGCCATCGGGTTCGGCGACCGGCTCATCATGCTGGAGAACTCGTACTACTCGGTCATCAGCCCCGAGATGTGCGCGATCATCCTCCACAAGGATGCGGCACGGGCCCCTGAGTCGGCCGCGGCGCTGTCGCTCACGGCTGACGATCTGCTGCGCCTTGGCATCGCCGATGAGATCGTGCCCGAGCCGCTCGGCGGCGCGCACCGTGAACCTGATATGGTGATCGCGGAGGTGGGGCTGCGCGTGGCGGCGGCGCTCGACGCGCTTGCGGGTGAGGACCCGCACGCGCTCGTGGAGCGGCGTTACGAGTGGTTGCGGTCCATCGGAGTGTTCAGCGAGGCCGGCTAAGCGCCCTATCGCCGGCCCACCGGTTATGAAGACGGGGATGTGATCGAGTGAGCGAGGGGACCGGGATCAAGCGGGTCGGCATGCTGTTCAGCGGAGGGCCGGCGCCTGCGGCCAACGCGGTCATCTCAGCGGCGGCGCTATCGTTCCTGAACAGCGGCATCGAGGTCATCGGCTTCTACGGCGGTTACGAGGGACTCGAGAACTACTCGCCCGACAACCCGCTGATCGAGGGCAGGAACTTCATCCGGCTCACCCGGGACGATGTGTCGGCTATCCGCAACCGCAAGGACATCATCCTGCGCACCTCACGCGCGAACCCCGGCAAGCCGGTGCAACGTGCCGCCGACCTGTGTGATGAGGCGTGCAACGCCCGTCTGCGCGCGTCGTACGCGGCGTTCGAGGCGTACGAGATCGACGCGCTCGTGTCCATCGGTGGCGATGACACGCTCAAGACGGCGAACTACCTGCTCGAGCTGCAGGAGTACGTGCCGGGGCTGCGGCCGATCAAGATCGTCCACCTCCCCAAGACCATCGACAACGACTACTTCGGCATCGACTGGACGTTCGGGTTCTTCTCGGCGGCGCACTTCGCGGCGAGCGAGATCCGCAACCTCGGCGCCGATGCCCGCTCCACGCAGGTGTGGTACGTGCTGGAGCTGATGGGACGCAAGGCGGGTTGGCTGACGTACGCGTCAGGCATCGCCGGCGAGGCCACGCGCATGCTTTCGGTGGAGGATTTCGACGACGAGTTCGACGTGTGCGCCGAAGCGGAGCACATGGTGGACCTGATGCTCAAGCGCGAGGCGGACGGCCGCCATTACGGCATCATCTGCATCGCCGAGGGCCTGGCCGACCGGCTGCCGGAGGAGCAGCGCCCACAGGTCGAGGACGGGCACGGCAACCTGCGGCTCGGCGAGGCGCAGGTGGGCAAGTTGCTTGCCGATGAGATGGCGCTCGCATACGAGAGGCGCACCGGTCGCCGTATCAGGGTGCGCAGCAAGCAGATCGGCTACGAGGTGCGGTGCGCCGAGCCGAGCGCGTTCGATGTGCTCCTCGGCACACAGCTGGGCGTTGGGGCGTATCGGGCGCTCGTGGAGAAGGGGCTCAGCGGCGTGATGGTGAGCGTGGAGGACCAGCTGTCGCTGCGGTACGTGCCGTTCGGGATGCTGGTCGACCCGGAGACCATGAAGACGCGGGTGCGGTTCATCGACCGCGACAGCGACTTCTACAAGCTCGCGCGTGCGCTGGAGTACCAGGGCATGCTGTCCGAGCGCTGCGACGGAGAGTGACGGGATGATCGACCGCGAACTCATCCGGGTCTTCCGCGAGATCGGCCGCGATATCTTCGTAGCGGGGCTCACCTCGAGCCACGGTGGCAACATGAGCGTGCGCGACGGCGACCGCATCGTGATCACGCGCCGCGGATCGATGCTCGGACGGCTGGGCGATGACGACCTCGTGGAAACTGACATGACGCCCTGCGGTGCCGATGAGCGATGCAGCCGCGAGATCGTGGTGCACCGCGCCATCTACGAAGCCACCGACGCCCAGGCGATCGTCCACGCGCATCCGTTGCACACGATCGCACGAAGCTTCGCGAGCGACACGATCGTGCCGGCCGACTCCGAGGGCCTCTATGTGCTTGGCGAGGTCCCGGTGGTGAGCTCGGCGAGCACCATCGCGTCCGCCGAGGCCGGAGCGGTGCTGGCCGAGGCGCTGCGCACCGCGCCTGTCGCAGTGCTGCGCACGCACGGGCCCTTTGCGAAGGGCGGCTCTCTCGAGGAGGCGTTCATGCACATGAGCGTGCTCGAGGCGAGCGCCGTCGTACTCGACCTGCTGGGGCGGTAGCCGGGCGGCTACATCGCTCCCATGAGCGCACCTTGCACGAGGGTCGGCAGTGCCTGCGCCACGCCCGTCACGGCGATGAACACGAGCATCGCCGAGGTGGCCCGCTTCTTGTCGAACCCGACGGACTTCGAGAGCAGCGCGCCAAAGAGCAGCGCCAGCCCCCACACCGTCCAGATGTCGATCTGCGAGAGGATGGCGTAGGCCACGCCAGGCGCATCGGTGATCTCGGCGGGGGCGACCAGCGCTCCGAGCCCGGCATGCTCGATCCAGGTGCCGCTGCCGGCCATGTAGACGGCCTGCACCACGTTGCGAATCGCATGGGGGAGCAGCGAGAGCGACGCCACGGTCAGCATCGCGGGGAATCCTACGGGATTGGCCTGCGTCTTTGCCGTGATGAAGAAGAAGGCCGCGGTGTAGAGGAGTGCGGCTACGGCGCCCACAGCGCCGAAGATCATCGCGGCGGTGGAGACGATCGCCATCGCGCCGCCGTCACCGGTATCAACCAGCACGTCGCCGCTCGCCTCCATCTCGGCCATGTCCTTCTCGTACTGCGCGCGCTCCTCCTCCGGCATCGATGCGAGCTCCTTGGCGATCGCCGCGTCGGCCTGCTCCTGCATCGCTCCGGCCTGGAGGGGTGCGGCCACGCCGGTCTTGATGAGCGTGGAGACCACCAGGAGCACGGCAAGCGGTATCCACACCCATCTCACAGCCGCACCGACCGCATCGAGCGCCCGTGCGGGGCGGAAGAGTCCGGTGAGCATCGTCAACATAGGGCGCATTGTCTTCTCCATCACTCGTGTCGAAGGGCTGTGAGCGGGTCGAGGTTGGCGGCACGCACCGCCGGGAGCACGCCAGCGAGGAGGCCGATGCCGCTGGCGAAGACGATCGCGAACAGGGCGAGCCACACCGGGATCTGGAAGAACGCCGAGGTCTCCGGCATCACGCCACCGGATGAGCCCGCCTGCGAAGCGATCAGGCTCTGGACGAACAGGTTCGCGAGCGCGGCGCCGGCCCATGAGAACGTCAGGCCACCGATGCCGCCCAGCACGCCGATGATCGCGGCCTCACCCAGGAACACGCGCTTGATCTGCCGGTTCGAAGCCCCCACGGCCTTCATGATCCCGATCTCCCGCGTGCGCTCGTAGATCGACATCGTCATCGTGTTCGCGATGCCGAGCGCCGCCACCAGCATCGCGATGGCCCCGAGCGCGCCGAGGACTCCCTGGATGATGAGGAAGACCGTGTTGAGCTCCTTGAGCATCGACTGCGACGAGAACGTGAAGAAGCCCTGCCCGCTGATCTCGTCCTCGATCGCGGTCACGTTGCGCGTGGAGTCCGCTTTGACGACCACGTTCTCGTAGGCCGTGGTGCGCCGCGTCGCGCCGTTCATGGCGTGAGCGGCGTCGAGCGTGACATACGCGGTCTGATCGGTCTGCATGTCGGTGGGGGCGAGGATCCCAACCACGGTGAGCCGCTGCTTGCGTTCCGTGCCCTGAGCCATCGGGTCCTTCTGCATCTCCTCCTCGCTCGGCCACATCATGAGCGTGAGGTCGAGCCGCTTTCCGAGCAGGTCGAGCTTCAGGCGACCGGATGGGCCGGCCTGTGTGGCCGAGTCTCCCGCGGCGAACGACGTGGGGACGGCGGCACCCAGGAGCACTTCGCTGTCGGTGCGAGGGAGGCGACCCGACTCGAGCTCGTAGCCGAACGCCTGGAACGCGTCCATCGGCACGCCCATGATGTTCATGTACGACTCGTACCGCTTGTACCGGGCGCCCTGAGCGCTCATCACGTACGTCATGGGCATCACGGCTTCGACGTGCTCGATGGTTTCGAATCGCTCGAGTGCGGCGTCGGTGAGCTGCCCCTCGTCGGGCATGCCCGTCTCCATGCCACCCGGCATCACGGTGATGTGCGTAGCGGCGCCGAGGTCACCGAGCGACGTGGTGAGGTTCGCCTGCAGGCCGATGCCCAGCGAAACCATGAGCACGATGGCCGAGGTGCCGATCACCACGCCGAGGGACGTGAGGGCAAGGCGCAGCTTCATGCGCCGCAGGTTCGATACGACCAGGAATGCGAGGTCGCGGAAGCGCATGCTTACTCGCCCAGACCGAAGAGGGCCTTGAAGAACCGCACGAACCAGTTGCCGTCTTCGTCATCGGCACCGTCTTCCTCGGGAGCCTCATCGGGTCCGATCTCGGGCTGGTCCTCCACCGTCACGGTACGTGTGGCACGGAACGTCTGCTCCTGGCCGAAGTCGTCCCGGTAGGTGAGGATCACTGCGATCTCGAGCGCACCCGGAGACTCGGGTGTCACGATGGCGTCGATGATCTCGGTGGTGGCCGCGTCGATCGAGCCGAGGAAGATCGAGCCCTCAGTGACCACGGCGCCACTGGCCTCGACGCTGAGGCTGGCGCCGCTCAGCGCGAACGCGCCAGCATTGGCGACCTCGAAGCTCACCTCGAGCGGTTCACCCACGATCGCGCTCTCGGGCACCTCGGCCGACACGAGGCTGATCGCGGCTTCGCGCTCGATAAGCAGGCCGATGGTGTAGGCGACCTCCTGGCGGGCACCGGCATGCTCGAAGCTCACGGTGACAGGCACGTTGACCGTGCCCGGCGGCGTACCCGGGCCAGCGATCACGCGGAACGTGACCGTATCCTCGCGCTGTCCCTTGAGGCTGCCGATGTACTTGGCGTTGCCCGTCTCGAGCACCGTGAGGCCGCCAGAGAGCCCCGCCGCTGCCGCCGCGTCGCCGCCCGCACCGGTCGTGCCAAGGACGATGACCACGTTATCGGCGCGGCGGGAGGTCGCGTTGTAGACGGTGAGCGTGAGATCGAAGGCAGAGCCTGGGGTGATGCGGTCGGCCGACGTGGTGTAGGAAGTCACCACGAGCACGGGTGCCGGAGTCGCCGGGACGGTCGGGTCGACTGGAAGCGGCGACCCTGCGGTCGGCAGCGCGAGGTCGGCCAGGGGTGTCTCGGTGGCCACATCGGCGAACGCTCCCGAGGGGGCCGCGAGCGCCACCGCCAGAGTGGCCGTGGTCAGAAGCCGGGTGATGCGCACGTGCTTCACAGGGTGCCTCCTTGCTCGATGCGCGCGATGGCGCCGTCGACGATGGTGACGATTCGGTGTGCGACCGCTTTGGCCACTGCGCGGTCGTGAGTGGTGATCAGGAATGTCCGTCCCTCGGCGTTCATCGATGTGATGAGCGACAGGATCTCCTGGCCCGTGTGGGTGTCCAGGTTGCCTGTGGGCTCGTCGGCGAGCATGATGGCGGGCTCGTTTACCGAGGCGCGCGCGATGGCCACACGCTGCTGTTCGCCGCCGGAGAGCTCGGTGGGCTTGTGGTCCAGGCGGTGGCCGAGGCCGACCGCCTGGAGTGCCGCGGCGGCCCGGGCGGTGCGCTGATCTTCGGGCTCGCCGGAGAAGAGGAGCGGCAGCTCCACGTTGCGGCGTGCGGTCATCGTGCCGATCAGGTTGAACGACTGGAACACGAAGCCCACCTGCCTGCGCCGGTACACGGCGAGCTGTTCATCGTCCATGCGGGCCAGGTCCGAGCCTGCAACGACCACACTCCCCGAAGTCGGCCGGTCAAGGCCACCGACGATGTTGAGCAGCGTCGACTTGCCCGAGCCCGACGGCCCCATGACGCAGACGATCTCGCCGTAGGCGATCGATAAGTCGACTCCTCGGAGCACTTCAAGGGGTTCTCCACCCATGACGTACTGTCTGGTGAGCCCCGTCACCTGTACCGCGGTCGTCATGCACTCCCCCTGGACGCATCTCCACGAACCACGATGGTGCCACATCGGGATGGCATGAGGTAGGGGCAGTTTCTGGCACATCGCCGTTGATAGAATGCGGCTGCTGGCGTACCGGCGTGCGCTTACTCCCACATCGATCGGACGTTCGCGCGGATGCTTGCCGTGGTGGCCCGCACCACCGGGGCCGTCTCATCGGCTGGCGTGTCGCCTCCGGCCTGAACCTCGGCGAACAGTGGCCTGAGCCTGTCGGGGATGAACCGCGTGCGCTGCGCATACCCGTAGGAGTCGGTCCTGCCCCGTCCCGCATGGTAGTACCGCAGCGGATGCGTGACGTAGAGCACGTCTCTCGCGCGGGTGCACGCGACGTAGAACAGCCGGCGTTCCTCCTCGATCTCGGCGGGGGAGCCGGTGGCCATGTCCGAGGGGATGTTGCCGTCAGCCGCGTGGATCACGTAGACCACATCGAACTCCAGCCCTTTGGCCGAGTGCATGGTCGAGAGCACGAGGTAGTCCTCATCGAGGAGCGGTGGGCCCGCGAAGTCGCCGGTCCACTGCGGGGCATCAAGCGTGAGGTCGGTGAGGAACCGGGAGCGGTCGGAGAAGCGCGAGCCCAGCATCTCGAGCTGCTCGAGGTCCGCCAGCCGCGCGGGAGATGCGTCGTAGCGCTCGGCGCACAGCGGGGCGTAGAACGCGCGTGCGGCATGCAGCTGCGCCGCGACGTCTCCGGCCGGCGCGCTCGCGAGCGTGCGCATCAGCACCACGAAGCCGGGCCACATCGCCGATGTCGCTTCTGGGACCGTGCGGCCGACCCACGCCTCGCAGTCACCGCCGGCGTCCGCGAGCTCCTCGGCCAGTGTCGCCGCTGTGCGCGGGCCGATACCGGGCAGCAGCCCGAGGACCCGCAGCGCTGCCACCGTGTCCCGCGGGTTCTCGGCCAAACGGATGAACGCGACGAGGTCCTTCACGTGGGCCATCTCCACGAACTTCAGGCCGCCGTACTTCACGAACGGGATGTCGCGACGCTGGAGCTCCACCTCGAGGTCGAGCGAGTGATGGGTGGCGCGGAACAACACCGCCTGCTGCTTGAGGTCGACGCCTTCTTCGCGATGGCCGAGGATGCGCTCGACGAGATACGCCGTCTGCTCGGCCTCATCGCGGCACGTCACGAGCGCTGGGCGGGCGCCGCCCTCGCGTTCGGTCCACAGCGCCTTGTCGTAGCGCTCGGACGCCTCGGCGATGATCGCGTTGGTGGCATCGAGGATCGGGGCGGTGCTGCGGTAGTTCCGCTCGAGCGTGCGCACGGTCACGCCGGGAACCCGTTCGGGCAGGTCGAGGATGTTGCGCACTGTTGCGGCCCGGAAGCTGTAGATCGCCTGCGCGTCGTCGCCGACGACCGTAAGCCCGCGTCCGTCAGGGCGCAGGAGCCCGACGATGTCCGCCTGGATCGCGTTGGTGTCCTGGTACTCGTCCACCAGCACGGCGTCGAACCGGTCACGGATGATGCCGCCGAGCGCCTCGTCGGCGAGCATGCCGCGCAAGAACAGCAGCAGGTCGTCGTAGTCGAGCACGTGCGCCTGCTCTTTGCGGTCCACGTACGCCGAGAAGAGCCGGGTGAGCCCTTCGGCGGAGTCTTTGCACCAGGGGAAGCGTGTCTCGAGGACGTGGCTGAGCGGTTCGGCTGCGTTCACGCAGCGCGAGTAGATGTCCAGGCAGGTGCCCTTCTGCGGGAAACGGCGTGCGCCCGCGCCGAGGTCAAGACCGGTGCGCACGGCGTGCATGAGGTCCTCGGAGTCGCCGCGATCGAGGATCGTGAACCCGGGCGGAAGCCCGATCGATTCGCCATGGATCCGGAGGAGCCGAGCCGCGACGGCGTGGAACGTGCCGCCCCAGACGCGCGCCCCCGCCAACCGCTCCGCCGACGCGTCGTCCTCACGCCCTGCTCGGCGCAGAAGGTCGTCCGTTCGGCGCAGCATCTCATCGGCGGCACGCCGGGTGAACGTGAGCAGCAGGATGCGACCGGCGGGCGTTCCGCTCGCGATCAGGTATGCCACGCGATGGGCGAGGGTGGTCGTCTTCCCGGTGCCGGCGCCGGCGACGATGAGCAGCGGCTCGTCATCATGCGTGACCGCCGCGCGTTGCTCCTCGTTGAGGTCGCGCAGCAGCGATTCTGGCGGGGCGGCGGGTGCCGATCGTACGGGTGTGCTCATCGGTGCTCCGGTGCCGGGAAACGTCGTCACACGATGCTAGCACCACACGAGCACAAAAGCGAACACATGTTCGTACGCCGGCAACATGTTCAAACGGCAGCGCTCGATGCTCACGACCGAGGTGTGCCGCGCTCGATGCGATCGGTCCGGCTCAGCGCACGCCGCGGGCGGAGCCGTACGCTTCCACCTCGGCGATACGGTCTTGCCGGGTGCCCTCGTCGAGGAACGACGCCTGGAACGACGCCGCGGCGAGCGTGACGAGCTCGGAATGCGACAACCCAAGAGCGTCGGCGGCGGCGACGTAGTTCTCGGTCAGGTATCCGCCGAAGTACGCCGGGTCATCGGAGTTGATCGTCACCAGCAACCCCGCGTCCATCATCGCGCGAAGCGGGTGGCTCGCCATGTCGGGAACCACCTTGAGCCGCACGTTCGACAGCGGGCAGACCGTGAGCGGCACCCGGTCCATCGCCAGCCGCGCCGTCAGCATCTGGTCTTCCAGGCAGCGCACGCCATGATCGATGCGCTCGGCGCCGAGGATATCGAGCGCGCCGGTGATGTACGCGGGGGGTCCCTCTTCGCCGGCATGCGCGACGACCCGGTAGCCAGCGGCCCGTGCGGCGGCGAAGACCTCGGCGAAGTCGTCCGGCGGATGGCCGAGTTCGGCCGAGTCGAGGCCCACTCCCGTGATCCGGTGCCCGTACCGCCGCGCGCGCTCCAGCGTACGAGCGGCGCTCTCGGGCGACATGTCCCGTAGGAACGACATGATCAACCGGTACGTGATCCCGTAGCGCTGCTGTCCGTCCTCGAGCGCCCGGAGGATGCCTGTGATCACGGTGCCGAACGGGACATCGCGCTCGGTGTGCGTCTGCGGATCGAAGAACGGCTCGACGTGTCGGATGTTCTCCGAGGCGGCGCGGGTGAGGTACTCCCAGGTGAGGTCGTAGAAGTCCTGCTCGGTGACGAGCACGGAGCAGCCCGCGTAGTAGAGGTCGAGGAACGACTGCAGGTCGGAGAACTCGTAGGCTGCGCGTGCGTGCTCGGCGGAGTCGTAGGGGAGGGTGAGGTCGTTGCGGGCGGCCAGTTCGAACATCAACTCGGGCTCGAGCGTGCCCTCGAGGTGCAGATGAAGTTCCGCCTTGGGGAGTCCGAGGATGAATGCGCGTGTGTCCTGTTGCACGTGAACCTCCAGGCATGTGCGGGTAACCACCTGATGGAGTGATTATCCCCCTGAAGCGGCGGGAGCGCAGTGATCGGGCATACGGGCTCGGCGGGCGTCATCCGGACGTACCTCACGGCGAACGGGCTGTTCACGCTCGCGGCGTCGCTGATCTGGGCGGTGAACACGCTCTTCCTGCTCTCCGCTGGTCTGGACATCTTCACGGTCATGGTGGTGAACGCGGCATACACCGTTGGACAGCTCGTGTTCGAGGTCCCTACCGGAGTGGTGGCCGATACCATCGGGCGTAAGGCGTCTTTCCTGCTCGGCATCGGTGCGCTGGCGATCGCCACCGTGCTGTACGTGCTCGCCGCGCAGCTCGGGCTTGGTCTCCCGGCGTTCGTTGCGGCTTCGGTGCTGCTCGGCTTCGGTTTCACATGTCAGACCGGCGCGATCGACGCCTGGCTCGTCGACGCGCTTGCCCACACCGGCTACGATCGGCCCCTGGACGGCGTGTTCGCTTCGGGCCAGGCGGTGTTCGGCATAGCCACCCTTCTCGGCACGATCGGCGGCGGGATCCTCGGGCAGATCGACCTGGCGCTGCCGTATTACGCTCGCAGCGTGGTGCTCCTGCTGGCGTTCGCCTTCGTGGCGGTGGCCATGCGGGACGTCGGCTTTGAGCCGAGGCCGCTGGTGTGGAGCAGGTTCGGCGAGGAGACGCGCACGATACTCCGTGCGGGGGCGCGGTACGGGTGGCGCAATCGCACCGTGCGTGCCCTGTTCCTCGCGGCAGCCGTGCAGGGCTCGTTCTTCATCTTCGGGTTCTACTCGTGGCAGCGGTACTTCCTCGACTTGCTCGGCCGCGAACTCGTGTGGGTGAACGGCCTCGTGACGGCGGGCTTCGCGATCGCCGGCATCGTGGGCAACTCCCTGGTGAAGCCGGTGATGGGCGCGGAGCAGAGGAGGCGCAGCGCGGGCACTGTGCTTGCGCTCACGGCGTTCGGGCAGGCCGTGCTCGTGGCGGCGATCGGTGCCGTCGGGCTGCTCGTGCCGACGGAGGGATCGGGGATCGCCCCCTTCCTGTTCGCCGTCGGCCTCTATCTGGTCTTCGGTGCCGTGGCCGGGGTGCAGGGTCCGATCCGGCAGGCGTTCCTGAACCGGCAGATCCCCTCGGCACAACGTGCCACTGTGCTCTCGCTCGATGCGTTGTTCGGCGATGGAGGGGCATCGGTGGGTCAACTGGGGCTTGGCTGGTTGTCCCGGGCGGCATCCATTCCCCTCGCCTGGACGGTGAGCGGGCTGCTCCTGCTCGCCGCTCCGCCGCTGTATCGCACCGCCGCGGTGGCAGAGAGAGAGGCGGACGCCGATACCGCCGGGTAGTGCTGGTGCCCGGGGTGGGAGTCGAACCCACACGTCCTTTCGGACAGAGGTTTTTGAGACCTCCGCGTCTGCCATTCCGCCACCCGGGCATGGGGGCGTACGACTCTTCTGAGAGATAGTAACCGTGACGGGCTAGAGGAGGAAGTCCACAGCCTTGAGAGCTTCGATGTCGCTGATGACCGACCATACGTTGAGGAGAGTGAACGTGGCGATCAAGAGCAGCAGGGCCGTGCTCACGCCGAGCTGGAGCCCGATCTTCTGCAGGGACTCGGCAGCAGCCGTCGTGCCCGCTCCCGCGCGGGCCTTGAGCTGCGCGGACTCGCGGTAGGCGACGATCGCCAGCAGGATGCTTGCCGCCCCGCACACGAGGGTGAGCGCGATCCACCCGATGTTGATGATGCCGGCGCCTCCGGGATTGCGTGCGGCGAACGAGCCGAGGAGCACGCTGCTCACGATGTATATGAGCGGCAGGGCGGTCGCCGCCTGCGTGTAGTCGATCAGGCGCCGTCCGTGCCCGAGCGCAGGATCTGGTCCTGACATGCGGTGGGCTTGCTCGTCCGAGTCGGCCACGCGGCGTGAAAGCTTCGAGGACGCGGTGATCGTGCTTCTCGCCAGCACGATGCTGCCCACAACGTAGATGCAGGCGAACGCCACGTAGGCGTAGACATACGTCATGCTCGAGGCGAACGACATGTGCCCCTCCCGACCCCCAGGTGTTCCTCGTCCACATCATACGCGAAAACGAGGCTCACCTGCACCGGCGCTGTGGGACCGGTGGCCGTGATGGCTCAGAGGGGTGCCGCGGACTGGAGCTCGGCGTTCGCGACACTCTGTCGGGCGTTCAGGATCGTCAGCAGTGCGTGGACCACGTTGCGGTCGTATGCGCTGTCCACTCCCTGCACGAGCTGGCTCGCGGCCTCGGACGGTGTGAGCGCTTGCCGGTGTGGTCGGGGCGCCGTCATGGCCACGTAGCTGTCGCACACCGCGATCACACGTGCAGCCACGGGGATCTGGTGCCCCGTGAGTCCCGCCGGATAGCCGGTCCCGTCGAGCCGCTCGTGGTGATGACGGATGGCGGCCTGGATCCTCGGCGAGAGATTGCCGCGCTTCACGATCTCCGCGCCGGTGTCGGGATGGCGTCGGACGACAGCGACCTCGTCGGGGGTGAGCGGACGCGCGGCCGTGATGATCTCCTCGGGCACCTTGAGCATGCCGACGTCGTGCAGAAGGGCCGCCACGCGGATGTCCTCGAGGTCGCCGGTGGG
>Ga0228536_1001628_pt1 | contig 18904 bp, 12 predicted proteins | sample SJ1Smetagenome_FD_168611 | JGI IMG/M metagenome (GOLD analysis project Ga0228536, IMG submission 168611) | Enriched culture of PCE-dechlorinating microbial communities from Ithaca, New York, USA - SJ1.S | ecosystem: Engineered > Modeled > Simulated communities (microbial... > Unclassified...
GAGATAGTCCAAGCCCGGAGGAAACTCCGGGGCCCTTGTAACCAATAGGTTGCAGGTTCGAGTCCTGCCCGGGGAGCCAAAACCGCCTTTCTTCTATTTTTTTATTTTTCACATAGCAGTTTTTTAAGTTAGCATTTTCCTTTTTTCTGGTTTACAATTCCCTTGATATGTCAATCGGGGGAAAGCATGTCTATAAAGATAGAAGGCCTTATAGTACACGCAGAGAATATCTGATTCGCGCCGTTCAAAACCGAAGAAGAAAAATCAGGCAAATGGCTTTAGCTTATAAAGGGGAAGTTTGTCAAAAGTGCGGATATAACCGATGTTTAGAAGCTCTAGAGTTCCATCATTTTCAAAAAACGGGAAAGGATTTTGGAATATCAGCTAGGGGATACACTCGAAGTTGGAGTAAAATCAAACAGGAACTGGATAAATGCATTCTTTTATGTGCGAATTGCCATAGAGAGATTCATTCGGGGGAAAATAATAAAATAAAACGGAAAAGCTATTAAAGGTTTCATGTAATTGGATCGCTGTTTATTGGGACGATCCGCGTAGAGACTGTGAATGCCCACGAATCCAGATCTTTGGTTGTGGGCATTATGGGTATAAAGACGAAAGGAGCGTATCCTACGTTGGATTTCAAAATTTAACAAGAATCTTGAAAGATTCAGAAACGATACAATCATGGAGAAGATTAACCGAAAATTGGCACATCTGGGCTCGGATCAGGATTGGGAGCAGGCATGAACAATTTCGGCGAAAAAGTTAGCTTCATTTGGTCGGTTGCCAACCTCATTCGCGGACCTTACCGGCCAAACCAGTACAAGGACGTCATGCTGCCCATGACCGTTCTTCGCCGTCTTGACTGCGTCCTGGAGCCTACCAAGGACAAAGTTCTCGAACAGCAAAAGAAACTTTCGGGCGGAAAGGTCAAAAACGTCGATCCTATTCTCTGCCGCGTCACGGGCGTACCTTTCTACAATACAAGCCGCTACACCTTTGGGAAGCTCAAAGGCGACCCGAACAACATCGCTGCAAATCTGACTAACTACATCAAGGGTTTCTCCTCGCGAGCCCGAGAGATCATCGAGCACTTCGGGTTCGAGGAACACATCGCCAAGCTCGACAAGGCCGACCGGCTTTATTTGGTAGTGTCTAAGTTCTGCGATATCGACTTGCACCCACATGCCGTCTCGAACATCGAGATGGGTTATATCTTCGAAGAGCTGATCCGGCGATTTAATGAGGCATCGAACGAAGAGGCCGGCGATCACTTCACCCCCCGTGAGGTCATTCGCCTCATGGTGAACCTCCTATTTATGCCGGATGGCGACATCCTCTCCACCAAGGGAATCGTGAAGACCTTATACGATCCGGCTTGCGGGACAGGCGGCATGTTGTCCGTGGCTGAGGACTACGTACGCGAGCTCAATCCCGACGCCCGCCTGGAGGTCTTCGGTCAGGACTACAACGCTCAGGCCTACGCGATCTGCGGCTCGGACATGATGATCAAGGGGCAGGATATCGAGCACATCGCCTTTGGCGACAGTTTCACCGACGACAGGTTTCCGCGCCATAGGTTCGATTACATGCTGGCCAATCCGCCCTATGGTGTGGAGTGGAAAGCGGAAGCCGACGTAATCACACGCGAGCATGAAGAACAGGGCTTCGGAGGACGTTTCGGCGCGGGACTGCCCCGCATCAATGACGGCTCCCTTCTCTTCATCATGCACATGATCAGCAAGATGAAGGACCCGAAGGAAGGGGGCAGCCGCCTTGGGATCGTCTTTGACGGTTCGCCGCTATTCACTGGCGCGGCTGGGTCTGGAGAGAGCGAGATCCGCCGCTGGATCATCGAGAACGATTGGCTGGAGGCCATTGTCGCTCTGCCGGATCAGCTTTTCTATAACACCGGCATCTATACCTATCTCTGGATAGTCACCAACCGAAAAAAGCCAGGTCGCAAGAGCAAGATTCAACTGGTGGACGGAACGACCTTCTTCAAGAAGATGCGCAAGTCCCTCGGCAATAAGCGCAACGAGGTCTGCGATGACCAGCGCGACGAGATCACCCGGCTCTATGGGAATTTAGAAGATGCGGATCACGTCCGCATTTTCGACAACGCCGACTTCGGCTACCGGCGCATCACGGTAGAACGTCCGTTGCGGCTTAACTTCGCGGTGGACGAGGCTCGAATATCCTGCCTAAAGGAGACCACGGCCTTCGCCAACCTTGCTTCCAGCAAGAAGCGGAAGGATACGAAGGCCGCTCAGGCCGAGATAGAAGAAGGCCGCAAGCTGCAGGAAGGCATCCTCTCCGCCCTGCGGCCGCTTGCCGGTAAAGGCATCGTCAAGAACCGGGATCATTTCTCGGAGATGGTTCAGACATCGTTCAAGAAGGCGGGCTTCAAGGTCCCAGCCGCACTCTTCAAGGCCATCCTCATGGCCCTGGCGGAACGGGACGAAACGGCGGACGTCTGCACCGACGCCAAGGGCAATCCCGAGCCCGATCCCGAACTGCGCGACTACGAGAAAGTCCCGCTAAAGGAAGACGTGGACGAGTACATGAAGCGCGAGGTCCTGCCGCATGTGCCCGACGCATGGGTCGACGAGTCAAAGACCAAGATCGGCTACGAAATCAACATCAACCGCTACTTCTACAAGTATACGCCGCCGAGGCCGCTTGCGGAGATTGAGGTTGACCTCAAGAAAATCGAGAAGGAAATCGCGGACATGCTCGCGGAGGTGACGGAATGAGGGAGAAGCCGATGAAGCCACCGACGCGCCCAGAAAAGAAGACTGTCTCGGCACTGATGAGACAATTAGGAGAAAATGTCGTATCGCTGATACGACATTTTGGGAGACGGCCGAATGAATGAAAACCTGCCTGTACCTGGCGGTTCCAAGATACTGATTTATCAGTCTGATTCGGGAGACTACCGCCTTGAGGTGCGGCTGCAGGACGAGACTGTCTGGCTGACCCAGCAACTCATGGCCGAACTTTTTCAAACCACCAAACAGAATATCGGACAACATCTGAAAAACATATTTTCAGAAGGTGAGCTGATTGAAGATTCAGTTGTAAAGAAATTCTTTACAACTGCCTCCGATGGTAAGGAATACAAGACCAGCTTTTATAATCTGGATGCCATTATCTCGGTGGGCTACCGGGTCAAGTCCGGCGTGGCCACCCGGTTCCGCCAGTGGGCCACGGCCCGCCTTCGTGAATACATCGTCAAGGGGTTCACGCTCGATGACGAGCGGCTGAAGGGCGGCAGCGGGCTGGCGGACTATTTCGATGAACTGCTTGCCCGCATCCGCGAGATTCGCGCCAGTGAAGCGCGGGTCTACCAACGCATCCGTGAGATCTTCGCTCTGGCCCGCGACTACCGCGAGGGCGAGGAGGAAACACAGCGGTTTTTCGCCACCATGCAGAACAAGATGCACCATGCCGCCACCGGCATGACGGCGGCGGAGATCGTCCGGCGGCGAGCGGACGCAGGCAAGGCCAACATGGGCCTGACCTCGTGGAAGGGTGGCCGGGTGCTGAAACGAGACGTGGGCACGGCCAAGAATTATCTCGACGCCAAGGAGATCGACACGCTCAACCGCATCACGGTGATGTTCCTGGACCAAGCCGAATTCCGGGCCCAGCGGCGGCAGGACATCAGCATGCGCGATTGGGAAGCTTTTCTCGACAAATTCCTACGCGACACCGAACTGCCGGTGCTCTCCGGGCCGGGCATGGTCAGCCGCGACGAGGCTCTCGAATGGGCGGAGGGGCAATACGACGCCTTTGCCGAGCGGAGAAGGCTGGAAACGGAAACCGAAGCCGAGGCGCGGTACATGGAAGATTTGCGGACGTCCGCGAAGATGCTGGAGACGCGGCGCGAGAAACAGCCCACGAAGAACAAGAAACCCGCGAAGAGCCGAAATAAAGGCGGGGAAAAAGGGCCTCGCAAGAGAGACAAGAGATGAGGAAAATGATGAATGATGAGTGCGGAATGATGAAGGGAAAAACTGATGGGTCTGCTCATCACTCATCACTCATCACTCATCATTACAAAAGGCAGGCCTACCCGGCGTACAAACCGTCGGGGGTGGCTTGGTTGGGGAATGTACCTTCCATGTGGTCTGTCACCCGTCTGCGCTTCCAGGTAAAGATTAATCCTGTGAAGTCCGAGCTTCGTGGAATACCAGAGGATACGACTGTATCCTTCGTGCCGATGGAGGCTGTCGGCGAATATGGCGGGCTCCGGCTCGAACAGACTCACCCACTTGAGGATGTGGCCAACGGATACACGTACTTCCGGGATGGCGATGTCGTTGTCGCCAAGATTACGCCGTGCTTTGAGAATGGAAAGGGCTCCATTGCTGACGGGTTAGAGAATGGCATCGGCTTCGGCACGACGGAGCTTCATGTTTTACGATCATCCTCGTTCATGGATCGTAACTATTTATTCTACCTTACAATAAGCCACGCTTTTCGGAAGATTGGAGCCTCCTACATGCACGGTGCGGGTGGCCAGAAACGAGTGCCGGATGATTTCATCAGGGACTTCTGTCATCCAATCCCCGCGATTTATGAGCAACGCGCCATCGCCTCCTTCCTGGATTGCGAGACGGCGCGGATTGATGCGCTGATCGAAAAAAAACAGCGGCAGATCGAACTCCTCCAGGAGAAGCGATCCGCCCTGATTAGCCACGCCGTCACGAAGGGGCTCAACCCAAATGCCCCTATGAAAGACTCCGGCATCGAATGGCTGGGGAAGATTCCGAGGCATTGGGAAGTCCAAAAATTGAAGCATATTGCATCAGTTCAATTCAGCAACGTGGACAAAAAATCTGTAGAAGGCGAAGAAATCGTTCGGCTTTGTAACTATGTCGATGTTTACAATAACGATTTCATAACGGGCGACCTTCCTTTCATGTCTGCAACTGCTACGAAGGGAGAAATTAGGAAATTCAGAGTCCGGCGCGGGGACGTTATCATCACGAAAGATTCGGAATCATGGACTGACATTGCTGTCCCCTCATACGTGTCGGACAAGCTCGAGGATGTTCTTTGTGGCTATCACCTTGCCCAGATTCGTGCTAATACGAGATTGATGGACTGCAAGTACCTTTTCAGAGCCTTTTTATCGAAGCCGATAAATCATCAGTTTCAAGTGGCATCGACAGGTATTACTCGATATGGGCTTGGAAACTACTGGCTCGACAACGGACTATTCCTTATTCCTCCCCTCGACGAACAACGCACCATCGCCGTCTTCCTTGACAACGAGACGGCGCGGATCGATGCGATAATCGAGAAGGTGAATAATTCCATTGAAAGGCTCCGCGAATACCGCACAGCCCTCATATCTACTGCGGTGACGGGAAAAATTGACGTTCGCAAGGAGGTATCAGCATGACTCAATCAATGCTTGACCTTCTTCGAATACAGTCGAATCACATCTGCGATGAAGGCATCCGGTTAATCGGCAACTTTTCAGCAATGCATCCTGCAAATTCACCGAGGGGATCGGTAATTTTTATAAGTCCAAGCGGAGACCAGATCTGGAATGATCTGCCCCCGGCGGGCAAGCGGATTCAGGTCAAGCTGCTCCCAGAGATTGGCCGCTTTTCTGAGCTTGTACGAGCACTGACACGAAACCTTCCGAATAACGTTCAGAACAACATACAAGGAGTTCTTGAGACAATACGAATGTCGGTGGAGCAAGAAAGAACGACATGGTGGAAATCACGGGGGGAAGCAGTGGACGGCTTCCGTTCCCTGATCGAGGAGATCATCATTACCCTTGAGAATTATTGCGGTGGCTCTACCGGAGAAGCGTTGGCAATAACTGATACAAACGCTCTGATCCATAATCCAGATATCGAGCACTGGCACTTCGAGGACTTGGAAAAGTTTACTGTCGTATTGACTCCAACGGTCCTGTCGGAACTTGATAAGCACAAGATGAACCATAAAAATGAGCAGATTCGTGAGAAGGCGTCTTCGGTTATCCGCCGGATAAAAGAATACCGGAGACGTGGATCTCTACACGACGGTGTCGTTGTCGTACAAGACCGAGTGGCCCTTCGATCAATAGCAAATGAACCGAATATGGACCAGAGTCTGTCGTGGCTCGACTCTACCAATGCTGATGATCGTTTCTTGGCATCCGCCATTGATGTTATGCGAGTCGATCTTGCTACGCCTGCCTTCATTGTTACGTCGGATATCAACCTGCAAAACAAGGCTGCGATGGCCGGATTGCCTTTCCGCGAGGTTCCTGCATCTATGGCCGAAAAGGGAGAACAATAGTGCCCGGCCAACACACCGAATGCGCATTCGAGACCGCCATCGAACACTACCTGACCGCGACGGGCGGGTACGTGAAAGGCGACCGGGAAACTTTTGATCCGACTCGCGCCCTGTTCGCTGTTGAAGTAATCGCATTCATACAAGCGACCCAGCCCAAGGAATGGGAATACCTATCGAATCTCCAGAAGGATAAAGCCGAAGACACTCTGTTGGAGGACCTCTGCCGGGCGCTCAATTCCGACCACGAAGGGTGTCTCTCCGTCCTGCGACATGGATTCAAATGCTTCGGAAAGCTGTTTCGCGTGGCCTATTTCGCCCCGGCGAGCGGAATGAACCCGGATACTCAGAAGCTCTATGCGGCCAATCGACTCACGGTGACCCGTCAGCTTCGCTATTCGGTTAAGCACGCCAACACCGTCGATGTGACCTTGGCCTTGAACGGCATACCCGTATCCACACTGGAGCTCAAGAACCCCATGACCGCCCAGACCTGGCGGCATGCGATCACCCAATACAAAAATGACCGCGACCCGGCGGACCCAATCTTCCAGTTCAAGAAGCGTACGCTGGTCCATTTCGCCGTGGACACAGACGAAGTTTACATGGCCACGCGACTGTCCGGTCGCAGCACTTATTTTCTGCCCTTCAACCGGGGCTGCGGAGGAGGCGCGGGCAATCCGGAGAACCCCGGGGGCCATAAAACAGCCTACCTCTGGGAAGAGGTCCTGGAGCGGCACAGTTTCCTCGACATCCTGGCGAGGTTCATTCACCTCCAGGTCGAGGAGAAACGGCTCGGCGACAGGAAAGTGAAACGGGAGGCGATGATTTTTCCACGCTATCACCAGCTCGATTGCGTGCGGAAGCTCGTGGCCGACGCCCGTGTGAGCGGGGCCGGGACCAATTACCTTGTCCAACACTCCGCCGGCAGCGGCAAATCCAACTCCATCGCTTGGCTGGCCCATCGGCTCGCAAGTCTCTACACCGAAAAGGACGAAAAGGTCTTCGATTCGATCATCGTGGTCACTGACCGGGTAGTCCTCGACCAGCAGCTCCAGAACACGATCTACCAGTTCGAGCACAAGCAGGGCGTGGTCCAGAAGATCGACATCAACTCGACCCAGTTAGCCGAGGCCCTCGTGTCTGGTGTGCCGATAGTGATCACGACGCTTCAGAAATTCCCCTTTGTCACCGAGAAGATGGGCGATTTGCCCATGCGCCGATACGCGGTGATCGTGGATGAGGCGCACAGTTCTCAGGGCGGCGAGACGGCGACCGAACTCAAAGGCGTGCTCGCCGGAGCGACCATCAAGGAAGAGGCCAGGGCGAAGGCCGAGGAAGAAGGGCTGCCCGACTACGAAGAGGAAATACTCAAGACCATGGCTAAGCGCGGCCGCCAGCCCAATATTAGCTTCTTCGCTTTCACCGCAACCCCCAAATACAAGACGCTGGAGGTGTTCGGCACTCCCGGCGCAGACGGCAAGCCGCAACCCTTTCATCTCTACAGCATGCGTCAGGCCATCGACGAGGGTTTTATCCTCGACGTGCTCCAGAATTACACGACCTACAAGACATATTACCGGCTGATCAAGTCCATCGAAGACGATCCCAAGGTGGACAAACGCAAGGCAGCCAGGGCGCTCGCCCGCTTCATGAGTCTCCACCCGCACAACATCGCCCAGAAGACTGAGGTCATGGTCGAGCATTTCCGACATTTCACTATGCACAAGATTGGGGGAAAGGCCAAGGCGATGGTGGTCACCTCCAGCCGATTGCATGCGGTGAAGTACAAGCAGGTGTTCGATAAGTACATCGCCGAGAAGGGGTACACGGGAATCAAGACGCTGGTTGCCTTCTCCGGCACGGTGATCGATCCTGATGCGCCCGGCGTGGAGTATACGGAAGTCGGTATGAACAAGGGCATCCGGGAAAAAGAACTCCCGGAACGCTTCGGGACAGAAGAGTACCAGGTGTTGCTCGTGGCAGAAAAATATCAGACCGGATTTGATCAGCCGCTTCTTCACACTATGTACGTGGACAAAAGGCTCGCAGGAATCCAGGCGGTCCAAACCCTCTCCCGGCTAAACCGTACCCACCTGGGCAAGGAAGATACCTTTGTTCTCGACTTCGTCAACGAACCCGAAGAGATACTGAAGGCCTTCCAGCCTTACTATGAACAAACGATCATCGGCGAAAGGGCGGAGCCGAAGCAGCTTTACGAGCTTCAGGCCAAACTTGACGGACACCAGGTCTACTACAAAGCCGAGATCGAGGAGTTCTGCAAGGTATTCTACACGCCACGACAGAATCAAACGCTCACCGACCACGCAAGGATGAACGCATGTATCGATCCGGCCGTGAATCGTTACAACGGACTTGAGGAAGAGGTTCGGGAGGAGTTCCGGAAGACGCTGGTCGCTTTCAGAAACCTTTATTCTTTCATGTCGCAGGTGATCCCCTTTCAGGATTCCGATTTGGAAAAGCTGTACTCCTACGTACGGTTTCTGCTTACTAAACTCCCGAGAGATAACCGGGGACCGATTTATAACTTTAATGATGACGTGGCACTCAAGTTTTACCGATTGCAGAAGATCGGGGAAGGTTCCATCGTCATGGACCCGGGAGCGAGATATGAGGTATCTGGTCCCACATCTGTGGGCACCGGCGTAGCCCGAGGTGATGAGATCGAGCTGTCAAAGCTGATCGATATTCTCAACGAGCGGTTCGGAACGGAGTTCAAGCCGGGCGACCAATTATTTTTCGAATCGATACGCGAGGACGCCGTGGCCGACAACAGCCTCCGTCAAGCCGCGCTCGCCAATACGATGGAGAACTTCGGCTATGTTTTCCGCAAGACATTAGAAGGACTTTTTATCGATCGCATGGAGCAGAACGAGGAAATCACCGCCAAGTTCATGAACGAGGATCAATTCCGCGAAGCCGTCAGCCAACACCTCCTCAAGGAGGTCTACGAGAAGATCCGGGAGGAGGCCGAAGCCGCAAATGACAAATGAGGAAATAGCAAGGTTTTTCAACGATACCCGAGCGTTTATTCAGAGCAACCCGGACCTGCGCGATCCCCAGGTCGAGGGATGGTTTTGTACGCGCCAGCACTTCAGGAATAGTACAGAGCATGCCATCCTCCAAATTCCGGTGGGCTGCGGCAAGACCGGCCTCATGGCCCTGCTGCCCTTTGAGACCGCCCAGGGTCGGGTGCTGGTGATCGCGCCGAACCTTGAGATTCGGCGGGGCATTTCCACCGCCTTCGATGTCGCCGGACGTGAATGCTTCTGGACCTCCACGCACGTTCTGACCGACGTGAGTCATGGCCCCTTTCCAGCCGTCCTGGACGGCCAGGACGCAAACATCCACGACTGCGAGAACTCGCATATCGTGGTTACCAACATCCAGCAACTGGCCAGCCGGGCCGACCGCTGGCTTCCCGCCTTTCCTGATGACTTCTTCGACCTGATCCTGGTGGACGAGGGACACCACAACGTGGCCAGAAGCTGGGAGCGGGTCTTTGAGCGGTTCCCCAACGCCAAGGTCGTAAGCCTGACCGCCACACCCTTCAGAGGCGACGGGCGCGAGATCGCCGGCGAGCGTGTCTACGCCTATCCGTTCCGGACGGCCATGGTGCGAGGATACATCAAGCAGATCACCGCCGTGAATGTCGCACCCGAGGAGATCTCCTTCACCTATCGAGGAGATGCCAGGAGGCACACGCTTGAAGAGGTCCTTCAACTCCGGGACGAGGAATGGTTCAGCCGTGGCGTGGCCCTCGCGCCGGGGTGCAACCGGTCCATCGTGGACGCCAGCATTCAGTGGCTTCAGCACCTCCGGGAGACCGGGACCTTTCATCAACTGATCGCGGTTGCATGTTCGGTGGACCATGCCCGCCAGGTTCGTTCCCTTTACGCTGAGCGTGGTCTGCAGGCGCGTGAAATCCACAGCAACATGCCGGCGGAGGAAATTGAGGACGTGCTCCAGGACCTCCGGCGCGGCCGGATCGATTGCATCGTTCAGGTCCGGATGCTCGGAGAAGGATTTGACCATCCGAACCTGAGCGTGGCCGCCATCTTCCAGCCCTTCCGGTCGCTATCGCCCTATGTCCAGTTCATCGGAAGGGTCATGCGGGTGATCCACCAGAACAACCCCCAGCATCCGGACAACCGGGGTGTGGCGGTCTCCCATGTGGGCCTAAACATCGACCGTCATTGGGAGGATTTCCGGCGGATCGACCGGGAGGACCAGGAACTCATCCAAAGCTGGCTCGAAGCTGGCGACGAGCGACCTCCGTCCAATGAGCCGGGCCGCCGGCGACGCCTGACGCCGGACATGGTGGTTCAGAACGAGATCATCAGCCATTTCATCGAGCAGGAATACCTCGACCCGATGGATGACGCCGTGATCGACGACCTCGTCCAGGAGTTCCGGAGACGCGGTCTCGACCCTGAGGCCCTTGGGCTTTCCCGCGAAAACCTCCGCCAGCGCCTCATCCAGGCTCGAACCCGCGAGAGCATAGAGCCCCAGGAGATACCGGTCACGCCCCAGCGTCGCCGCCAGGAGGCTCGCCGAAGGCTCAACGAGCGCTCCCGGGCACTGGCCAGCCGCATTCTGAACGCCCTCGGCGCGTCCATCAACGGCCGCAACATCGTCCTGGCTTTCCCTGAGCTGCGAAGCGCCAATAACTACGCGGCGGTCATCATGATCGTGAACGGAGCTGTCAACGAGCGGCTTGAGGCGGACGGTGGAACCCGCGGCGAAATCCCGCTGGAGCGGCTGGAGGAGGTTCTGGACCAGATCGACCAGATCGGGGACGACGTTCAGGCCCAAATCCAGGAGCGCCTTTCAAGGAGATGACCTATGCCCAAGCTGAAACGCCTTCTCGTATCCGCATGCTTCGAGACCGCCCAACGGCGGAGACGCTGCTCGCGGAACCAGGAGCACGTTATCTGCCAGGGCGACAAATGCTTGGTCATCAAGGAGAACATGTCGAAGAACAACTTCTGCATGGAGTGCGCGGCCCTGATACTCCAAAAAGCTAAGGAAGATCTGGCCCAGCTCACAAACGAACAAGCACCGGGGGAGCAGCATGAAACACGTTGAGGACCCGTACAAACAGATTGGGTATTTGCAGCAATGCCTCTCGAGCGACAAGAAGCCTCTGGGGATTTTCCTTGGTGCGGGGTGTCCCATGGCGATCAGACTCGCCACAGAAGGAAACCCTCCACTGATCCCTGACATAGCTGGTATTACCATAGCTGTTCGTGACCGGCTGTCGCAATGCAAGGACTGCGGACCACTTCTGAAGATTGTTGAGGATAATTTCCAGAAGGATCAGCGGACCGATGCCAATGTCGAGGACATGTTGAGCCATATCCGTGCACTTCGTACTGTGGCTGGTAACGACGCAGTTCGTGGTTTGTGTGCCGCTAATCTCGATACACTCGATGAGACCATTTGCCAGGCTATCCATGATCTTGTTGATAAAGCGCTACCCGATTCCGAAACGCCATACCATCGAGTGGCTGCGTGGGTGGATGGGATAGGGCGCGATAAGCCGGTGGAAATTTTCACGACGAATTATGACCTCTTGATGGAACAAGCGCTTGAGGATTGTCGGGTTCCATATTTCGACGGTTTTGCTGGAGCACGGAAGCCATTCTTCGATATACGAGCAATGGAATCTGATGACGCACTGCCACCCCGGTGGACGCGTCTCTGGAAGCTTCATGGTTCGATCAATTGGTATCAGGTCGCGGGTAAAGGAGTATTCCGAGGGGCAACTAAAGAAGCAGGCACGAAGCGTGTGATCCACCCATCACATCTGAAATACGAGGAAAGCAGGCGGATGCCGTATCTTGCCATGATAGATCGGCTCAGGGCGTTCATGAAACAGCCCACTGCTACGCTTGTCATCAGCGGTTACTCTTTCCGAGACGAGCACCTCAATGAGGTGATCGTGCAAGGGCTCCAGAACACTCAGACCGCCATTGCCTTTGCCCTGCTTTTTGACGAAATGGAGAAATATCCTCAGGCCGTCAAATTGGCCCGTGAACGTTCGAACCTCACCCTTTTGGCGCGGGATGGAGCAGTCATCAGTAGCCGGGAGGCGAAATGGCCGGAAAAGGAAACCAAAGCGGTATCGAGTGACACTGGAAAGTGGGTGAAGTGGACTGTCTTGGACCCTGCGCATGAAAACAGTAAGCGATCGGCCGAGTTTCAGTTGGGAGATTACGCGACGTTTGGTCAGTTCTTACATGAACTGATTGGCCATGTCCGCCAACCGTCAGAGGTTCCCCATGCCAGGTAACCCGACATATCTTGGGACCGTCCAGGATGTTCAAGGGGCGACCATTAGCGTCGCATTGGACAAGGACACTGTCTCTGGATTGGCCTTCATAGACGGGCACGGTTACCGCATCGGGCAGATAGGTAGTTTCGTCCGCATCTCTATAGGGTTCATCGACCTATTCGGAATCGTATCGCAAGTTGGAGCAGGTGCCGTGCCTGAGGCGTTGGTGAAGACTGAGCCATATGGTTACCGATGGATGAAGGTTCAACTCATTGGTGAAGGGCCAAGAGGAGGCGAATTCAAACGAGGCATTTCGCAATATCCCACCATAGGTGACGAGGCGCACCTCGTCACTGAGCACGATCTGGCACGTATTTATGGCAGGCCAGATGCCCCAAATTTCGTTAGGATAGGTAGCCTTGCAAGCGCGGAATCTATTCCAGCCCTTATTGACATTGATCGTCTTGTGACCCGCCACAGCGCTGTTGTCGGAACGACGGGGGCCGGCAAATCTACCACGGTTGCCAACCTCCTCTTGTCCCTGTCCGATCCAGGCAGATATCCTTCGGCTCGTATTATAATCTTGGACATCCACGGTGAATACCACTCGGCGATGCATGACCGTGCTGCGTTGTTCAGAGTAAACGCAGATGAGGGGCAAGGCGAGAAGCCGCTTTTTGTTCCTTACTGGGCCTTGAGTTTCGATGAATTGCTTCGTGTGACGCCATTTCGAGGCTTGGGCGACGCGGACCGTGCGGCACTGGTTGATAAGATAAAACAACTTAAACTTGCATCTCTACAGGCGCAGACACGTGACGGAGCCACGGCCGACACCATGACTGTGGACACACCCATTCCTTTTAGTATTCACCGGCTATGGTACGAACTTCATCGCTTTGTCTGCTCCACACACACGGCACAGAGCGCCAACCAATCCGAAAACACGGAGGCTATTGAAAATGACCAAAATGGACAGCCTATTCTCGGGGATATTATGGGAGTCACTCCCCCGAAATATCGGCCGATTACACAAAGCGGTCAGAATCGCGTTTATCTGAGTTCTGCGCCGCTAAATATCCGCCGACAGATTCTGGCTCTCGAATCTCTACTGCGCGATACCCGCTATGATTTTTTGTTTCGCCCCGGACCGTGGTGTCCAAATCCTGAAGGCACACCCGAGAAAGACCTAAACGTACTCCTCCGTTCTTGGATTGGTGGCGATAAGCCGATTACCATTCTCGACCTATCAGGCGTTCCAGTGTCGATTCTAACTGATCTCATTGGTGTGTTGATCCGTTTGCTATTCGACGCGCTGTTTTGGGCGCGTCAATTGCCAGAAGGTGGAAGGTCGCGACCTCTTCTATTCGTTCTTGAGGAAGCTCATGCTTACTTGAACTCGGGAAATGAGGGAGCGGCATCAGTAGCTGCACGCAGGATCGTGAAAGAAGGACGAAAGTACGGACTTGGTGCGATGATTGTGAGTCAAAGGCCATGCGAGATTGACCCGACTATTTTATCACAGTGTGGCACGATCTTCGCCATGCGTTTGGCGAACGCTTCTGACCGTTCGCATGTGACAGGAACGGTTAGCGACAACCTCGAAGGTCTTTTCAATATGTTGCCCGCGTTGCGTACGGGCGAGGCAATCATCGTTGGGGAGTCAGTTCATTTACCCTTACGGGCATTGGTTGACGCATCGGCTAAAAACCGTCGTCCGGACAGTCACGATCCACAGGTCTATGATCCAAGCACGCGTGGCGGATGGAATCGATCAAAGCAGGCGGAAGATTACGCCCGAGTCCTTAAGAACTGGAGAAGCGAGAATCCGCGAGGTGCCAACAATCCAAGGAGATAGGAGATGGATAGAATTCCGGTCAACTCGTCAACAATAGTAGATATTGGATATGACGCTTCCCTGATGACATTGGAACTGGGTTTCAAGCAAGGAGCGGTCTATCAGTATTTTGATGTCCCGGATGCCGTTTACCAAGAACTGATGCGAGCAGACTCAAAGGGCACATTCTTCCACGCGAACATCAAAAACAATTATCGGTATACAAAACTATGAAAGGCAATTCAGATGCTGCAATTCGAATCTGCCGCGGTTGAGGAGATGCATCCATGATCCGCTTCCTCCATACGAGCGACTGGCAGTTGGGAATAACCCGCCATTTCCTCTCGGAAGGCGCGCAGGAAAGATATAGCCAAGCGCGCTTTGATGCCATTCGGACAATGGGACGGGTTGCAAAGGACCAGAATTGCCAGTTCATGTTGGTATGCGGGGATGCCTTCGAATCCAATCTGGTGGACCGAAAGACAGTTGCCCGGGCAATGGAGGCGCTCAAGGAAGTGTCTGTTCCGGTGTTCATCCTGCCAGGGAACCATGACCCGCTAAACGCAGCCTCCGTATATCGTTCGAGCACCTTCATCGAGCGGAAGCCCTCGCATGTGCAGATAATTGAGGCCGTCGCGCCCATCAAGGTTGCAGAGGGCGTGGAACTAGTTGGCGCGCCGTGGATGTCGAAGCGGCCGGTCGCCAATCCCATTGAGGACGCCATCAACGCCCTTGCGCCTGCGACCGAGGTTACTCGTATTTGCATGGGGCACGGTGCGATCGATACGCTTACGCCAGATCGGGAATCCGCCGGGATCATTTCGGTTGCCGCGCTTGAACGAGCTATCGGCGAAGAGAAGATTCATTTCGTAGCGCTTGGCGACAGGCACTCTCTGACCAAGGTCGGCAGTGGTGACCGCATCTGGTATTCCGGGACGCCCGAGGCCACGGAATTTCGGGAAACGCAATCCGGGTACGCTCACGTCGTGGAAATAGGTGACGGTGGCGTAACCACCAAGCCATTTCAGATCGGCCAGTGGCGATTCATCGAACGTGAACGCGTTGATCTCAACACCTACGACGACGTGGAAGCGTTACGGAAATCATTGGAGGACATTGAGAACAAGGAGCGCACGGTTGTTCGGTTAATCCTCGTGGGATCGCTTTCACTGGTCTTGAATGGAACGCTTCAGAATCAAATGCTCGTCGTAAAGGACGTTTTCGGAGCATTCGATGTTCGGGATGCAGAACTTCTCGTGCTGCCGGACGATACAGATTTTGCAAACCTGGGATTCTCGGGTTTTGCCAACGGAACCGTGCAGCGTCTTCGAAGCAAAATCGCAGAGGGTGGAGATGAGGCGACGGTAGCCCGCGAGGCCTTGATGCTGATGCTTCGGCTGGTAAGGGGGACGGCATGAAATTCATTCGTCTTCGAGTTGCCAATTACCGGGGCATTGCTACAGCCGAGGTGAACTTTGGACCCACTGGCATTACGCTCATACAGGGCCCGAATGAAGCCGGAAAAACCAGCCTGAGCGAAGCTATAGGGTTTCTATTTGAGTACTTGGATTCAAGCAAGCATAGGAATATCGAAGCCATCAAGCCGGTCCACCGGGACGAAGGACCGGAGATCGAACTGCAGGCAGAGAGCGGACCTTACGCTTTCAACTACTTCAAGCGGTTCCTCAAGAGACCGGAGACCAAACTCACTATCAGCAAGCCGAAGCCCGAGAACCACACGGGACGCGAAGCACACGAACGTGCCGAGGACATCCTCCGCGAAACCCTCGACATTGACCTCTGGAAGGCATTGACGATTCAGCAGGGCGACGCCATCCACCAGCCCGTCTTGGGGAAACAGACATCGCTCTCGGTTGCGCTCGATAAAGCGGCTGGCGGGTGTCCCGCCGATCCTCGGGAGGAGGGCCTGTTCGAAAAGGTACGTGCAGAATATCTTCGATATTACACCGAACGTGGAGCGGAACGAAAGGAGTTCGCGGAGTCCCGCAAGGCACAGACAGACGCCGAATTGGAAGTTGCTCGTATCGAGCAGGCAATCCGCGATCTTGACCAGGATATCGAACGTGCGGCCGCCCTTCATCGGGAATTGGGCCAATTGAAGAAGCAGGAAGACGAGCTGACGAAGGCAGTGGCTACCCACAAAGCGTCACTTGAGGAGATAGGCACTCTGGAAAATGCTCTTTCGGCTGCTCGCCTGAAGTTGGAGTCAGCGCAGAAATCCGAGCAGGTCGCACGTCGAGACAAGGATACACGCCAAGGACTCATCGATGCGGTCGGCAAAGCCGCCAAAGCGCATGGGGACATTGAGGAATCTGGTGTCATGTCGCTCTCGGCGTTGAGTCATGCTGAGGCCAAGCTCAAGGAAGCGGAGAAGGTTTTCGATAAAAGCGACCGGAATCGAAAGGCGGCAGATATCCTTGTTGCTCTCCGGCGTGCCGATTACGATTATTTCAACAACAAACTGCATCTTGATCAGCTCGGGGAACGTAAGGAACGAATTGACCAAGCGAGGCAGAATGTCGCCCAAGCGAAGGAAGTGCTGGTCCGAAACAAGGTGGACTCCCGCGCATTGAAGTCAGTCCTGGATGCGGAACGTGAGTTATTGACAGCCAATGCGCAGTTACAGATCGGTGCGCCGAGCGTGCTCCTTCGCGGACTGGCCGATTGTCGACTATCCGTTGACGATGCCGAGGTTTACCTCGGTAAGGGGGATGTTCGGACGATCTCAGTCGCAGACAGATCCCGGTTGACAATACCCGGCATGTTGGATGTGGAGATCATGGCCGGGTCCAGTGCCGAAGGACTGTCCAGGAAGGTCGAAGATGAGCGTCGCACTCTGGATGATGCCTGCACGAAAGCTGGCGTTTCCAGTCCTGATGAGGCACGGGCAGCATTTGAAGAGCGCCGCGAAGCAACCCGGCATGTGGAATCCAAAGCGCAGGTGGAAAAGGATAATCTACGTGACTTGACCTATGAGGAACTGGACGAGCAACTGCTTGGCCTTCAGCAAATAGTGCTGACCTATCTTGGCAAGCGCGTAGCCGAACCCGCCATGTGTCCTGATTTGGGATCGGCGAAGACGGAGTGGATAAGTGCTGAGACGTCACAACAGGAGGCGATCAGCCAGTGGGAATCAGCTCGCGTGTCTCTTGCTACCGCCCGAAGCGAGTGGGACGGCTTGAATCGTAAGCACCAGGAATCGCGAGTCCAACTCGACCTATTATCCAAAGATCTCAAACAAGCACGTGAAAACCTCGACCGGGTAAGAAAATGCGTTCCCGATGATGCTTTAGAGACGGCGCTGGCGAGCGCGGTCCAGAGCGTGGCTTCAGAAGATACCAACGTTCGTGCCGCCGAGTCATCACTGAAGGCAAAGAATCCCGAGCGGGTGAAGGTATTGGCGGAGACGGCAAAGGGCTCCCTGATAACGACGCAAACTCGTCGGAATACAGCTCAAACGGAACTGATCGAGGTGCAGACGCGGCTTAAAATCCACGGGGAGGAAGGGCTTCACGAGAAGTTGCACGCAGCCCAGATCGGTCTTGAACGTCTTGGGGCGGGCAACAAATCACTGTTTCGTCGGGCATCTTCAGCAAAATACCTTTTTGAAACCATGCGCGAAGTGCGAGACACGGCGAGGCGGGCTTATGTGGCTCCGCTCAAGGAGAAGATCGAACAACTTGGGCGTATGGTTTTCGATGACTCATTCCAGGTGGACATCAGCGATGAACTGCAAATTGCCAGTCGGACGGTTAAGGGCATCACAGTGCCGTTTGACTCGTTGAGCGGTGGCACCAGGGAACAGCTTTCACTGATTTTCCGATCCGCTTGCTCGATGATCGTCGCAAAAGATGGTGGAACACCGCTCATTCTGGACGATGCGTTGGGTTATACAGACCCGGAACGGTTGCGTCTCATGGGTGCCGTTCTGTCTCAAGCAGCCAAGGAATGCCAGATCGTGATATTTACCTGCATCCCCGACCGGTATGGCAATATTGGGGAGGCCACAGTTGTCGCAATAGGTTGATATGATGCTGGCTGAACTTGCGACAAACTTACGACTCGACATGTGACATCCGCATTGGGTAGAGTAATTGGGAAATCGAAATCAACACCGCTTCCGCCTCATCGGCAACGGCCTTGTCTTTGATAACCCGTTGATATTGAAGGTTTGCGGTTTACGGCCGGAGAAAGAGGGCGGTTATGAAAAGGGTTGCACAAGGGGAGCCAAAACCGCGTTCCTTGGCTTTTATGTCCCCTGGTTTACCATCCCCACAAAAAATTTGATCAGATGTAATTGTATCTTGAGATAGCAAAGGAGATTTTCTGAAATGGACATCCCGCGGATCTTCAACATCACCGAAAGTGCTCATCGCATCCATGACCCGTTCACGCCCGAAAAGCTCGCCGCTCTCGGGGCGGCGCTGCGGCTGGAAAGAGGG
>Ga0228536_1001629_pt1 | contig 18901 bp, 21 predicted proteins | sample SJ1Smetagenome_FD_168611 | JGI IMG/M metagenome (GOLD analysis project Ga0228536, IMG submission 168611) | Enriched culture of PCE-dechlorinating microbial communities from Ithaca, New York, USA - SJ1.S | ecosystem: Engineered > Modeled > Simulated communities (microbial... > Unclassified...
GTTGTTTTTCGCTCATGTTTGCTCCTGGGTTTTTCAGGAGCATAACGGATTTCGGGCTTTTTTGTTAAAGTGCAGTTTTTTTCGGTTTAAAGCAACTTGCTTTCCAGTTGCACAAAACTTACGTTAAAATAAAAAATTTGTCCAGGATCCCGTTTCGCTTCGTGCTGACAATGGCATATTTCTCTTTACGACTGTCCTTGATACTAATAGTAGTCTTTGCTTTAATAGTTACAAGCAACGGGATCTATTTCTACTTCGGAAAATCGAATGACCAATTGCAGATTGATGCACGTACTGCAGTTTACAAGCCTCCTGAAGATATGACCTTTCGAGAGTTGTGGCAAGACCGTTTTACAGGGTGGGAGAAGATTGATCTCCAGCGCTATGAAAGTGGCAGGTCAGAAAGCAAAAAAGTATGCAGCCTTACACCTCTGATTATCTTCCCGGTTACCATGCTCTCTACGTTGGAACGCTTAATATTTGTGCGCTACTTACCTGAAGCGGAGATGACCAAATCCATTCTGGCTAATCCATCCAGGGCTGGATATCCGCCGCCAGAAGAGCTGTCATTTCCAGATGCCTGGTGGTGGTGGAGTGAAAACACCATCTGGTACCTGTGGGTCGATCATCTCCACAGCGAATGCCAGCTCCCCCCACCCTGACGATCAATTAATGCACAAACATAGTATTGAGCACCTTGCATTTCTGTAAGGCGACTTGTGCTAACCGCTTTTTTCTGATAACCTCATACCGAAAAGGCAAGTGGCCTCTGGAAATTCCGCTGTTTGTATTTAAGCGATCTCCGCAAAGAGGTCGCTTTTTTTATTTAAGCTGCACAGGAGAAATGAACTTGGAAATCAGCATCTCTACCCTGAAAAAGATTGCATGGATCACCTTGGTGGTGATCCTATTGAGTGTTTCTGGTTTCTTTGCCTATCGAACCTTTTTCCCCAGACAAGTACCCTCTGTTGAGCCAGTGATCACAAACGGACAGGAAGCTGCCCTCCAAGGTGTGCAGGCATTCCTAACCGTGGATTTCACCAATGGAAAGCAAGCCTGGATTGATCAGGTATGTGCGGTTTCTACTGCTGACGGCTGCCAGGCGATGAACAACCTGGCAGGCATGATGTGGACAGGAATTAAAAATAAAAAGAGCCGGATGGAATACACACCGGAGAATGCCACGTTTATCAGGGAAATTGCCGGTGAAGATGGACAAATGCAGCAGGTCTTCAAAGTCACCGGGTTACTGGTTGACCTGAATACCACGCGAACAGCCAGTGGTGAAATGCACGTCATCGTTGAACAAGTGGGTAATGATTGGAGTTTTCAAAGGGTATTGTTCGAACAGGAAGTTCAGCTTCTTCAAACTGAAATAAGCAGAACTGCTACGGCTGAAGCGCAACAAACACGGGAGCCCCAGCCATGACCCGCAAGATTCTTGTTTGCTTGATGATATTTTTATTTGCCTGGCAAATCACACCTGTATTGGCGGATGATTCCATCGGTTCGGATGGGAATGGAGAAGAAGGGAGCGGTAACGAATCCTGGGCAGCTTTCTTTCAATCGAATGGTGAACTACGTGCCGATGTTATGGATTTGGGCATACAAAGTATGGAAGCATCCTGGATGCCAGACCTGCCCGACTGGACCAATATTGAACTTTCGGCAGAGTTTCACACTTATGCACTGTCCAGCGGTGAAACCGTACTGGCGCCCACAGCCACCACGTTGTTTTTCATGGCATTGAATCCACGATCTTCTGGGTTATTTGACTCCAACGGGCAGATGACCACTGGAGCAGGAGCCAATGTGCAGGGTGCAGGATTGCTTTTGAGTGATGAATTCGAGAAATCAGCAGCCGGATTCCTGGAAGGAATAGCAAAAGCTCTGGATATCCCCTTCACGAAGGAACTGGCGGATGCAGCGATTGCCGGGGAATCGGCATGGTCAACCATCAACTTTAATGATTCTCTTAACATCTTGAGTAAGCTGCTCAATACATCCTTAACCGACAGATCCCTCTTTACCACTTACTTGCTCTACAGCCAGTGCGCCAATTCGCCGCTGGGGTGTTTAAGCGCAGCGGATCAAAAACGTCTGCTGCCAACCTTCCAACCCAGACCCACGCAATCCACTCAGCCTGAATGCCCCGCTCCACAAGTCATTCCCGGGCGGATCAGTTCAACAGCTCGGAAAACCGCACCCAACTATGCACTGGTTGTCGGTCAGGACCCTGCCAAACGGGGAGTGGACTTGATCTATGAAATTACTATTTCACCCACTATCTATCATTTCTGGACACTGGAAACCAGTTCGGAAGAGGTCTGTACCGGTGTGATCTGCACCCTTGTGGAACATTCTGAATGCGTCCAGCATACTCAGACCTTCTGCGAACCTGTAGCAACTGCAACCGCTCACGCCTCCCTGGCAAAGTCCTCCCGGGAATGGATCCAGAGCGGAGTTTTGCAAGAACTGTATCCTGGAGCTTATCTGCACCATCCTGACTGGCGTTGGACAAATGGCGGCGGAGGTTGCAACGGAAATACCTACCGCTGGCAATTACGTCAGGAGCGTATTCAAACCGCCGATCCAGGTTATTACGACATGCGCCTGGTAGGGACAACCAGCGGAACACCGGTCTCCCCCTCACGAGGCTTTGACATGACTCCTGGAAAGTTTGATGTATATCTCAAAATGACCAGCATTATCCAATGAATATGAACGAATTCGTTGATGCGTTTCTGCTACCCTGTTTCTGGCAGCTCAATGGAATGCTGGTAGCGTTGTATGCGCTGTCTGAGCACCTGGAACTGGTTATTCTGATTCCCTCCCTCGCCTGGTTATACAGTTTGCTCAATCACTTTGAATCCAAGCAGCGAAAAGCTTTCTTACCTGTTTTTGCAGGCACAGCGGCATTTACGCTGGCAGGAGTACTCACAGCTCCACCGCCTGTGCCCTATCTACTGGCAGGATTAACCGGTGTCAGCTCTATTGCGGTTTGTCTGGAACAATACCGCCCCGATGAAACCTTCTGGGCATCATTGCAAGGATTGATCCTGTACAGCCTGGTTGGACTTGGTGCATGGTTAATCCAGACCTGGTTGATGAAGACAACCGATTCTCTGGCAGGAGCAGGTAGTGAATATCTTTCGGCATTGGTGGCTGCTGCTTTGTGGATCATGCCGGTGGCGCAGGCAACACTGCTCATCAAAAACTTGCTGGCGCATGCCCCGGTGGGCAGCGATACCCAGACCATTATCCAGAATGCACGCGAGAGGAGAAGTTAGTCCATGGAAATCCTCGGAAATGGTCTGGTATTCGATCACTTGAATGGCGAACTCCAATACACCTGGACTCGGGTGAGACAAAATGGGCGTGAGTTCTATCGCGCCGCTGCATTCCGGGAGTTATCTGTATTGACTGATGATCCATTCCAGGACAGGCTGGCAGGCGAAGGCATATTTGGTAAACAATGGGGAGCCGTGGTCGGGTTGTATAACGCAGGTATCAATATCCTGTATATCGCCTGTGGAATCTTTGCCGTGCCCGTTGCCTCGGAAATCGCTCCATCAGGAGTCGTTCAGTTGTACGGCGCAACCAGGGAGGGTGAGACCCCGGATGAAGCCGGGAAAAAAGCCGTCAGTGATCTAGCTGCCATTGAAGCAACCCTGGCTGGTTATGCCCAGGCACGTTTCAAGGCACCTGAAATGGACACGATCCGCTGGTATGTGGATTTTGTTTCCAAAGCCCGGTACCCGCTCATCTTATTGGGACATCCCGATCCACGCATCAAACGCAGTGTGAAAAGCGGGGTGGATGGCGCCTTATCCGAATCCACAGACGACCTTTCCCTCGAACAGAATGAAATCCTGTTTCGTGGTCTGGCAAAGCTGCGTCAGAATTTTGTCTTCCAGGTGACCGGCAACCGGTTGTCGCGCGACCTGCTTACCAATTACCTGCATACAGCATCCCGACTGGCATCCATTTTTGCATCTCGCAGACGTGGCTCAAAAAGTGTTGGATTCTCGATCGGTATTCCATTGATGAATGCGCTGGGGCACGGATTCAGCGGTGCATCCGGTCGCAGTCAGGTTACAGCTGAAGGGGTAACCAACAGCCAGGCACATGGCTGGGGAGAAAATTACGGGGAAAGCAAAGCTCATACCACCTCCAATGCCTTTTCGCACACATTGGGTGAAGCCTTTACCGAATCTGGTTCTGTCTCCAAAGGAACCGCTCATACAGATAGTTGGGCGAGAAGCCTGGGAGTTGCGCACACCGTGGGAACCAGTGAAAGTTCTGGTTCCGGCTTTTCATCAGGTTGGAACCGTTCTATGAATGCCAGCATGTCTGAAGGCGGTAACCTGGGGATGAACCTGCCGCTGGGTATCAAATTCGGTGGGGATGCCTCTATTGGACAATCCCAGGGAGTGAGCTGGGGGGAATCTGCCAACTCATTTTCTGGTTCAGGGAATTTTGAATCGGTCACCCACAGTATTACCAACACTCTGGGAGGAGCAGATTCCAACAGCACGGTCAAAACAGATGGGTGGGCGCACACCACCAGCGAATCGTTTACCTCCACACATAGCGAATCAGACACAGTAGCACAATCACACGGGCAATCTGAGAACTGGGGAGAAGGTCATGCCATGGCGATCAGCCGCTCAGAAGGTGGAAACCAGGGCGGCAGTGAAATTCTCTCAACGGGCATGAGTTTTGGCCTGATGCCATCCATCAGCCTCAATCGCACCTGGCAAATGGAGGATGACCTGGCAGACCGCCTGACAGAAATTCTGCGCGGATTTGAAGGTCTGATCAATACCGCTGTTCATGGTGGCGGCTTTGCTGCCAGTGCCTATCTGCTGACCGATACCCAACAGGGAGCCGCCGCCGCAGCAGCGCTGGTTCCCCAGGCATTCTATGGAGAAACGGTTCCCACCCCGGTCTGCACAGTTCTGCCGCAAGAACGCGAAGAAGTGATCCAACACGCCCTGGCGTTTGCGCCGATGGATACACCCAATGGTAACCAGAACGACCTGTTTGATGGCTGGTTGTTCTGGAAAGGTGCTACCATGCTGCCTGCCAGCAAACTGGCAGCCTATATCGCCCCCGGAGTATTCCAGGAAGGCACACTCAAAGTCATTGCTCCCATTCCTTACGGGGTAGGATTTTATCCCAATATGCCCGGTGAAGTGGTGCTTGGGCATCAATACAGCCCGGCAACTGCTGAGCTGACCGGTGTACAGGTGAGATTAGACCGCCCGCGCTTGATGCATACCCTGTTTGCCGGGAACACCGGTTTTGGAAAAAGTGTGGCAGCTATGCGCATGGTATATGAAATGGCACGTTGCTGGGGGATGCGAGTGGTGGTGCTGGATTTTGGCTTTGCCTGGCGCAATCTGCTCAATGCACCTGGTCTGGAAAACCGGGTGGATATTCGGCAATTACGACCGGATGGTGTACGTCCGCTGCGCTGGAATCCGATGCAGATCGGCACATTTATTAATCCAGAAACACAGCTGAAAGCCTTCGCAGATATTTTTGGTTCCGTAGCACAACTGGGACAGAAACAACAGCAGCACCGTTTGTTGGATGCTGCCCGCACCGTTTATTTACGCGCTGGTGTGCTGGTGGATGATCCAGAAGTGCGGGCGAACCCCAACTGGGGAGTCGTACGCCAGGAGGAAGTTCACCTCACCGGGACAGAAGCCGGAATCGCACTGCGTGATTTGCCTCCTGAGCAGCGTCAGAAACTGGCTGTGGAACGCTCCAGGTCGGTGGGATTACAGCAGTTATACCGTGAAGTCGAGATGCAATATGAATCGCTTCCTCCGCGTGACCAGGTGGGACGCGGTGTGTTGGAAGGCATCCTGTGGCGATTGAAATCCCTGGTATGCGGAGCCCCATCCGCTCAGTTTGCCCCCGGTAAAGATGCATTACCCATTGAAGATCTGGGGAGGCCAGATGGTGTGGTGATCCTGGAGGGAGGTAAGTTCCTGGATAATTTCGCCAAAGCATGGCTGTTGGGATGGGCAGGCTGGTTGATCTATTCAGATATGGTGGTGCGGCGTGAACGTCAACTCAACCAGGGTGAAGCAGACCTTTTCATGGTTTTTGAGGAAGCCAATATCATCTTCTCGGGGATGGATGGCGGCGATCCACAGGCGCGTCTGGGTCCAACCATGTCTGAACAGTACGGCAACATGTTCCGTGATGCCCGTAAGTATGGAGCCTTCTTCGGAGTGATCACCCAATCGCCCAGCTTGATTCCAGAAGGTATTCGCAGTTCATGCAACAACCTGGTAGTTGGTTACCTCTCCGATCCGAAGGACAAAGACGTGGTGCTCTCGGCTATCGCCAGATCGGAGAAGGGATTTGTGGATGAACCCTGGCGGCGTTTCCTCGCGGACGAGCATATTGGCATGGTAATCGGGCGTTTCCCCTACGTATATAACCGTGAATCACAATTACCGTTTTTGTTTCATCCACTTATTCTGGATGTTCCGGAACCCAGTGACAGCGAAATTGCCCAGAAGGTTGGAAGGATTACCTTATGAAGCCTCTGATCCCTCCTTTTCTTATCGTGACAGCTATTGTGTTGTTCCTGTCCGGATTGTTGCTCTCGCTGGGAATCATTTTGCCACGTTTCTGGTCACTGCCATTTGCCAATATGAATAATTCCCTGACTACCACACAGTGGTGGCCACAGAAGATCGTAACAGCAACACAACAAGCATCTTTAGAAACGTCAGGTTGGTGGCAAGAAATGCCTACCGTTCAGTACATGCCTACCTGGTGGGCAACCATCACGCCAATTCCCTCCAGCACACCTACCCGCACACCAGTGGGCTGGCAGTCTCCTACACCGACAAAAACACCTACTTCAATAAATGAGGAACTTCATGAAAGATAAATCTCAAACCCTGATTCCCCTTGAATCAGTATACGAATTCTTCAAGACAGTGCCATTAATCAAGCACGCCCTGGTTATCGTGGTGGAACGCGATGACCAGCAGCAAGAGCGGATTGTGCATTGCGATTTACGTGAACTGACCGAAGCAGCGGTCATCCACGATATGCTGAAAAACGAATTCGCCCATAGAGGTGATGAATGAATAGAGCATTCAAGAAATATTTACCGTATATTCTCGCCGGGCTGGTCTTTCTATTTTCCCTGGCAATGCTGCGTCCCGCACCGCAAGAGCAAGTTGTTGTGGCAGCTGTTGATCTACCGCGGGGTCGTGTACTTTCTGCCGGTGATTTGACCGTAAAGTCCTTTCCGAAGGATATGCTGCCCGCCTCTGCCGATGTGATCACAGATCCCTCGCAGGCCATTGGACAGGCGGTGCAGGTGGATCGCACTACCGGTGATGTGCTATTGTTGTCCCACCTGGGACGCGAATCGGTGGAATTGAAGCCCAATGAACGGGCTATCGCCATTCAAGTAAGCGATTCAAGCGGCATGGCAGGTTTGTTGCGCGCTGGTGACCGGGTAGGTGTCAACGCGGTCATGCTGCAGCAGGATTTGGAACGCTCCGGTGCATACAGCAAAGCCACCATTGAAAATTTGCGCGTTTTATATATGACGCCTTCCTTCACGGCAGAAAAACCAGGCGACGAAAATGGAGCAGTCGTCACGCCTGATCCCGTTACCGGTATCGCCGTACAGAAAGACCGCAGCAAAGAAGGTACGGTTGTTCTGGCTGTACCGGTGGAAGCCATGGCGGTGGTATACGACTTCAAAACAATCAGTCCAGATATCCCCGGTCAGACTCGCCTGGTGAATGCCATTGAACTGCTAGCAGCATTGAATGCCGCCGAAAATACTGCCCTTACGCTGTATCTCATGCCGGATGAGTCTGAACCATTTGCCTCATCAGGCATCTGGCTGCCTGATCTGATGGTGTTTGCCGCAACTTCTACGCCTACCCCTACGCCGACCAACACACCTTATGGTGTACCGATGCCACTCTTTACTCCCACACCGCTTCCGCAAGGAGGCGAACAATGACCTGGGGTGCAGTACAACCTGATTCCAGTGATGCGGTGGTGATCTTGCTGGCCGGTCCACCTGCCAGAGTCACTGTATGGTCACAAACCTTCCAGATGGATACCCGTTTTCGCGTCTCAACTTTTGCCACCGATCCGCAGGACTTGCAGGCAAAGCTTGCCTACAATCCTGAGGTGATTCTGCTGGATGCTGGCATCTTCAGCGGCCCGGATAATCTTACCCAGTTCCTGACCAAAGTGCAGGGAGCCGCCTATGTGGTACTGCCCTCCGGGGTTAAGGATGAAACCAGCCGACCGGTGCGGGAGATGTCGGCAGTAAAGGGTGTTTTTGTGGGAGATGTGAACCTGGTGGATTTATCTGCCCGCATTCTCAATGACATCACGACCCTCCGCCGTCAGGCGCCTGCGCTTTCGCGTCCATCCTGGCAGAATAGCGGTCAAAACAGCATTGGCGGATTACGGGTGTGTTCTGTCTGGAATCGCACAGGTGGAAGTGGGAAATCCACCCTGGCGGTTGCCCTGGCAATGGATGCGGCGCAACGAGGATTTCGAACGCTGCTGGTGGGGCTTTCCATCCCCGACGTTTCTCTGCCGGTGTTTTTCAACCTCAAAACCATCCCCAACCTGTCTCAATGGCTGGCCAGACCCACCTTTGAGGATGGAATCCAGCCTGCCGTACAGAAAGTGGGTAATCTGGATGTGTTGGTTGGATTACAGGACACCTTGCGCGAAAAAGACTTACTGCAAAAACCAGAAGAACAGACTTCCATCAACAGCCTGGCAATTGCCGCCGCCTTTGGCGGTTATGCTGTGGTGATTTTTGATGTCCCGGTTTCAACTGCCTATCCCTCCGCCATATCCGCCAGCAATACCTTGATTCTACCTGCCTTACCTACCGTGGATCATGCGGTAATTACGGCGGAAGCCTACCGCGTCGTTTTTCAAAAGCTGGCCGGTCAGCACCGGGTAGGATTGGGTAATGTCTATGTGGTGCTCAATCGTACTCGCAATGGGCTGCTCTCTCCTGATGAGTGGCATGAAGCTGCGCGTACCTTTGGTCAATCGGTGGGGATCACGGGTTTTCCACCGGTGGCTGCCACCATCCCGGATATTCCTGAAGTGGCGTTGACTGCCAACGCCGGACGTTCCGTGCTGACTGCTTCAGAACAATTTGCCCGCCCTGTGCACAGCCTGGCAGATGCCATCCTGGGGCAGCCCTCCAATGGCAACTATAAGGGCAACGCTGAGGATAAACAGGCGGTCATCAACCTGGGACCGATCCGTATCCGCAAGGCAGGCAGGTGATCAATGGCATGGGATTTTTTCCAGACACTCTCCCAGGAAGAGCAATCTGCGGTGGTAGATGAAGCCGCCGATGAGATCGCCAGTGCCCTCACTTTCCGCCAGATGGTGGATGTGGATCAACTCACCCCGCGCGCTGCCAGTGCCATTAGCCACGTCTTGAGCCGCAAGCGTACCGATGCACCGCGTGATGCGGTGCTGTCCATGGCGGAACAGGTGGTAGGTCGGGTGAATGGACTGGGTGTTTTGTTGCCGTTGCTGCGGCGCAATGATCTATCTGAAATTGTGATCACCCCGGAAGGGCAAATCCATCTGTTGAAGAAAGGGGCTCACGATTTTGTCTTGCTCAACGATCCACCCCTGGATGCAGCCACCTGTGCCCGAATGGTTGAGGCGTTGCTGCGTCCTACTGGTCGGGGTATCAGCGAAGCGGTACCTGCCATCAGCGCCAAGCTGCCGCGGGTGGAGAGTCTGCCCGGTTTGAAAGGTGGCGCACGGGTGCAGGTACTGCATCCGGCTATCTGCCCTTCCAGGATGGGTGAATATTCAATCAATATCCGCTTGTTTGAGCCTGCGCCGGTCAGCCCGGAAAAATTGGTTGCCTGGGGGCTTGCTCCTCAGGAAGTGATTACTTCTTTACTGGCATGTGTAGCACGTCAGGCAAGAATGCTGGTTATCGGTGGAACAGCTAGCGGAAAGACTACTTTTCTCTCGGCGATGTGCAATGCCATCCCCAAATCTGCCAGGGTCGTCAAGATCGAGGATCCAGAAGAGATCTGGGTGGATCATCCGCATGTGATCACCATTGAAGCAAGAAAAGCACCTATCGGTTCCACTTCCGTGGTGGATTACACACTACGTCATGGCGTGGATGATGCCATGCGTATGTCTCCCCGCTGGTTGATTGTAGGCGAGGTGCGTACCGGGGATGCTGCTGCAGCTCTCTTTCGGGCGCAAATGTCCGATCATCCCGGATTGTCCACTTTCCATGCCGACAGCCCGGGGGCAGCCGTGAAACGCATGTCTTTGATCATGTTGCTGGATGCTCAAATTCCCATGCTGGGTGGTAAAGAATTGTTCGCCCAGGCAATTGACCTGGTTGTGCAGGTGGGTTTCACCCCCAGTGAAAACAAACGGCGCCTGATCGGCGTCTGGCAGGTGGCTCCTGAACTCAAAGCCGGGGATGTCGTTTTCGAACAACTCTATGCCTGCGGCGAAGAGAAGATCCAGCCATTTACACGGAGGTAGCCCGTTGGATATTTGTGCCGTCTTTCATTTGATATTTCCATTCCTGGGTGCCGGTTCACTGGCGTTTTTGGGCTATTGGGCAGGAATGAACCTGATAAATCTGCCTGGGCGAAGCGGAGCGCGCGTGGCATCTCTGACCGGTATGGAGGATTGCGCTACAGCCGTTGCGTTTGGCAGTGAGGCTCACCGCCTGCGCCTGACCTTCGCCAGGTTTGGATTAAATGTAGCTGGCCGGGAAATGATGGCTTTACAGACTGCTCGGATCGGTATGGTGGTGATCACCTTCATCTTTCTCAAAGGAATCGCCGGTCTGCCGCTGTTTACCAGCCTGAGTGGTGCATTTGCCGGTCTGATCCTGCTCAATGGTATGGTGTCGTCAAGCTGGGCGATGGTTAAACAACGCATCGAGCGTGATATTCCCCTGTTTCTCACCGGTCTGTCGTCATCGATTCAGATTACGCCATCAGTATTACAGGCTGTGGAAGATGAAGCTTTTACACTGGAGACAGGAAGTCCGTTGCAAAACTGGCTACTGAATGAGTTTCTGCCACGTTGCCAGCGTGAGGGTTTTGATGCGGTGCCGCTCCTGACGGAGGAAGCATTTCAACTTTCCTCCAGCCTGGGGATTGTTGTTTTCTTGATCGGGCGTTTGTGGCACACCGGCGGGAAGGCCTGGGAAAAAGCATTTGAGATGGCGGTTAATAATCTGGAAGGTGTGCTGGATGCGCGGGTACTGGGGCAATCTACAGGAGCATCAGCCAAGGGCTCGGTGCGCCTGATTGCAGGGATTACCGCTTTCGTGATTTTTATCATCGTGCGCTCGCAATCACTGGCAGCCGCGGTTTCTCAGCCAATGGTTCAAATCGCTTATGCAGGCATCATCATCTTGATGATCTTCGGCTGGAATTTTATGAACAACGTGATTGACGAAACTTTTTAGGAAGGTTGACGTGAATCTAGACCTGTATACCCTGCGCAATATTCTGGCAATAGTCCTGGCTGCCACCGCTGCCTTCATTATATTTCGCCTGACACGTGATCTGCATTTCGAAAGCGGTGCGGCGCTTCGCGTTTCCAGCATGCTGGATGAGAGGAACCAGTCTGCTTTTGATCGCTATGGTGAACGCTGGATCAAGACCAGCCCGGCAAATTTGAGTGATCAACTGCGCTGGGCGCAATTGGAGGGACGTTTCACAGGTTGGACGGTAGGCGGGCTGTTGGCTCGTTCGATCGTATTCGGAGGTGTGGCGCTGATCTATCTGCTGGTTACCCGTCCCGGTCTGGTTTTTTGGGCAGTGCTGCCATTGGCAGCTTATTTCCCCATTTTGCGGGTGCAGAATGCCGCTTCGGACACCCGCAAGAATGTGCAACGCGTAATCCCCGAAGCCGCGACGGTGATGGCAGCAGAAATGTCTGCCGGTTCCAGCCCGGAGCAAGCATTGAACCGCCTGGCTGAAATACCGGGTCCACTGGGGGTTATCTTACATCAGGCAATCAGCGAGATCCACAAATCGTCCCGTCCTGCTTTCAGCAGGGGAACAGCGCGCGGAGTGGCAGCCGAAATCCTGACGGCTTACCACATGCAGGAGTTGACCCATTTTGTGGCGCAGCTCGACCGTGTGGCAGTACGCGGTGTGGAATCGGCTCGCATTATGGGCGAGGTTGCCAGAGGCATGGCGCGGGATTACAAAGCCCAGGTGCAGATGGCAGCCGCCAACCTGGACAACCAGTTGCTGGCACCCATGACCTTCTTCTTTTTCCTGCCTTTCATGGCAGCAATTTTATTGCCGTTGATGGTGGCATTGTTCAGTGCTTTTTGAGAGGCGGTATGAAACGTTTGCGATTGGGTGATTGGATGGGTGCCGTGTTGTTCAGCCTTTTGGTTGGAATCCGTTTGCGTCAGGCAGCAAACGGTTCGTGGTTTGCATTCATCCTGGCACTCCAGTCCGGCATCGCTGCGGTACTGATCCTGACACGCCGACCGGAGAAGCAATGTGCTGCATGGTATCAGCAGGCTACCGCCTGGTTGTGTGTGGTGCTGCCCTTTGGTTTGCAGGGTGACCGGATTTGTATACCTGTTGCGTTTGCCGGGCTGGCGTTCTCCCTTTGGGGGTTGATCTCGCTGGGACAACATTTTGGGATTGCTCCAGCTGATCGAGGGCTGGTGATAAGCGGCGCGTATCGCATCGTGCGTCATCCTATCTACCTGGGTGAATTGGTTTCCTATCTCGGTCTGGGGTTTGCGATTATGCAACTAGGGAACCTGCTCATCATTTGTGTGATTTCGATTCTGCTGTTGTTGCGCATCCATTGGGAGGAACGCATGCTGTCTGGTTATGCAGGCTACCAGAAATTGACTCCCTGGAGACTGATCCCGCTGGTGTGGTGAAACCATGAAATCCAGATGGTTATCTTTGTTGCTCCTAATGATTGTTCTTTTCGTCCATGTTGCCCCGGTTTATGCCGTGGGTGTGGTTGAGTGGCAGCACTTCACCCCCGATACGATGACACACGATGCATCCGCGCGTTACTGGGATGATCCGCCGGGATTTGAAGGCTGGGTATATTATGCACGCGCCTGGACGGACACCTATTATGAACAAAATACCGGGCTGGCCTGGCAGCTCACCAAGGCATACAGCTATAAAGCCTGCTGGCACACCACGTTTAACGGGGAGAAGATCAGGATCGGGTATTTCAAGGGACTGAAGTTCACTCCACCGTCCAACCGGGATAACATGCCCGGATCGGTAACCCGCAAGATGGGCGTCAGCATCGATGATTTGAGTGTGGATACCATCCTCCAGGGAAAGACCTCGGACAGCTATGCCGAATCTTTTTCCAGTGGCGGTGACAGTACCGTTTATGAGTGGGAATCCCCAGATTTATTACCCGGTGACCATACGCTTACCCTGTGTCCTCCCATGTACAGCCATTATGGTGGAGCAGGCTATATGAATTTCCTGTTTGTTTCTTCCTACCAGATTGATGATACTCCGCCGTCCAATCCTGATGTGATCGAAGAAGTCAATGGTGCTCAGAATGGTGTCTGGAATAATCTGGCTGTTTCTCCGGCATTTACCTGGTCAGGTGCCAGTGACGATCTTTCCGGTGTTCTGGGATATGACACCTATTTCGGCGTGGATCCTGAAGGTCAGGTCGGGGATTTTATTCTCGATGAAGGATTCAGTAGTTTCATACCGGATGGTCCGCTTCAAGATGGTGTCTATTCCCTTCGTGTGCGCACCCGTGACAAGGCTGAAAATTATGCCGAGTGGAATACCCTGTTTAGCCTGTTCCTGGATACCGTCCAACCACAGGTGCAGGTGAATCCTTTGTTGGATGGGGAAAATGGTTGGGATAGAACTGATCCAATTGAAATCAACCTGGATATTCAGGACGAATTATCCGGAATCGCTCAGGCGTACTACAGCCTGAACAGCGCTGCTTTTCAGCCAATGGAATATATCAACCAGCCCTTGGCATCCCTGACCAACCTAACGCTGTCCCTGCCAGATGGAACCTATAGATTACACATCAACGCACAGGATGCTGCCGGGAATGAGACATCCGCCGATGGAACACTTTGTGTTGATTACACCCCTCCACAGTTGGAGGTTGTTTCAATCAACTGGGATGACATCGGAATCCTGGTGGAAGGAACCATCCAGGATGCCACTTCCGGTATTGGAAAGGTGCAGGTTCGTAAAAATGGAGAGGATTGGCAGCAAGCTGAGATTTATGGAAATAGAGACCGTTTTATCCAACACTTTGCCGATGATGGTTATGGGGAGCGTTCCATTCTTGTTCGTGCAGAGGATAATGCCGGGAATCGCACCACTGCGGATGAACGCTTGATTCAACGCGCCCAACCTGTGATTCCGTATGTACCCCAATCCGATACAACTACCGTTACTCAAACAGTCACTCCAACACCTACTGCCACATTACCATCACAACGGGAAACGACTCGCCCACCAGCTGCTATAGCTACACTGACTCGTCCTGAACAGGTGGCAACCATGCTGCCTGCCTTACAGGCGTTGAATCAGGCTACTCCAGTCAAGAAACCGATCGTGAGACGTTCACCGCCACCTTCTGGCAATTCATCACCCTGAGCGGGTTAGCTTTTGCCTTGGGGCTATCCGCCGTAATAGATAAGCGTCCCCGGCGATTGCGCCAACTGACGCATACTTTTCGAAAAATCTCTCATTTGAGGAGGAATCAATAGATGTTGGATATTCTTGGAATTGCCACCCTGACGGCTGTGCTGTTACTGGGTGCGATTCTTACCCTGTATAACAGCCGCCAGGCTGCTGCCATGCAGGAAATGGAGACCGTGCTATCCGACTGGTACCTGATGCAGGTGGCGGAGCGGCGTGATCAACGCCGCAAGCAGGTACTGGTGGACAATCCCCTGAGCTGGGTGCACCAGCAAACCGGAATTTCCGTGACCGGCGTTGAACGCAGCTTGAAAGAACCACTGGTTGTGGAATGTCTGACGGAGCAAGCCGATCGCCGCCTGGTGATCTCCCCTCTTTCGCCGCGTCAGCTGCGCAACGCGATTCGTCCTCTGGAGGTGAGGAAAAATAAGAATGGAGTGGCCAACCTGGTGGATCCGCTGCTGGGACGCCGGTTTGAAGTCCTGGATCGATCCATTGTCAGCAGTGAATGGTTTGACCTTGAGGCAGGTCAGGTGGGCAAAGCTCTGGGAATTGAATGGGGTGAGCCCAGGCGCCTGTGGTTTTATTGGGTGAAAAAATGAGACACATTTTTTCTACCCTGATAGCGCTAATACTCACCGTTGGTTTTCTGGCACTGACGGTGGTGTCCTTATCTGCTGCGCCATTGCCGCCTGAGGATCCAACCACGTGTGCGTTGTCCCTGCCTTTCACAGGGGATAGTACGGACGCATCCGTCATCCCGGCTTGCGCCGCATCCATTGCGGATGAAAATCAGCCGCAGGTGGTGATCGTCCATGCCACCGGTACAGATTTCATTGCTTCATTAAAGAGATATCGCGATGGAACGGATTCAACCCATTACTTGATCGATCTGGATGGAATGGTCTATCAGCTGCTGCCTGAAAAATTGCCCGCATATCATATCTCCTGTGCAGATGGAGGCTGCCTGGATAGTTGTCCTGCAGGGTTATGTGACGGTCAGCAAGCTTTCCCTGAATTACGTTCCATTCACATCGGTCTGGTTTCCACAACCAAGGATTCTGAAGAATACAGCGATCCACGCCATGACCCCTTGATCCAGATGATTGCCTTACGTAGCCTGCTACGTGAAATTACCGATCGCCATTACCTGCCCATGGATGATCGGCACATTCTGCCTGCTTCCGAATTGCAAGATCAGGAGGTGGATTTTCACCCGCTGTATTACCAGTACTGGCAGGATATTGTGTATCAGCCATACTGGCAGGAATGGCAGGATGAACTGGAACGCATGGGAACCCAATGGCAGTCTGTGTATTGATCTGGTTGCTGGTCTGTGCCTGGCAGGATTGGCGTAATGGAGAGGTCAGCAACTGGTTAACGGTTCCCGCATTGTTGGCTGCGCCTTTTATGGCAGTCTCGAACGGAAAAACGGCTGTTCTTCGCCTGATCGTGTGTGCTGCTATTCTGGGATGGATGTGGTGGAAAGGCTGGTTCGGTTCTGCGGATGTGAAAATTCTGCTGTTCCTCGCCTCTTTTTCACCGTTTATGCTGGCAGGCGCCCTGTTGTTTGAGAGCACTGCCGGATGGATAATCGGTCGTTTCCAACAGCGTTACCCGGCTGTGCCATTGATGGCTGCCGGAGCGATGTTGGTTCAAATTCTAAATTTTGGAGGCTTCTCATGAAAAAAATCTCTGCTTTTCTCTTCGGTCGCGAGGCGGCTCACATGGGTGAATATGCCGCGGTGGGCGCCATGGTATTGCTGGTAGCCCTGGCAGGTTTTCAATTGTTGGGTGTCAATATCCTGGCGAAGATCAGTGAGGTGGCTGGTGCGATTTAGAAAAGAACACGGCAGTGCCATGGCGGAAACGGCAGTGGTAATGCCGGTAGTTTTGGTGCTGACCTTCGCGTTGATCAACTTTGCCATTGCCGGATACGCTTCAGTGGCGGCTTCCAATGCCGCCAACTACGGTGCACGCGTCGGGTCGGTTACCCAGCGGGCTGCCGCGGGCGCCGCTGCAACCGCTGCCCAGGCAACCCTGGAGAAAACCATGATCGGTGAGTATCAGGTGGCGGCTGCGGGAGGTGGGCGTCCTGGTTCACGCATTACCATCACGGTGAACTGGCGTGTTCCCAACTGGATCGGCTCGATTCTTTCCTTGCTGGGTGGCGGCGGAGGAATTGAATTCAAAGGCACCTCTGCGGCTACTTTCCGCCAGGAGGGCTGGTGATGCGCAGTCAATCTCAACCGGGACAGGTCATGCCCTATACAGCCATATTTCTGGCATTGGTGGTTGTTCCGTTGATGATTCTGTGCGTGGATGTGGTACGCGCTTTATATGTCCGCATGCATTTGCAGGCTGCTGCCGATGCTGCCTGTGAGGCTGCTGCCCAGGCATTGGATGAACCTGCCTTTATCCAGAGCGGCCTGAAGCGCATTGATCTGGGCAAAGGTGCAGGCTGGGCGGCACAGCATTTCAGCGCAACCTGCAGCGAAAAAGGTCTGGTGCGTTATGCGCCTTCTTTGACTTCTGTATCGCTGCGATCCCCAACCATTGTGTTCTGTGCTGCCCGGGCGGAAGTGGAATTGCTGATACCTGTTTCCCCAGCCCTGCCGGTTTCCGTCCGCACTGTTTCAGAACTGCGCGTCGAAAAACATTAATAAAGAGAGATTCCCGGTGGAAATTGAACTAAAAGAGAACATGAAATCTTTCTGGATCAGCGCCCTGGTAGTCCTGGTACTGATTTCCTTTGGGGCGGTTGGTCGCCTGTATACTCCTCTACCAGCCCGTCTGTTCACCTGGGAGGATTGGTCAGAAATGCGTATGCGCCAGCAGCATGAAAGGGAACTGGCACAATTAACTTTGTTTTGTGACCGACTGGCCAATGCTCTCAATGAGGTGCCGGATGCGGTGAAGGTGCAGGTACTGGTACAGAGCGGGACAGTTGAAGTCCAGCAAGGGACATTACCCACATTAAATGAAGCCAGAGGATTGGTGCTGGAAGCATCGGTAGCGGTACGGGATTGGTCGGTAGGTAAGTTGAGTCGTGAGGAAGCCCTTGTGTATCTCGACCTGGCTGTTGAGTCACTCCACAATCTGGATATCCAGCCATGAGTATTGAATCATCCCGTGAACGTATGCTCGAAGATTTGATCGAGACTGAACGCCAGTTGCGTGTCAATGCAGAAAAGATTGCCCGCAGCTACCGTAAGTTGATGGTCGATCTGGCATTTCGCCTGGATGGTGAACGCCTGGAAGATTTGCGTCGTGGTGCTTTCCCCAACCTGGAGAGCTGGTCGACTGGTGACTGGCAGGCATTTTGGAGGGATTATCAGCCCAAGAATGGCCGGGAATGGAAGAACCTCGAGAAACATCATGAGATTGCATCGAACGGTAAAGATGAACAATTGCAGGAAGAAGAGGCGGTTGTATCACCGCCTGAGAATGCACCAAATGTACAGGCAAAAAACACTACTGCACCTGCCTCCCAAACGGGTTATGACATCCCGTCCATGATCCGCTTGATTGCGGAGATGCCCATTCCAGCGCAACCGCCTGCTGCATACCGTCACCACCTGGACACTGGACAATCTGCCCTGCGTTACCGTCGCAAGTTGATGGCATTACGCTTGCTGGCAGCCGGTGTGAGTATCCGGTTGGAGATTGACACCATCATCAGCCGGCGGGAAGGGCTGGGGATGCGCACAAATTCTGTTCGAAAACCTATGGAAGAGCTGGTTGAATCCAGGCTGGTGGCTACTGAAGTGCTGCACATGACTAACCCATTTGAAACCTCTCTGGTGGTGTGCCGTCTGACTGAGGAAGGCAGGCGTTTGTGCAACGCATTGGGCTGGACGGTGGTTGAAAGCGAGTCGGAACGATTGACGCGCATATATCCCGGCGAAAACAGGAAAGATCACATTCTTGCCGTATTGACTTTTGCCATGCATGCCCGCCTGCGTGGTTGGAAAGCAGAAGTGCTTCCGGTGGTGAATGACGTTGTACAGCCAGATGTTCGTGTTGAGAAGGGCGAAGATACATGGGGTAAGGATCCCCTAAAATTAGACCACTGAAAAGTAGACACAACAGAGATAATAGAAGCAGGAGAAGGTCTACAATGAAAAGGTCACAATATAGCGAGAGCCAAATCGTGGCAATCCTGAAAGAAG
>Ga0228536_1001630_pt1 | contig 18894 bp, 21 predicted proteins | sample SJ1Smetagenome_FD_168611 | JGI IMG/M metagenome (GOLD analysis project Ga0228536, IMG submission 168611) | Enriched culture of PCE-dechlorinating microbial communities from Ithaca, New York, USA - SJ1.S | ecosystem: Engineered > Modeled > Simulated communities (microbial... > Unclassified...
AAGGGTACCATTCCTCCTGACCAGACAAGAAGAACGTACGTGAAAAACGAAACCACAAAAATGAACACATATTACACCTCCCATCTTTATGAGAAACGTTCCTTGGGAAACCGTAAATCCCAAGGGTAAAACATGGGATACATTATACTACGGTTCCACTTAATGTAAATAAAAGTTAATTTGCTCACAAAATGTCAACCATCACAAAAAGGTCTTTCACTCCCGATTTTCCGTAGGATTCCCGGGAGGGAAAATGGTATACTCTGTCAAGACTTAAAATAACAGGAGTGAAATGAAATGCACCTTCCTTCCGGAATGAAAACAGTACTCGCAGATATCGCCCTTGCCATGGTCGCCCTCTTCTGGGGACTCGGATTCGTGGCCATGAAAGACGCCCTGGACAGCTACCCCACGTTCTGGCTGCTCGTGCTCCGCTTCGGTTCGGCTGCGCTGCTCATGGCCGCCATTTTCCGCAGGAGGCTGTCAGCCCTTTCCCGTTCGGGAGTCAGGGCCGGAATGATAATCGGGCTTTTTCTCTTTCTCGGATTCGCGACCCAGACGCTGGGGCTGAACTACACCACCCCGGGAAAGCAGGCCTTTCTTACCGCAACATATGTCGTCCTCGTACCCTTTCTGTCGTGGGCGCTGAAAAAAAAGTTTCCAGGGTTCCTATCTTTTGCAGCTTCGATCATCTGCGTTACCGGGATGGGCCTTCTCACACTGCAGCACGGTTTCAGCATCGGTGCAGGGGATTCCCTCACGCTGCTGTGCGCGTTTTTCTTCGCCAGCCATATCCTTGCCATTGAATATTTCACCGCTGATGAAGACCCCGTCTGCCTGGCAGCCATCCAGATCTTCATGGTGGGGCTGCTCAGCCTTCCTTTTGCTCTTCTCTTCGAGACATGGCCGGGGTTCAGCGGAGGTTCTGGCCTCTGGAGCATCGCTTTTACAGTACTTTTCTGCACTATTTTTGCCTTCGCGGTGCAGAACGTGGCTCAAAAGTTCACTCCTTCGACCCATACGGCCATTATCCTGAGCCTTGAGTCCGTCTTCGGCGCCCTTTCAGGGATATTGTTCATGGGCGAGGTGTTCACGGCCCGGATGGCTGCGGGATCAGCGCTGATCCTTGCAGCGGTCCTTCTTACAGAAGCCGGCCCGTCTCTTCTGAGATCGGCCGCCGGACTTCTCCCCGCCGGGGAGGAGCGGCGCTGACATTTTTCCTCTTTCCGGCCGGTGCTGGGGCCGAACCAGGCAGAGAGGCCCTTCTCCTACAAGATCACTTCTTCCGGCAGCCTCAAGAGCCATGATCACCGTCTCCCGGTTTCGGGGCTCACGGTACTGAAGAAGCGCCCTCTGCATTTTTCTCTCTTCCCAGCTCTTCGGTACATGGACAGGCTCTCCGGTCATGGGATCGATCCCTGTCCAGTAGATGCACGTCGCCGGACTGCCGGGTGCAGGGACAAAATCCTGGACCTGCTCGGGTTGGAACCGTATATCCCGGAGAAACTCCGCGAGTTCCACGGCATCCTTCAGCTCAGCCCCGGGGTGGGAGGAGATGAAATAGGGAACAAGATACTGTTTTTTCCCGAGCCTGATGTTCATTCCGCGAAAGGCCTCCATGAACCGTTCATAGACTTCCCTTCCCGGTTTTCCCATAATTCGGAGAACATCTGCAGAGACATGTTCCGGTGCGATCTTGAGCTGGCCGCTCACGTGATGGGCACAGAGCTCCTCAAGAAAAGGCGTTTTTTTGTCCGCGAGAAGATAGTCGAACCGTATGCCGGACCGTATGAATACTTTTTTCACTCCCGGAAGAGATCTCAGCTTTCGAAGAAGCTCGAGATAATCCCTGTGGTCCGCTCGGAGTTTCGGACAGGGAGACGGGAAAAGGCACTGCCTGTTCCTGCACGCACCTCTCTCGAGCTGGTCGCTGCAGGCAGGGATCCGGAAATTCGCCGTGGGACCACCCACATCATGGATGTATCCCTTGAAATCCGGCAGCGTCGTCAGAAGCCGTGCTTCAGAAAGGAGCGAATCGTGGCTCCTGGCCTGGATTATCCGTCCCTGGTGGCTGTGTATCGCGCAGAAAGAGCAGCTTCCGAAACATCCCCTGTGGCTCACGAGGCTGAAACGGACCTCCCTGATAGCGGGCACTCCGCCGTCTTTCTCATACATCGGGTGGTACGTCCTGGTATAGGGAAGATCGTAGACATCGTCCATCTCTTTTTCCGACAGAGGAAGAGAGGGAGGGTTCTGAATGACCCAAACATTACCGTGACGCTGGGCCACCGTTCTGCCGTGAAAGGGATCCTGTTCGAGATACTGGAGCCTGAAGGCCTCGGCAAATTTCACCCTGTCGGCGGCGACTTCTTCGAAAGAGGGGACTTCCACTACGCGGGCCTTTTCGGGAAGTGAGGGTGACCGGTACATCGTCCCCCTGACGGACCGGATACTTCCTGCGGGCACTCCCCTGTCCAGCAGTTCTGCAATTTCCCGTATCTGTTTCTCCCCCATGCCGTAGACGAGGATGTCGGCCTGACTGTCGAAGAGAACTGACCGCCTTACCTCATCGGACCAGTAGTCATAGTGGGCGAACCGCCTCAGGCTGGCCTCTATCCCGCCGATGACGAGCGGGACATCCTTCCAGCATTCCTTCACGCGGCTGCAGTAGGCAATAGTCGCACGGTCGGGGCGGCATCCCGACTTCCCCCCCGGGGAATAGCTGTCATCGCTTCGGTTTTTCTTCGACGCGGTAAACTTGTTGAGCATTGAATCGAGGTTGCCGGCAGTCACAAGTACAGCCAGCCTGGGGCGTCCCATGGCAAGAAATGCGTCCCTGCTCTTCCAGTCGGGCTGAGGGAGTATTCCCACCCTGTATCCGCAGCTTTCAAGCACCCTCGCGATCACTGCAGGGCCGAAGCTTGGATGATCCACATAGGCGTCGCCGCTTACAAGAAGAAAATCAAGTTCCGCCCATCCCCTTTTCGTCATATCTTCCCTGCATACCGGGAAGAAGACCGAGCCGGGAACAGGCGGAACGGCCATGTCCATTCCGTTTGTCACTTGAGCGCTCCGAGGACTATCGATTTGACCTGGTAGTTGTCATACTTTATCCTGATTCCGGAATTCCTGTTTGCACGATAGATCTCCTCACCCCTGTCAACATCATTTGGAAGACCAAGTATGGAGAGGACGTCCCGCCGGTCCATCCCCACCGCGAGCCCTCCTTCCACCTGTCGGGCTGCTGAAGTGATGACGGCCCTTCGCGCACCGCTCCCTCCCGGACCGTCGTACAGCACGAGGGTCAGTCCGCTGAAGGCAAGCGTCGTTTCGGTTTCCTCCCCTCCCTGGGTCTTCACCTTTCGGGAGGAAGATTTCGCGGGCTTTCCCAGCAATGTCTCGGCCTGTCCCTTCGTCGTTCCGAAGGATGCCAGGGCAGTTTCGAGGAATGCGGGGGAAAGAGTTTCGTCCCGGGGATCGATGACTGTGAGGAATTTGCCGAAAATCCACCCTTCTTTTCCTTTTTGCGGCTTTACCTTGTACCAGGGCCATGCCTGCGGGTCGCTGAGGGATTTCGCCGATATCCTATACACCGTTTTATTTTTATCCTCCGGGAGAGTGACCCTTACAATTCCGGAAGCGTCAGGGCCCCCTGAAACGGTGACCCCCTTTCCCTTCAGGATCCTGATTTTTTTCCCGTCCTCGGAGGACGCCTGGATATCGGAGAGCGCCACCGCCTCCGCACCGTCTTCGCCGAGCCAGGAATCAGTAACCTCGAGCCTGTTGCCCACCGAAACCTTGCCGACGACAGGGCTGTTGATAGTGTGGGAACCGCGAAGGTTTACACTCGAACCGATCACGACCCCTCTCGTGGGACCGGTGATATTCGAAATATCCGCCTGGGGCTGCGATATGACTGGATTGTCAGCCACACGTGGGGCTTCCTCAGCCGAAACCGGCGTCCCGGTTCCCGTCCCGCCGGCCGTTACAGGCTGGTCCTGTCCCGGGACCGGTTCTGTTCCTGCGGAAGGGGCGGGCTTTTCCGGTTTACTGATAACGGAACTTTCCCACGGCATATCCTCCGACTGCTTCATGAAACTGTACACGCCTCCCCCGAGAGCCGCTGCCAGGACAAAAAGAAAAAGAAGAAGGGGAAGCCTGCTCCTGCGCTCGTTTTTTCTTCTTCGGGGCCTGGCAACGGAGTTGAATTCGCGGTAACTTCTTTCCGCCCTGTCAGCGTTGCTCCGAACTCTCCTCCGCGGTTCACGGGGGGAGCGACTGTCTTCATTTTCCTGCCCGGAGACTTCACGGAGCGGCGGATGACCATCTTCTGACACGGGGGCACCGCAGGATGTACAGTACCTCAGGCCGCCCCTGATCTCCGCACCGCATTGAGGGCATTTTTCTCCCGATTCCTCCCGGCTGCCGCGGTGTATGGTAAATTCATCGTTTTCGATCATATCCGGCGAACCTCCTCTTTCAGCGCCTGTTGAAGATTTCAATTCCGTAACGCTTCATATATTCGTTCCATTCTAACACTTCTTCCGGTTCTCCTTTACAGTACTTTTCCTGAGCCTGGACCGGCAAGGCAGAAGAGAATGACGTCTTTACCCGGGCATCGTGGTCTATTATAATAAAAATATATTCGTGACAGGGAGGTTTTCCCCATGAAAAAAATCACTCTACTTATGCTCGGGATTTTTCTGGTTCTCATTTTTACACTTCCGGCAAAAGCGAACGAAAGTACTTCATTCTTTTCACGTTTCGATATTGAAGAAATTGCCGTAAAAGGGCACAAGCTCCATATTCGAGGAGGGACCGATCTGCCCCCGGGCTCCAAACTCCACCTGGATGTGTCTTTACCGTGGGCGCAGTTTTTTCCCAACAAAAAGATGGCCGTTAAAGTAAGGGTAAATTCAAACCATTTTTTCGCAATGGTCGATCTTCCCAGGAAGAAGGATTATAAGGGGCTTTCCGTAATACTCAAGGGTGTTTTCAGGCCTTCAGAACAGGAAAAGAATATCAAGGCCGCCGTTGGAGTGAAAGGAGAGAAACTCGGAGGTCAAAAGGCTGTCAGGGAAAAAGGAGAGACTATTTTGAGAGAATTCAGAGAGTTTATTCTTTAACATTCTCAAAAAGGGGCGCCCTGCGGGCGCCCCTTTTTTATTCCGCTTTTTCTTTCAGGATTATTTTCCCCCAGGTATCCTTGAGGGCGACAGTCCTGTTGAATACAGGTTTTCCTGGTTCGGAGCAGGGATCCGCGCAGAAATACCCCTGGCGAAGAAACTGGAAGCGTTCCAGGTGTTCAGGAGAGGCAAGGCCGGGCTCGACAAAACAGTTCTTCAGTATCCGAATGGAATCGGGGTTCAGGTAATCCCTGAACGTTTTTCCCTCCTCCATCTCCGACATGTCCCGCAGGGTAAAGAGATTGTCGTACAGACGGACTTCCGCCTTGACGGCATGGGGAACGGAAACCCAGTGGAGGGTCCCCTTGACCCTCCGCCCGTCCGGAGCTTCCCCGCCCCTGCTCTCATGATCATAGGTGCAGCGCAGCTCGATTATCTCCCCATCGTCATTTTTCACCACACCTGTGCATGTGACAAGGTAGGCATGTTTCAGACGAACTTCACTGCCGGGAGAGAGACGGAAAAATTTCTTCGGGGGATTTTCCATGAAATCGTCCCGTTCGATGTATATTTCCCGTGAAAAGGGAATTTTCCTGCTCCCGTCTTCCGGTTTCTCCGGGTTGTTCTCGGCCTCGAGCATTTCCGTCTTTCCCTCGGGATAGTTTTCTATTACAACCTTGACCGGATCAAGGACGGCCATGGCCCGACGGGCATCCCTGTTCAGTTCCTCCCGGATGACATACTGGAGAAATTCGATGTCCACCATGCTGTTGGACTTTGAGACCCCGATTTCATAACAAAAGCGCCGAATGGCCGACGAGGTGTACCCGCGCCTTCTGATGCCGCTGATTGTCGGCATCCTGGGATCATCCCAGCCGTTGACGATCTTTTCGTTCACAAGTGTGAGCAGCAGCCGTTTGCTCATTACAGTGTACGTGAGATTCAGGCGTGCGAACTCGAACTGCCTCGGTCTGCAGGGAACAGAGACATTCTCGAGGAACCATTCGTACAACGGCCTGTGATCCTCGAATTCGAGCGTGCAGATCGAGTGGGTCACACCCTCAATGGCATCCTCGTATCCGTGTGCAAAGTCGTACATGGGATAGATGCACCAGTCTCCCCCCGTCCGAAAATGGTCCCTGTGCAGGATCCGGTAAAGCACTGGATCCCTCATGTTCAGGTTGGGATGGGCCATGTCTATTTTTGCCCGGAGCACGCAGAAACCATCCTCGAACTCTCCGCGCTTCATCCTGTCAAAGAGCTCCAGGTTCTCCCCGACCGTCCTGTTCCGGTAAGGGGATTCCTTCCCGGGTGCCGTCAGCGTACCCCTGGTCTCCCGTATCTCATCCGCCGACTGGTCATCGACGTACGCCTTCCCGTCCCCGATAAGTTCCAGCGCCCACTCGTAAAACTGCCGGAAATAATCCGATGCGAAGCAGAGAGAGTGCCACCTGAATCCGAGCCATTCCACGTCCCGTTTGATGGACTCGACATATTCCGTTTCCTCTTTCGCAGGGTTCGTGTCATCGAAACGCAGATTGCATGTACCGCCGAACTGTTCCGCCAGGCCGAAGTTCAGGCAGATGGATTTCGCGTGCCCGATATGAAGGTATCCGTTCGGTTCCGGAGGGAAACGGGTCCGTATTTCGCTCACGACACCGTTTTTCAGATCGTCCGTGATGATCTGTTCAATAAAATGAGGGCCTTTCGGGGATTGGGTCTCCATGAATTTCAAAACGCTCCTTTACGGTTTGGGAAATTGAATGAAAGTCTTTCTTTTGCTTTCCTATTTTTGCACGGAGAGGGGGAATTGTAAAACTCAGCTTCTTCCGCCGGGAAGGGTGGGTTCCATGTGGAGAGAAATCTGGGCATCATGGCCGAAACGGCTCCAGATGGCCTCCTCCACTTTTCTGGAAATATCGTGGGCCTCGGTCAGAGAAAGCCTCCCGTTCATCTGCAGATGAACGTCAACTGCTATGGAACTTCCTATGCGGCGCGTTTTGAGCTTGTGAAACGAGCTCACTCCCGGAACGGAGACAATGGCAGACTGAAGCTGCTTTTCCAGTTCACCCGGCAGTGAGGATTCAATGAGTTCGTCAAGGCTGTCCCTCAATATGGGAAGGGCCGCCCTGACTATGAAGACACTTACAGCAACAGCGGCAACTGGATCAAGTATCCTGAACTTCTCACCTCCGAAAAATGCTCCTCCTATGCCTGCGAGGGTCCCGATAGAGGAAAGGGCGTCGGATCTATGATCCCAGGCCTTGGCGATCAGCGCACTGCTCTGAAACAGCCTGCCTTTGGCGATAGTGTAGCGGAACATCCATTCCTTGATCACCACCGAGAACAATGCCGCGAGAAGTGGGGAGAGTCCGGGACTTTCTATTGCGTCTCCCCGAAACACCGACAGAATGCTGGATACTCCGGAAAGAAAGATCGCTGCCGCCGCAAAAAGCAGCGAGAGGCCGCATACAGCCGCCAGCACAGCCTCGACTTTACCGTGTCCGTAGGGATGGTGGGCATCGGCAGGCTTTTCGGCGACAAAAAGACCCAAAAAAACGACAAGGTCTGTCAGAAGGTCTGACAGGGAATGGGTGGCATCCGCTATCATAGCGCTGCTTCTGCCGAAAAACCCCGCAAGGTACTTGAATCCCGTCAGGAAAAAATTAATGAGCAGACCGTATAATGCCACCCTCCTCGGTTCACTGCCACGTCCCATGATTTCTCCTCCCCGGTCGGTATCCTGACCACTTCCAGGCCATTATGAGTCTTTCGGGCAGCAAGTCAAGAATCAGCTGCCTTTTTCCAGGCAATTTCCGACATACAGGGAGATTCGGTAATCGGTTTTGAGCAGCCTTTTTCCGATAAAAATGCCCCGCGTCAGTCGCGGGGCATCGTGCGTTGTTTTTATTCGTGTACCCGAACCCGATCTTCGAGGGGAAGGAACTCTTTCTCTCCCGGCCCCGATATGGGTACGCCGAAGGGCATCTGGGCGATAAACCTCCAGTCGGCGGGGATGTCCCATCTCTTCCGAACCTCGGCTTCCACTACGGGGCCGTAGTGCTGAAGGGAGGCGCCGAACCCCTCCGACTCCAATCCCGTCCAGACGATATACTGAAGCATGCCCGACGAATGTTCGGACCAGAAAGGGAAATGTCCGGCATAGGTGGGGAACTTTTCCTGCAGTTCCCTGACCGGTTTGTTGTCCTCGAAGAAGAGGACCGTCCCGTATCCCGCAGCAAATCCGTCTATTTTTTCTTCAGTGGGGGCGAACTTCTCCGCGGGAACAATCTTTCTGAGGGACTCCTTTACGATGGACCAGAACTCATCGCTGGATGAACCCAGAAGAAGCACGGCTCTCCCTCCCTGGGAGTTGAACGGCGAGGGAACATGCTTTACTGCAAACTCGACTATCTCCCGGATCCGTCCGTCTGAAACAGGGCTTGCCTTCGATATTGCATAATATGTCCTGCGGTCTTTGACCGCCGTGAAAAAATCCTTCATATTCAAATATCCTCCTTCAAATTATCTGCAATGCGGAACAGGCTTTTTTCGGCCGCTTCCGTTTCTTCCTCCGAAAAACCCTCGAAAAACTTGTGTTCAATGCCGGGAAAAAAAGATTCAAAAAGCGGTTTCACCGCCCTGCCTTTCTCAGTGAGGCGGATATGATATACGCGGCGGTCCCGGCTGGAGTTTTCCCGTTCAACGAAACCGCAGCGCTCCAGCTTGTCAACAAGGACAGTGACCGTGGGCTTCGTCTTGTGCACTTTTTTCGCAAGCTCCCCCATGGTAATGCTCCGGGCAGTAGAGAGAATAAACAGCAACTCTGCGTGTGACGGCACAAGGCATCCACCTTCATATTTTTCGATCTGCTTTCCTATTTCCCGCTGGATGGATCCATGAATTTCGTAAAGAATCGAAAGTATGCTGATTTTTTCTTTCATGAAGTTGATTTTAGTTAGATATCTAACATTAGTCAATATTTCTTCTCTTTTTTCTCCTCACCAGTGAAATATCCGCCCAGGAGGTATAATAAAGGAAAAAGTCATTCTGCAGGCAACGGAGGCCCCTATGTCCTGGAAAATCATTGACCACGACGCAGATTCAGGTTTTGAGGCTCATGGGGATACCCTTGACGAACTTTTCACGGAAAGCGCCGCGGCGTTCCTGTTTCTCTGCTCCGGAAAAAGCATGGCCGGTCTGCAGGAAGAAGGACGGGGAACGGAACACATTTCTCTTGAAGCAGCAGACCTCGAAGAACTCGTTGTTTCATGGCTGAACGAGATCCTTTTTCTTGCGGAAACCCGCTCGTTTTTCTTTGTACCCTCCGTTGTCCGGGTGCGGACGTCTCCTCTTTCGCTGTATGCCGAAGGCTGCACAGCCCCCTGCGGGACAGGCCCTGTTCCCGTCAAGGCGGCGACCTACTCGGGTCTTGCGGTTCAGAACATCCCGGCACCATATCTCAGGATGATCGTGGATATGTAAAAGAGGACGGAGGTGACGGCGTATGCGGAAATTTCTGAGGCGTATCGATCCGGAAAGGATATTGCTGGAAAAGGGTGCAGTTCCCGGAATGAATGTTCCGGGACTGATCTTTGCCGACACATATATTGAATCCCTGCTCGAGGGGGAGAATGCACTCACACAGGTCGCAAACGTGGCCTGCCTTCCGGGTATTGTCGGCTATAGTTTTGCAATGCCGGATATTCACCAGGGATACGGGTTCCCGATAGGCGGGGTTGCAGCGTTTGACGCTGAGGAAGGGGTCATTTCCCCGGGGGGAGTAGGATACGATATTTCCTGCGGCGTACGCCTGCTTGGATCGGAAATTACTGTCAGTGAATTCCTGCCCCATTCAGAGAAAATACTTGCATGCCTGTTTTCATCAGTTCCGTGCGGAATCGGCCCGGGCGGAGGCGAAGGGATCAGGAAAAAAGACCTCGAAAAAATTCTTGAGGAAGGCGCCGTCCGGATCGTTCGCTCCGGAAAAGGAACAGCGGAGGATCTGGAGCGGATCGAAGAGAAGGGGTGCCTGGAAGGGGCGCTCTCTTCAGCCGTTTCGGACCGGGCAGTGGAGAGAGGACTCAGGCAGCTCGGTACCCTCGGTTCAGGCAATCACTTTATCGAGATACAGGCTGTTGAAGAGGTTTTCAGCGAGGAAAAGGCTCTGCACATGGGAATCAAAAAAGGATGCATCACTGTAATGATTCATTGCGGAAGCCGCGGACTGGGGCATCAGGTATGCGACGACTACATCAAGGTCATGAAAAGGGCCATGGAACGCTACCGGATCTCCGTCCCGGACAGACAGCTCTGCTGTGCCCCCATTTCCTCTCCCGAAGGACGGAATTATCTCGGCGCCATGAAGGCGGCGGCGAATTTCGCCATGGCCAACCGCCAGAAGATCACCGATGACATCAGAAACATTTTTATCCGCTTCTTTCCGGGAAGACCCCTTCATACCGTTTATGACGTGAGCCACAATCTCGCACACATGGAAACCCACATGGTAAGCGGAAAGGCACGAAAGCTCTGCGTTCACCGGAAGGGTGCGACGAGGGCCTTTAATGGACTTCCGGTCCTCATCCCGGGGAGCATGGGCACTTCCAGTTATGTCCTGACGGGTACTGAAGGAGCGGAAAAAGAGACATTCGCTTCAGCGTGTCACGGTGCAGGCCGGCTTCTCAGCAGAAAAGAGGCGTTACACAGGACAGGCGGCAGGGAACTGGTGAAAGAACTCTCTTCGAAGGGCATTACTGTTATGGCGGGCAGCCTGAGAACACTGGGGGAAGAAATGCCTGGAGCCTACAAAGATGTTTCCGCGGTAGTGGAGGTAGTGCACAGTGCCGGGATAGCCCTGAAGGCGGCACGGCTCCGCCCCCTGGCAGTCATGAAGGGATAGCGGGTCAAAAAGATGCGGAAAACGGTTTGTCACCACTTCTCCGCTTTCTGAACAGCCGTCCAGGTGTAGGCACATACCGCTCTGCCCCCTCCGCGCTCCACCGCGTGCCCCGCCCTGCGGAGGGTTGTCCCCGTCGTTGCGACATCATCAACGAGAACTGCCCTCTTGCCGGCAAGACCTTTTTGTCTCACGGCCATGGCGTCCAGAGGCATGTCCCTTCGCTCCGATTCTTTCCGGGCAGTCTGAGCGACTCTCTCTTGCGTCCACTCGAGGCAGTCTGAAACCGGAATTCCCCACTCAAGGCACAGGCCTTCGGCAATGGCTTTCGACTGGTTGAATCCCCGCCCGCTGTCCCTGTGAAGAGGTACGGGGACAAGCACATCGCCGGAGGGCTTCGGAAAAATTCTCCCGAGAGCGCGCCCCATGGCGACGCCAAGGGTTCGGTCTCCGCCATATTTCAGCTCAAGGACAAGGTCGCGAAGGAATCCTTCGTGAATGCCTCCTGTTTCCAGGGGAAAATCACCCAGTACAGCGGACATGGGCGGCGAAAGCAGGGGGAGAAGGCATTCGACACAGACCGGAACGCCTATGGCACCGCATATGGAACATGATGACGGCCAGAGCAGGTGTTCGAAGAAGCGGAGGATAGGTTCACGAATATTCAATGGGCCTCCGCATAAGCATCATTGCCCCTTCCTTCGGTGCGAATCCATGTGGGGCAAGGAACGGGCCGAGTTCGCTCGTGTAGGTGATTATGAGCGGGATGTTCTTGATCGAAGGGTGACCGAGAGCGTAGTCAAGGAGCGAGGTGCCGACCTTTTTGCCCTGGTGGTCAGGATGCACCATGATGTCCCAGAGAGATGCCCGGTAGACGAAATCGGTGAGCATCCGGCAGAAAGCCACAAGATGGTTTTCATGGCGCACGCTGAAGCACATGGACGTCCCCTTGAGCATCCTGGCGATGTCCTCGATGGAACGGCTTTTCCCCCAGCGCGTAAACCGGTACAGGTTGGCAAGCTCCTCCGGGGAGACTGCATGCTTGCTGTCGTAAAAAAAATATCCGCCGTTCATTGCCTGTTCCCTTCAGTATGACCGGCAAGAGCCATTCCGCAGACTATCTTTCTCAGGTCCGTTTTTCTGGCGTCAGCCGCAACAGGGAGCTGCACAACCTGGCCTGTTCCGCAGCAGGGACAGATCCATGTAGCCCTGGCCATCCCGTCTCCGTCAGGAGTTCCCGCAATGATCTTCGATTCGCCGCATACCTGGCACGCCACAATCAGCATTTTCAATCCTCCCGCTGGATTTCGCCGTCTTCCGGCCGTATGGAGAGTGTTATCCTCACCGGCCCCTCGGTATAGATGTCCTCTGCGGCGGAAACCTCGATATTCACACGTCCGCCGGACTTCTGAAGAATATCCACGGCCTCGTAAAAATCCGTGGCATCGAGAGCTCCCACCTTGCCGGTAACAGGATCCGGAACTATGGAATCCTGGATGGCCTTCCTGTTGACCAATCGAAGCATCAGGTGAAGCTCCGATTCAGGATCATAGCGGGAAGATTCCCTGTCTATTAACTGGCGGAACAGCACTTCTCCCTTCCTGTACACGAGGAAGCTTTCCTTCACCTCGTAGTCTATCCGGATATCCTCGCCGAAGATGGCGTTCGCCAGCGCAAGAATGCGGACGAATTTCCTGTTCGCCTGCCCTTCGCACCCATCGATGGCCTCCATTTCCTTTTCGAGGTCCACGGCAAGAACGATCTCTTCAGGGGACAGCCCGGTGCGTGCTCCCACAACAGACTCGGCCTTGCGGCGAAGTTCCTGGAACACGCCCTCCACGTCATCCCTGCTGCTCATGGGCTCTATGGCGCTCTGGCCCAGTATTTCCCCTGCGAAAACCGCTATTCGCCCGCTCCGGATCTGGATCAGGCCCTTTCTCAAGGACTCAGACTCTTCCTTGAGGGATTCGACGGAATCGCTGAGCGCTTCCTTTTCAAATTCAAGCTGTTCTTTCTCTTTCTGCATCCTGAAGAGGCTTTCCTGGGCCTCTTCGAGTTTCGGCTGAATCAGGGCAAGGTCTTCCTGAACGGCAACAAGGCCTTCCTGCTGCTCCCTCAGCCGCTTTTCGCTGTCGAGAAGAGTCAGCGACATAAGCTGGGATTCGCTCCTGCTCTCCTGAAGTTCCCTGGTAAGCGACTGGAGCTGCCCCTGTATGAATTTCATGCTGAAAAGCGCTGTCCGTACATTCTCGGAGATTATGGTCATGGTGATCAGGATGGCGATGGAAATGACCATACCGGTGATGGCTGTTATGAGCCTGCTCGTATCCCTCGGACGGAGTCCGAAGAGAGAGATGCGCTTTTTCCCGATGCGCATGCCGAGCACGTCTCCAAGATACGCCAACACTCCGCTGACGATGATCAGCGTCAAAATAAGGCGCCAGTTCATATCGGACAAGATCTGGACCTGCATTTCGAATCTCCGTCCTTTCGATCCTTTACCCCGCTCCTGTCATGAATCAGCGGGTAAAGGCCCGGATTTCCGCAGAAAAAGCCGATCTGCGGCGATTCCTCCCTAAAGAAGGGACGGAAAAGGACACTGTGCGAGAAGTTCTGCGATTTCAGGCGCCGGATAAAGACGGCCCGAATTCATTCCCGGGCAGTCTCCCGCAGCTTTTTCCCATTCCTCTTCAGATGAGAGAAGCACCGGCCAGAAGGGAAACAGCCTGCACTGAAGGGGCCGGACAGGATACACGGAACACCTGGAGTTCTCTGCCCGGTAGAAAATGCATTCGCCGTTCTTCTTTTCCTTCAGACTGGGTGCCTTCCATCTCGATGTTTTGAATCTCTTCCCGAAATCCTCAGTGGTTATGCCCAGGTAACAGGCAATAGAACTCTCCTCGACAGGGGTGATAAAAATGGCACCGGGTTCTCCCCTGCAGCACCGTCCGCAACCCAGGCAGGAAAAGCGAAGACCTTCTTCCCACCATATAGCGGAAGGCAGGCTTTCCCGGGAATCCACCCGCCGGGCATCCCCCTGAACTGAATCCAGCCCTTCCGCCGGCATCAGAACCTGCGCTTCCTTCCCTTTCTCTTGTTGACAAGTATACCGCTCCGTCCCAGGGCCTGGAGCTTGTCTATCTCGGCAAGCGCCTTGCCTGTACCGAGGGCTACGCACTCCATTGGATCATCAGCCGTGAAGCAGTTGATCCCCGTGTGGCGGGTGATGAGTTCAGGAAGCCCCCTCAAAAGCGATCCGCCGCCCGTGAGGACGATCCCTCTGTCGATGATATCCGCGGACAGTTCGGGGGGCGTTACCTCAAGCACGCTTCTTACCCCGTCGATGAGAGCCTGTACCATTTCTCCGATTGCCATGGAAACGCTGGTGCTGGAAACCTCGATCTGCCTGGGGAGCCCCTGTACCAGGTCTCTCCCCTTGAGCACCATAACGGTCTCTTCCTGCTCCTGGAGACATGAGCCGATCATGATTTTCAGGTTTTCAGCCGTCTGTTCACCAATTGCAAGGCTGTACTGTTTCCTGAGGTACCGCATGATCCCCTCGTCGAACCGGTCTCCCCCTATCCGCAGGGACTTGGAGACGACTATCCCCCCAAGGGAGATAACTGCGATGTCCGTCGTCCCTCCCCCGATGTCTACAACCATCTTGCCCCGTGGCTCCTCGACGTTGAGATTTGCTCCTATGGCAGCGGCCATAGGCTCTTCTATGAGGTAGGCCTCTTTTGCCCCTACCTCAACAGCGGCTTCGAGCACAGCCCTTCGTTCAACATCCGTTGCCCCCGAAGGGACACATATCATCACGCGGTTGCGAAAGAAACGGCTGAAGCCCCTCTGTACCCTGCGCATGAAATGGTGCATCATCGCTTCGGTCATGGTGTAGTCGGCAATAACTCCATCCCTCAGGGGACGGACCGATGTTATGCTCCCCGGCGTACGGCCGACCATGTTTTTCGCTTCATACCCCACTGCGAGGATTTTGCCTGTGTCAAGGTCAACTGCCACCACTGAGGGTTCCCGAAGGACTATCCCCTTGTTTTTCACATAAATAAGTACCGTTGCAGTTCCAAGGTCTATTCCTATATCCGTTCCGAACACGGCGTCTTCCTCCTTTGGACGACGAAGAAGATTGCTTCAGGGATTTCCCCGGTATCCCTCTCCCGGAATGTACTCACACCGGAATGAAAGCGATTGACTGTCCTATTCTACCCCGTACGGGCCAAATGGGGTACCCTCTCCATAACTTACTTTCCATAAGTACAATCCTTCGGGAGGTGCGGTCATACCGGATCCGGCCCGATTTTCACCTTTCAGGAGTTCTCCGAGCTGTTCCATGTTTTTCCTTCCCCTGCCCACATCGTGGAGATTTCCCGCCATGATTCTCACCATGTTCGTAAGAAAGGCGTTTCCTCTCACGGTAAAAATACACAGATTCCCTTTTTTTCTGATATAGGCCCTGTATATTGTACGAACCGGCCGCTCGGGACATTCCGAAGTTTTACAGAAAGCCCGGAAATCATGGGAACCTTCGTACAGTGTGCATGCCTTTCGCACTTCGTCGAAATCCCACCTGGAGCGGTTCCACCATACCCTGCCCCTGAGAAGGGGAGGAAGAGCGTTCCCATGCCATATAAAAAAACGGTATTCCCTCCAGAGCGCCAGTCTCCTTGCGTCAAAGGCCGGGAGAACTTTTGCCGCACGAAGTACGGCTATATCAGGCGGAAGGTGGAAGTTTAAAGCCAGAAGGAGTTTGTCCGGCCGCCATTCTTTCCGGAGCTCGAAGGAAACCACCTGCCCCCTGGCATGAACTCCGGCGTCAGTCCGGCCGGCGGCGGACGCGTCAACATGTTTTCCCTCCACTGCGAAAAGGGCATCCTCTATTTTTTCCTGAACCCCCGTTCCCGCAGTCTGTCGCTGCCAACCCGAATACGGCGTGCCCAGGTAGCTCACACGTGCCGCGTATCTCAAAAGAAAATTCTCCTGTCACCGATAACGAGAAGAACCACAAGAGCAAGTACCGCTCCGAGGGCGGCAGTATCTTTTTTCTTCCAGGAAAGAGGATTCATCCTGGTCCTTCCCGCTCCTCCCCTGTAGCATCTCGCCTCCATTGCAACGGCCAGGTCCTCCGCCCTTTGAAAAACAATGACAAAGAGCGGAATCAGGACGGGAAGAAATGCCTTCAGCCGCTTCCAAAGCCCCCCCCTGTCGAAAGAGGCCCCCCTGGCCAGCTGCGCTCTCATGATCCGGTCCGTTTCGTCCAGGAGGGTCGGGATGAAACGGAGCGCTATGGTCATCATCATTGCAAGTTCATGGGCTGGAAAACCAAAGCGGACAAAGGGGGAAAACAGCCGTTCAAGGCCGTCGGCAAGTTCCATGGGGCGCGTGGTAAGGGTCAGGAACGATGCGAACAGGACCAGGAACAGCAGGCGCAGCCCCATGTAGGCAGCCATGACAAGTCCCTGTCTCGTGATTCGGAGAAAGCCGGCCTGAAAAAGCGGATCTCCTTCGGTGAAAAAAATATGGATCGATGCAGTAAACAAAACAAGGATAAGAACAGGCTTCGCCGATCGCAGGACCAGCCTGAAAGGAAGACGGGCCGATGCGGCAATGCATCCGAGAAGGATACCCCAGAGGGCAAATACCGCGGGGTGTTTTACCACGAAGATGCCCGTAAGCAGGACCAGGACGGATATGATCTTGCATCGGGGATCCAGGGAATGGACGATTGATTCCGAAGGAACATACTGTCCGAATGTCAAATGGTTGAAAAATTTCATCACTTTTCACCAAAAAGTGCGGTCTTCAGACACTTCCACTGCCACGTAAGAGGGACATTTTTTCCTTTCTCCCTCAGCGCAGCAGAGAGCCGTGCAATATCGGGAAGTTTCAGCCCGGGTACCGGATTCGCCTGAAGATGTTCAAGAACCGCCTGGGGTTTTTCACACACAACCTGGGTTCCTCCCTGGAGCACGAGAATGCTGTCGCTGAACTGCAGGGCTATATCGAGATCGTGTGTGACGAGAAGGATGCCCATTCCTTCCGCCCTGAGCCTGACCAGCAGCGACGTGAGCTCTTTCCTGGAATAGGAATCAAGCCCCGCGGTAGGCTCATCGAGAACCAGGTAGTCAGGCACGGATGAGAGGACTGACGCGATGGCCGCTTTCCTTTTTTCTCCCCCCGAAAGGTTGAAGGGGCTTCTTTTCAGGCAGTTTTTATCGAGACCGGCCTGCTGCATTGCCAGGTTCACCCTCTGCGGTATTTCATTCTCCGGGACACCCCAGTTCCTCGGGGCAAAAGCGATTTCATCATATACCGTTTCAGCGAAAAGCTGCTGCTCGGGATACTGGAAGACGAGCCCGACTTTTCTCCTGATCTCCTGAAGAGACCGGCTTTTTTCCTTCACTTCCATGCCATCGACCCATATCTGACCTTCCATGGGAAGGAGAAGACCGTTCAGGTGCTGGGCAAGGGTGGATTTTCCGCTGCCGGTATGGCCGGCAACCGAAAACCACGTGCCCCGTTCGAATTCAAAGGAGATGTTCTTCAATGCGCAGGTCTCGAGTGGGGTACCAGGGTGGTACGTATGACCAAGGGTAACGGCTTTTATTGACATAGCGCATCCACCAGTCCCGATATGGAAGGTATGGAGGGAAGGTCGATCCTGTTTTCAGACTGAAGGTCCCGCCAGAACGCCGCAAGGGGCGGTATATCCAGTCCCCACTCCCTGAAGGAACCGTTCATAAGGAAGAGCGCGGAAATGCTCCCTTCCCAGGCGACTGCCCCCTCGTGAAGGACGACTGCCCTGTCGCACCTGAGAATCTCTTCCAGTCTGTGGGTAATGGATACAATTGTTTTGCCTGCGGCATGGAGATTTCCGAGGACTGTGAGCAGGTCGTCACGGCCTGAAGGATCAAGCATGGCGGTAGGTTCGTCAAGGACGAGACACGGTGTTTCCATGGCCAGTGCTCCTGCTACTGCAAGGCGCTGCTTTTCCCCTCCCGAGAGCGTATAGGTAGGTTTTTTCCGTTTCCCTAGAAGTCCGGTCACCTCGAGTGCTGTTTCGACCCTGGCCTCTATCTCTTCAGGGGGAATACCCTGGTTTTCCGGACCGAAGGCCGTGTCTTCCTCAACAACGGTACCGACGATCTGGTTTTCCGGATTCTGAAAAACCATTGCGACCAGGCTCCTTATGGGAAACGTGTTTTTTTCTTCTTTCGTGGACATTCCATGAACAACACAATCGCCCTGCGTTGGAACCAGCAGGGCGTTCAGGTGTTTTGCAAGGGTTGATTTTCCTGATCCATTGCTTCCCAGGAGCGCCAGCCACTCCCCTTCATAGACGGAAAGCGAAACGTTTCGAAGAGCGGGCCGGGGTGTCCCGGAATCATCGGACGCACCTCCGGGATAGACGTATGTCACATCCCGGAGTTCGCATACCGCTTTTTGAAGCATAATTACTCAACCAGGGCAATGACCGCCATGGGGGAGCCGTCTCCGTGACGGTTCCCGGTTTTAATGATGCGGGTATACCCGCCGGGGCGGTTGGCGTATCTCTTTGCAAGGTCTTCAAACAGCTTGATCGCTGCTTCCTTGTGGGCCATTTTCGACCGGATGATCCTCCGGTCGTGAATTGTGCCGCCCTTCGCGCGGGTGATGAGCCTTTCGGCATACCGCCGCAGTTCCTTGGCACGGGTAACGGTGGTGGTGATGCTTTCTTCAAGGAAAAGGCTGGCCGCCATATTGGACAGCATGGCCATCCTGTGGCTGCCATACCGGCCGAGCGTCCGGCTATCCATACGATGTCTCATGGAAATTAGTCCTCCTTAGTTGACTTTGTTGCGCCCTTGTCGCCTG
>Ga0228536_1001631_pt1 | contig 18885 bp, 20 predicted proteins | sample SJ1Smetagenome_FD_168611 | JGI IMG/M metagenome (GOLD analysis project Ga0228536, IMG submission 168611) | Enriched culture of PCE-dechlorinating microbial communities from Ithaca, New York, USA - SJ1.S | ecosystem: Engineered > Modeled > Simulated communities (microbial... > Unclassified...
ATTTGTACATACAGCATAAAATCCATCATACATTTCTTCTTTAACCACTGCATCTGTGTCTATACCATAGATAGTCTCATCTGCAATTTCTCCATACTTTGTAACATTTGTAGATGATATAAACCTTTTAAGAACCTTGGTCCACATCAAGGTCTATGAAACAGGAAGAATCTTCATCCACTTTATGGACGGAACGGAGATGGAGTGTAATGGGGAGTAATGAAGGATTACTTGGCTGACTTTGATCAATGATCTGAGTCGGCTTTTTTAAGTTAGTCCGTGTTTACATTGATAAATATTTGGAAATATCTTATAATTTTAAATAGGATAATATGCAAATATTCAAGCAGCCTCGAGTGCATATTCGAGGTTTTTTATTTTAACTTATAAAACAAAGAAGGCTTCGTGGTATTACTGTCACATAAAAAGAATGGGGAGATTGAGTATGAAGAAGGTACTTGATTGGTTTTTGATGAATAAACTTAAAACAGCTGTGATAATATTTTTGATTTTCGTAATACCATTATTTGTGGCAAATATACTCTTTTTAATACCTGCTTCAAATGAGTTCTTTGTTGCAAAATGGGAAGCGGGTGATTTTATAAGTTACTTTGGATCTTTTCTTTCATTCATAGGAACCTTATTGCTGGGCGCCTTAGCCTTATATCAAAATGATAAATTAAGTAAGATTAATAGTGACTTAATGCAAAACCAGTACAAACCCATAATTACTGTTACACATATTGTGGATGAATCAAAAGAAAAAGATAGAACTTTTTACAGGTCAGTTGAGAGGAATAAAGAGAAAGTTTTAATAAATAACGGGTGGTCTCAACAACCGACATATTCGCCATACGCAAAACTTGGTTTTAGAAACATAGGTTTAGGGCCTGCAATTAATGTTAGTATTTACTGGTATGAATTAACAAGAGTTGAAGGATTGTCTTCACTAGACAAAATTAGAGAAACGAATATAGAGAATTTTTATGATAAGGTTGAATACTCTAACTTTACATATGTGGATTTAGAAAAAAATAAGTGTGAACCATGGTTGATCTTTACAGAATTTGATTTGGGTGTATCTGAAGAAACAAATAAAATCAATCTTCTATTCTCCTTTGAAAAGGATGTAATACCTTTTCATAGCATTATTGAAATTAATTATGAAAACTTAATGGGAAAACATTTTAAAAAGAAAATATATTTGGGATATGATGAAGATGGAGCATCAATGATTCCTGTTTCGAGAGAGTATTCAATTTGATAGATTGCCTTTAGAAGTTTTTACGGACTTGAGGATTACACCTTGAAAGACATTGACCGGTATTTATGGCAATTAGGGAAAGAGATGTTCCCAAACATGTATTAGGAAAAGAGGTGATGGTGTGGCAATTAACTACAAGAAATGTCCAAGATGTGGCTCTTTAAATACAATCAAAATTATCTATGGTATGCCAACGCATGATGTCTTTTTGATGGCTGAGGAAGGCGAAATAAAGCTTGGTGGTTGCTGCATCACGGATTCAGATCCGGAATATTACTGTAAAAATTGTGAAAATGAATGGGATAGGCAGACATCTATTGAAAAGGCATATAGTGAGATAATAGTAATAAAAGCATCAGTTGGTGGTTACTTTGGCGGCTACTATGAAGTGGATATAGACTTTAAAAGCAGGAAACTCAAATGGAGCCATTTAGGTGCAGGAGCAGAAGATTATTATGAAAAGACGATCAGACAGAATACTCTTGATACGTTCATTGATGAGTTGAAAATGCTGAATCTACTAAACTGGAAGTCTAAGTATATTGAGCCTGGCATCTGTGATGGAACACAGTGGAGTTTAGAAATCATAAAAAGTGGTCGAAATATTAAGAAGTTTGGTGATAACAAGTTTCCAGATAAATGGAATGACTTTTGTAGGTTGATAAAGAGGATTAGCGGGAAGAGTTTTAGTTAAGTAGAAGGGACTTTTATATAATAATGTTAATTTGAAGTTAATAGAAGTGGAGGGGAAGAAATGTATACACATCAGAAAGAAAGAAATATTGAGGTAAAATGCTATGATTTAGAGCATGTAGAGCAGGTATTGGAATCGATTCAAAACAATTTTAGTAAATATTACGATGAATTTATCAAATCAGAAGCTGGAAATGCTGTAACAGCTGATGATGTCAAAAAAATAGCTGGAAATTTAGGTGTTAAAAATGTAAAAATAAGTGATAAGATTAATCAAAAGGAGAAGTTTATTAATATTATTAAGGACTCTATTGGCAGCTTTGAGCGAGATAGAGAAAAGTACCTTGCAATTTTTGATGAGGAATCTTTAGAGGAATATGAAGATGACCCACAATATTTTAAATCTACAGTTCTTAAAAATGAATGTCCTATCATTCACTCCACGATACATAACAAAAGAGCAAAAGAACTTGATAAATATCGTTATGAATTTAATGTCTCGGATCCCAATGAGTTATTAAGAGTGGTAAGTAACTTGCACAACTTTGCAGAAGAATACTACCAAGAAATATATGATCAAGAATCATACGATCAAATAAATAACTACAAAGATCTAGGATATGGAATACTTGATACAGATGATTATACAGTATACGGAGTCATTGGTGGTGGAATAAAAACTCATATGCTCTATAAAGTGTATCCTGCTGTTTTTCCGAATAGAAGCCGAGATGCTATATGGGCGCTTTGGTATTTAACCGATAAAAATACATTTGGCTGCAAGCAAGACTCAGAATTCCTTATGATAGATATAAATAAATCTATAACTCAGCAAAATTATTTCTACCCTTATGAATTATTTGCTTATTATGCACATCAAATATTTCAAATGCTAAAAGAGAAAGCTGATTCAATTGATGTTTATTTGGACCTTGAATACAGATATGTATTTGTTGACTCTTTCTTAGGGTATGTTGCTCAGAAACATGATGAGGAAATATCTTTTCTGAAGCAACAGATTCGAGATGGGGGTTTTGGCTATGCTTAATCTTGATTTAGAATTTAAGAATCACTTTCCAATACTATCTAAGGAATTTGAAGAGAACAATTATTCTCTAAAAGATTTTCAAAAGAAAGTTATATCTAATGTTGTTGATAAAGGTAATACCCTTTGTATTATGCCAACAGGCGGAGGGAAGTCTTTAATATACTGGATGTCTGGACTGTTAATGGGTGGAATAACCATCGTAATATCCCCTTTAATAGCATTAATAGACGAACAGGCTGAAAAAATCGAGGAACAAGGATTTAGTGTTTTAAGTATACATGGGGGTATGAGTTCTGTAAATCAGGAGAAAACATTACTGGACTTTGCAAATGGTAATATCACACCAAAATTTATTTTTGTTAGCCCTGAAAAAATAGCTACTGATGGTCTTTTTGAACACTGCATCAAGAAAAGAAAAGATGAAATCAAACTTCTTGTAATTGATGAGGTTCATTGTGTAAGTCAGTGGGGGACTAGCTTTAGACCCTTTTACAAGAGGATCCCTGACTTTTTGGAACGTGTCTATGGGACACAGGAAGGCATGCCAAGGACATTAGCTTTGACAGCAACGTTGAATCCAAAAGAAGTAGTGGATATATGCACAGAATTTCAAATAGATAAAAAGAACATAGTTAGAGACAATCTCTTAATGAGATCTGAGATATCTCTTAAAGTACTTAGATTTGTCAATGAAAATGAAAAAGAAGATAAGTTGTGGGATATAGTTAAAATCCATAAGAACGAAAAAGTACTTGTTTATGTATATAGAATTGGGAGTGAGAGAGGGGTAGAAAGATTAGCAGAGAAAGCTTCTGATAAGGGCTATAAATCTATCTATTTCCACGGAGAAATGACTTCAAAGGATAGGCAAGAAGTTATTTCAAAATATAAGGATAATGAGATTAACTTAATCTTTGCAACAAACGCCTTTGGAATGGGAATTGATATCCCAGACATCAGAGTAGTGATCCATTATATGATCCCGGAATCAGTAGAGCAATACTACCAAGAGATAGGAAGAGCCGCTAGAGATGGGGGTGTTGCTAATGCTTATCTATTATATTCAAACAAGAACGTTGATGTAAAAAGGAAGTATTTTATAGAAGGTTCTTTTCCGGATGAAGAAAAAATAAGAAGAGTTTACAGAAAAATAGCTGATCAAGGCTTAGGTCTTAGAACATTGCCATATTTTGAAGACGAAGAGATACAACTTTGTTTGCCATATTATTTAAATAGTGGTTTGTTGGCAATCAAATCTAAAGGTTTTTCTGGACTTAAGAATTTAGATGAAGTAAAAGATAATGATTTGTTGGATATTATAAAAAGCACTAAAACAAAGAATTTGATTTCTACTGTAAAGAAAACAAAGCTAGATGTACAGACTATTATAGATAAGGTTTATGAAGCGGTTGTTACGAATAAGGCTAAAACGATAAAACCGCTTGATAGACGTCTAGTGGTTAAGGTACTTGAAGATGATATCTCTGAAGAGAAAATGGGGAATATAGTGCTTGATATAAGTGAAAAGTTAAAATACAAGCACGAGCTTCTAGACTATCTGGTTTATCTGATAAATGAATGCGATTCTTCAAATGAGTTACATCAAGAAATTGCAAAATATCTAGGTGTAGAAAAACACATGCTTAATAGAATTTATTCAACAGTTAAAGGAGACAAGGTTAGGAGTAAATCAGAAGTTATTATTGCTAATCTCCTAGCTGATAATGGCATCGATTATGATTACGAGAAAAAACTAGAATATGCAGATGGTGGATGGATTGAGCCAGATTTTACCATTAAAAATGAAGATGGAACTGAGTTGTACTGGGAACATCTAGGAATGCTAGGGGTTGAAAGCTACGATAATAGATGGCTTAGAAAGCAAGACATTTATGAAAAATATTTTCCTGATAAGCTAATCATTACCTACGAAGGTGCTAATATTACCAATAATGCTCTTGATATCATAAAAAAAATAACTTCCAACTCAAACGACTAAATACGCTATAATCAAGAATTTGCTTGACTCGTATTATAACTTGACTTATCAAAATTTCTATCGCATTACTAGATACCAATCAAAGGATTGGAGGTAATGCAAATGACCAATGAAGAAAAAGAGAAAATCATTGAACTCAGGAAGTTAGGTATTGGCTATCGCAGCATAGCCACTGCTATGGACCTAAGCAGAGATAGTGTCAGGAATTTTTGTAAGAGTCGAGGGTTGGATGGCTTTGGGCAGGATTATGGTAAGCCAAAGCCTGAAAAGGTAATCAGAGAACATTGTAAAAACTGTGGAAAGCGGATTAATCAGAAGAAGCTGAAAGGTCGTCCAAAGACATATTGCTCTATAGAATGTAAAAGAGACTGGGAACATAAGAATCCAATTATCTATCAGCATGGATGCTATTACTGTGGAACAGAGTTTGAGAACAAATCAAAGAGTGGGAATTACTGCTGCCGCAGATGTTACATTCGAGATAGGTTCTGGCGAGATGAAGATATTGAAGATATAATCAAGCATCTTAAAGAGAGACAGCCGCTACAAAATGTACCAATATGGATTCAGGATCTGATGGCTGGGAAAGAAGGTCAAGAACCTGATGAAGATTCTAAAGAATATTACTAAATTTAGCACCCACATTGAGCCTTTCATAAGTAAAATTGGGGGGATAGGAAATGAGTATTTACTCAGGCTACAGTACGATTTGCTATTTTATATAAAGGTTATTTGGTAACACATGTGGAAACTGTAACACTACTTAAAAGGAGCGAAGTGAGTCTTAGTAGATGTACGTCTCATGCCAGGAATGCCCAAGGATACGACCGCAGGGAGATGTGATTGGGTACATTCTACGGCTGAGACGGTAGTATTGATGTCAAGGACAGAGGGAAAATAAGCCCGGAAGCCTGCTATTTACGGGCATTTGCGGAACTGAAGGGCTGAGATGATGACCGTAAGCAGCTGCTTTATGGGAACTTATCAACCGCACCTGTTCGGAGCCTGTTTGGATGATTTTCGCACAGTTTAGGCTGCGGATTAGATGTTAAGACCGAGAAGGCTTGAAAACAATAGATTTAAGGAGGAAATGCATGAGGATAGTAATTATAGACGGACAGGGTGGTGGGCTTGGTAAACAGCTCGTGTCTGCATTAAAGGAGATAGATGGAGTAGATATTATTGCCGTCGGAACAAACAGTATTGCAACAAGTGCTATGCTGAAAGCTGGAGCCTCTGAGGCTGCAACTGGAGAAAATTCAGTTATAGTTGCCTGCCAGAAAGCAGATGTTATAGTAGGTGCAGTAGGAATAGCAGTTGCGGATTCCCTGCTTGGTGAGATAACCCCTGCGATGGCAACAGCTGTAGGCCAGAGCGAAGCTCAAAAAATCTTGATACCCATGAACAAGTGTGATATTATAATTTGTGGCTGTAGCAGTAAATCTATGGCGTCTTATGTGAATGAAGCAGTAGAGCAGGTTAAAGCACTGGCAGGAAGCCGGGAGTGATTACTGAAGTAATCGGAAACAATCTGCCGCTGTCACAGAATATGATATCAAGTAGGTATCCTGTTTTCTGAAGAGAACAAGATGCCTTTTTATTATGCGTAAAGCAGCCAGAATATCAGAACAGGAGGAAAATTATTATGGCATGTTTTTTGGTACCGACCGCTGAAGCGGTAGTGACTACAATCGTCACGAAGGCTGAGGAAGCCAAAGAAAAAAATGAGACCCCAGAACAGAAGGAAGCCCGCATGGAAGAAGTTAAGGTGCCGTTTTCCAGAAAGCTGAACTGGCTCAATTATTTGCTCCTTGGTGGAGCAGTTCTTCTCGCATTTGAACACATCTGGCATGGAGAAGTAGTGCCGTGGTTCCCGTTCCTGACGGCGGCAAGCAATCCAGCAGATACGGCGATCATGCTGCACGAGATGTCCACGGTAGGAGTGACGATGGCTGTTCTCGTTACTGCAGTATGGGTTGTGATGTGCCTGGTGGCTGACTCTATGGCTCGAAAAGAAAACAGGGCAAGAGCATCTCAGACAGGAGGTGCAGTCAGATGACATTATTGATTACGGTATTTGCTGCAGTAATCAGTACGGTTGTCTGGTACAAGGGAATGCCCAAAAATGAGCTGAGGACATGAATCCTTTGCTGGCTTTACTGGGGTGCTTCTATCATGTGGCTTGTGGATGCGATTTTTGAATACGCAGAACTACATGCGGAATATTTTACTCCAGCACCGGCAGATATGCTCAATGACACATTTCTGGGCCTCACTGTCGTGGCGCTTGGATTGATCATCTGGATAGTAAAGCTCCTTATCACTGATCCGAAAGGCGTGATCCGTTGGACACTTTTCCAGAAGGAAGAGAGAAATGTTCAGCCTGAAGACAAAAGAGCTTAATTTTCAGTAAAATTGAATAAGTAAAAAAAGAAAGAGCAAGCCAACCTATAGGATAATCCCAAGGACAGCTTGCTCTTATTCTATAATGTCCACACTCACGCCGGACTTAAATTCCATTGTCAAGTGGTCTGCGAATGCAGTGATTCTCAAGATGAGCCTTCTGAGCAGAGCTTCGTCAAATTCCGCGATGTTGGTTTCCTGTTGGCCAATGAAGTCCTGCAGTTCTTTGATCTGGTTCATGGTTTATTCACGGCTGTGGCTGTTGATCTCGGACTTTTCTTTCTGATCCCGGAGCCGTAAGATCTCGTTGGCGATGGCATCGTAGTTCAGCTTGTTGCTAGTTTTCTTGATGAGCTCCTCCTGAAGTGTGCCTAGATTGAATATATACTGGTTCGAAGTCAGATCGTATCTGAACAAGTTACCAGTAGTTGCCGCTGCTGCCGAAACAGCCTCGACATCATCTCCTACAATCCCGTTGCTGATTTTCGCATATTTTACAGTTATGGACTCTGTCGCCGTTGCATAATTGCCGCTTGTGTCAACTAACGTAATATGCTGCACATCAGTCGCTGTCTCACTCCCACGTGTGGCAGTCCATGTTACATCTGTCGTTCCCAGCGGAAATGCAGCAGGATATGTTATATGTATATTATTGTCAAGATAAATATTTGAATCTTCTGAACAATTTCTGATGCTCAATAGCCTGTCTTAGACTCTAACACCATAATTTTTTAGGAGAAACTAACATATATACCTCAGGAAATCAGCGCAAATATGCGCTTTTTTTGTTCGAAAAATACATGCAAAAATAAATTTTTCAACTCATAATTAATAGTGTTATCTATTAAGCCCCGTAGCATTATTGAATAGTATATCTTAGATATGATAATATACTAAATAAGCGTTAGGAAACACACAATAATTGTATAGAGAAAGTATAGTGATGAATTCAAAAAACAAACATTAGAAAAATGTGAAAATATTGGCAATATAGCAGATGAACGCAAAATATCAGATGAAGAGATAAAAGAATGCATATGCAAGCTTATATGCTCAGAGAGTGCCCATATGGATATAGAAAACTTGCAATATCAATAAAAGAAGAATATTACATGTAGAATATTATAAAACACTGATGATTTGCTTTCCAAAGAAGGCATTCGTGTAGAAGTCAAAACTTCTGCATATGTTCAGCCTTGGGGCTAACATAATTTATCAAAAATAAGCTTTGGCATCCAACCTACCTATGGCTGGGACAACATTACAAATGTGTGAAAATAGTGAAAATATTGCTTTGAGGGAATAAGTCCAAAGGCATGATTTTGAACGTGACAAAGCGATTTAGATGTTATTGAATTTGCAAGGGTTGTATGGTTAGATTGGCTTTTAAGTTGAACATAGTCGAGCGGTGGATTGATTAATTGTTAGATTCTCTAGTTTGTAAAGGGGGTGTATGTATGAGTGAGATTAACTTGAATGAAGATGCTTTTAAAATAGATGCGCAGGAATGGTGCAGACAAATTGAGACTTTTATTAGTGATAATTTAAACTTGTTATACCGGGATGGGATAGTTGTTCCAATTTCCGGTGGTCTTGATTCCAGTGTCGTAGCTGCACTTTGCACTCGTGCTATTGGAAACAAAAAGGTAATTGGTTTAATGCTGCCAGAAAGGCTGGGAAATCCGGAAGCAGATTATTATGGTAAGTTGATTGCGAAACATCTTGAAATTCCAACGATGAAAATCAATATCAGCCCTATTTTAAGAGGCTTGAGAACATCAAATTTATTCCTATCAGCCATTTCAGGGCGAGAAAGCTGGAAAGATAGAGTTAATAGTTATTTACTTAAGAGAAACCAAACATCAAAAACTCTTTATATGGATGCTTTAACAGGTAAGCTTGACGCATCATCCAGGAAATTAATTGCACAAGTTAATTCAAAACAAAGAGCAAGGCTACTTGCTGCATATAAAATTGCAGATGAGCACAATTTCATGGTAGCTGGATCATCAAACAAAACTGAGCAGATGGTAGGGCTTTTTATAAAATATGGGATTGATGATTGTGCTGATATTATGCCATTGAAAAATATATATAGGACTCAAATACTTCAACTGGCGGAATATATGAAAATCCCTACCGATATACTACATCGTTCGCCCAATCCTGATATTCTGCCAGGTATAACTGATAAATACCAGGACTATTTGGGTATAGACTATCTTAAAGTCGATTTGATTCTATTGGGAATGCAGATGGAATTGAGCACAAATGAAATTGCCAAGCAGCTTGGTATTGATAACCAGATCGTGATGCAGATATTTGGAGTTGTGGAGCTCAGTGAAAATTCTCACAGCCACGCATTAGCGCCTGTGCTGAGGTAAGTCGTTGACCGATACAATCAGTGTTAAGTTATAGCAGTCTAAATATAATACGCGTAACACCTTAATAGTATGTGGAGTTGCTTTATGATTATAAAGAAATTGGCAAACAACTGTTTGAATTAAAAATCAGTAAAGTAGAACTATCGTTTTATATAAGCCAAAAAAAAGCAGCTGACTTTGATGCTAAGCTTGATTATAAAATTCTAACCAATAGGCAAATGCCACTACTTATTTCAAAAAAGATTAGTTTATAAAATATTTAAGAATGCTTTATAGAAATAACATGATATGGTAGTTAGAGTATTATAAGTTGTGATATTTTTAAGTGGAAGATTTTTAAATTATCATAAATTCAAAAGCTTTGGAGGTAGAGGATGAATATAGAACATGTAGCTTCATATTTCAATGATCTAGAAGCAGCGAGAGAATTTTTTATCAAGTACTTTGGTGCGAAAAGCAATGAAGGTTATTTTAACAAGAATAAAAATTTTCGTTCATATTTTCTTACTTTCGATAGCGGTGCTAGACTTGAAATTATGAATAAGCCAGATTTGGATGATCAAAAGAAATCATTAAATCGCACAGGGTATATTCATGTAGCGTTTAGCCTTGGGAGTAAAGAAAAAGTTGATGAATTAACGAAAATAATTGCTAAAGATGGTTATGAGATAATTAATTATCCTAGGACTACTGGCGATGGATATTACGAGAGCTGTGTGATTGGAGTAGAAGGAATGCAGATAGAACTCACGGTTTAATTTAAGCAAGTTTGATTTTTATTATTTACATAAACAATACTAAATAAAGGGGGATATGTATTATGTATTTTAGACAAGTAACATTGATGGTTGAAAAACTAGAGGAATCACTCGAATTTTATCAGGAAGTTATTGAAATGAATATCACAAGACGAATTAAAGCTGGTGAAGGGGAGGTAGTATTTTTATCAACTGATCATGGAGGGACGGAAATCGAATTAGTTTGCATGCCAAACGCACCAAAATTAGAATGTAAAGGCATATCGCTTTGTTTTGAAGCAGAGAACTTAGATGAAAAACACGAATTTGTCAAATCTAAGGGACTTAATCCCTCTGAAATAAGAACACCAGATAGCAATAGCCGTTATTTCTGGGTTTATGACCCCAATGGAATATCGATACAAATAAGACAAGACCTATAATATAGCTATCATGAGATGAGTAGGAATCAATCATTGTTTCTAAGAGAAATACGTTGAAAAATAATATTAACTAATGGGAAAAAAATGGAGAATAATGTTAAAGATATAAAATATTATTTGAAAAAATCATTTCCATTTATCATAACTATTTTTATGTCATCAATAATAGTTGTTGTGTCACAAGTATCTATAGCATTGTTAATGAAATATGCCTTGGAGATACTTTTATTTTCAACAGATTGGTTAGATAAAACATAGCTCTTTCTACGCAGACTGATTTAACTAGACTTGAGAGAGTAATAAAAGATGCATTGCTAGATGATTTTATAAATAAATTAAGTGCAGTAATGGAGACAATATTAGGTGATGAAAGACTCTAAACCTAATTATAATTAATATTATTATAAAAATAAAATGTCCATTAAATTTATTTCAAAATGGACATTTTATTTTTTTGTTCTAATTGAAGCGAAATATATAGATAATAGCATCATATTTATTTCAAATTTTGATATATATCAATGTTTTATCATTCACTTCCTGCTAATATTAAAATACAACAAAAGTCAAATTAGAAAATTGAAAGGGGTATGTGTGATGAAGGAACATGAAACATTCATCAAAGATAGTGAAGGATATTTTAAAAAATTAGACCAATTAATACCAATCGTAGATCGTGTTCATGGAGGCAATCATCCTGAATTTCATCAGGTACGGGAATTATTCGACATAATTCTCAATAAAACAAATGAATTAAAAACAGGAAATCCTAATCTTGATGAGGAGTTCGACAAATTGCGTGAAATAACTGCTAATTATAAGGTGCCTAGTGATGTCTGCGAAAGTTATGAATCAGTATACAACATGCTGTCAAAATTAGATGAGATATACAGCAAGTAGAATGTATTTATATCAAACCAGTTTTTTGAGAAAGAGGAGAGTATAAATGCAAAAAATCATATTAGGCAGAAAAAACCACATAACAGTTATTAGCGGGATTTTAATTGCTACTGCATTTATTAGCAAATTCGTATTTGGAAACACTGAAATTTTTTTGTGGTTACTGGTTTTTGCGTCTTTTTTAGGCGTAACGCCTATAGCTATACAAGCATATCAAGCTCTTAAGGTTAAAGTAGTCAGCATAGATGTGTTGGTAACCATAGCAGTAGCTGGTGCATTTCTAATAAGAAATTTTGAAGAATCAGCCATTGTGACATTCCTTTTCTTATTTGGAGCATATCTAGAACAAAGGACATTGAACAAAACAAGATCAGCTATAAAGGAATTGACGGAAATGGCTCCGGAAAGTGCTTTGAAGCAGATGGATAACGGAGAGTTTAAAATTGTTGAAGTAGGCGAGGTAGAAGTAGGGGACATATTGCTTGTTAAAACTGGTGCAAAAATACCTGTCGACGGAACCATTTTAACCGGAGAGGGTTACATTAATGAAGCTAGTATCACAGGTGAGTCTCTGCCAGTCTTTAAGAATGAAGATTTTAAAGTTTTTGCTGGGACTATTTTGGAGAATGGAACTCTTAAAATTATTGCAGACAGAGTAGGGGAAGATACCACATTCGGCAAGATAATTGAATTGGTGGAAGAGGCACAGGACTCCAAATCAGAAGCTGAACGATTTATCGACAGGTTTTCAAAACATTATACACCTGCAGTGCTTGTGCTATCTTTCATAGTATGGTTGGTTTCAAGGGATATCGAATTGGCAATCACAATACTAGTATTAGGATGTCCAGGAGCGTTGGTGATAGGTGTTCCTGTATCCAATGTAGCAGGTATTGGAAATGGTGCAAAACATGGAGTTCTTCTAAAGGGTAGCGAAGCAATCCATGATCTTAATAGGATTGATACCATCGTATTCGATAAGACAGGAACACTTACAATAGGTAATCCAAAAGTTGTTCAACAGAAAATTCACACTGACAAATTTGAAAAGATATTAAGTTACCTATTGAGCATAGAAAAGGAATCAGATCATCCTCTTGCAAATGCTATAGTTGAATATATTGGTGATATTAAAGCTTATCCAGTGGAGAGGACAGAGGTTGTCAAAGGTGGAGGAATCATAGCTCAGATAGATGGACACAGGGTTGCAGTTGGCAATGTAGCTTTGATGGAAAAAGAAAATGTGTATTTAAATGAGAAGATTAAGAAAGATATTTTAGGGATGCAATCTGAAGGCAACTCATTGGTTCTAACTTCATTAGATGGTGAACTACAGGTATTGACGGGCATTCGTGATCCAATCCGTCCAAGTGTGAAAGGAGCTCTAAAAAAACTCAAAAAATTAGGCGTAAAAAATCTGGTATTACTTTCTGGGGACAATCAGGGAACAGTTGATTTGGTAGCTAAAGAACTAGGGCTTACAGAAGCATTTGGCAATATGCTACCTGAAGATAAGCAATCATTTATTAAAAATCTTCAGGCTAAAGGCCAAACAGTAGCATTTGTTGGAGATGGGGTAAATGACAGCCCTTCCTTGGCGTTGGCACAGATTGGCATCGCTATGGGCAGTGGTACAGATGTGGCAATAGAAACATCTGATGTAGTATTAATGAACTCTGATTTTGGACGCTTACCTTACGCATTGGGTTTGGCAAAAGCAACTGCCAAAAATATGCGACAAAATATTATGATAGCATTAGGAGTAGTACTGGTTTTACTTACCAGCGTTTTCTTCAGTGAATGGATGAACATGTCTATTGGAATGTTGGTTCATGAGGCGAGCATTCTGGCTGTAATACTAAATGCCATGAGATTATTGCGTTACAGATTAAAGTACTAATCAGAAAGCAAGTGAATGATTTTTACATAGATTGATGAAAAAATTTGGCAAGGGGTATAATTAAAAAAAGAAGGGATGATGAAAATGAAAAAAGCAATTATCCAATTGGAATCTTTGACTTGTCCATCGTGCATGCAAAAGATAGAAAATGGTGTTAAATCTATAGATGGAGTTGAAAACAATAGTGTAAACGTATTGTTCAACTCAAGTAAATTAAAGTTGAACTTTGACGATGAAATTGTGTCAATCAAGGAGATTGAAAAAGTCATAGAAAAGCTAGGCTATGAAGTAAAGAAAGCTCAGGTCAAAGATATATAATATCAAGGACACCTTATTGATTAGCAAACTCCCAATATTTAGGTTTAGATTTTGGGTAAAATATAGAATGGGAGGTGAAGAAATTGTCTCAATGCAACCACACAAAAGAATTATGTGTAAGGAAAGTGCCGATATTTTCAGAGTTAGATGATGAAAAACTCTTGGAGATAAACAACCTTGTTCGAAAAAAAGAGTATAAGAATGGTGAAATCATATGTCGTGAAGGAGATCCAGGCGAATATCTATATATAATTGAATCCGGCTTAGTCAAACTATTTAAGATTGGTAAAAATGGGAACGAATATATATTAAGATTGTTAAGAGAAGGACAATTTTTTGGAGAAATGGTGCTGTTTAAGGACGATGTATTGAATAGCAGTGCTGAGGCGATTGGAGATTGTCGCATTTGTACAATTCATAAGAATGACCTAGAAATGTTAATAAAAACATCTTCAGATCTTTCCTACAGTCTTTTGGCCGCAGTAACAAGCCAACTAAACAAGGCTGAAATCCAATTGGAGTCTTTAGTTCTTGAAGATGCAATGGAAAAAACCTTAAGGTTATTGCTTGAATTAGCAAAGGAGAATGGCATTAAGAACGAGGAAGGAATATTGATTGAATTACCGCTAAGTCGTGCTGGATTAGCAAGTTTAATTGGAGTTAGTCATGAGACTCTAAGCCGTAAATTATCAGAGCTGCAAGAAGAAGGGATTTTACTAATTAAAGGGCAAAAGCAATTACTATTAACAAATAAGGTGAATGTGGAATAAATATAGTAGAATTATCGGCATCATTCTAAAAGCATCATATTTTAAAGATTGATTTTTATATGTTTTCCAACACTTAATAGATACTAAAATCACTATTAAATAAATTAAACCATAAAGAATAAAGTGTTATAATAATGTCATAGTTAGAAAAATAAATTTAAATAAAAAATTAAGAGTTATTTAGTCAAATTATAAACTCTATAAAGGAGTTACAACTAATATGAGTAATTTTAGACTTATTTCAGAAATAAAAAATCGATTTAAGAATAGGCATTCAACAAATAGGTATGTAAAAAAATCTATCGTGTTGACGTCAGTTCTTCTTTTAAGCCTCATACTTTATGCTTGTTCACCAAATGAAAAAAATGACTCCAATTTACCGATCGATACAATTCCCGATATCATTGAAACGAATGAACCTTCTGATCCATCAGATGTATCGGGAGATACACAAACCCAATCGCCTACACTTGAGACAACGGAACCATCATCTCAAAGTGATATATCAGCTGTTATAGAAAAAGCTGTTAAAGCTTTTGTTCCCAGTGTTTCCTTTGACATGTCTAATATGAATTTATCAAAAGACGAAGTGCAGATGACAATACAAAACGCATATTTTGATGTTCTTTCAAATGATCCATCATTAAAATATGCTTATTTGATCACTATTGATTACGATGACAGAAATCAAATGGCATCGTGCCAGTTAAATTATATGCCATATAAAACAGGTGAGGTGAATCCCAATAATATTTCAGAAGGTGTTTATGTCATTTCTACTTACCATGATTTAATAAAAATAACTAACCAACTAACAGGACAAAAGTCAGCACAGATCGCTATAATTAATCCGGAGATGGATTATGAGATAATGCAAAAAGTACTTCTATCTCAATGTGGTTATGGTTATATTATCTACTCATTCAATGATGATGCAACAAAATTATTTGCGTCTGCTCCAATAGGAATGACTTTAGAGCAGTGTGTAGATAGAATTGAAAAAGCGGATGAGTATGCAGAAAACATTTTAAAAAGTATTATCACAACGGGAATGTCGGATGAAGAAAAGATTAAATCTGTATATGATTATGTAACCTCTACAGTTGTATATGATCCCGAATTTAAAGGTAGTACATCTGATGTATCCATTGACTCGACCACAGCTTATGGTGCATTTAAAAATAAGACTGCTATTTGTGGTGGATATGCAAATGCTGTATATTTACTTTTGTCTCACTTAAATATTCCATGTTACAATGTTACTGGAAAAGGACAAGGCGTAGATCATATGTGGAATATAATTCAATATAATGATACTTTTCTATATTTTGATGCCACATGGGATGCTGGTGTGGATAGCAACTACTACGTTTATTTTGCAAAAACTCAGGATTATTTCGAAACCTTTTCACATATTTGGGATACAAATATGATAGATGCTCTCACAAAATAATATTATTTTCTAATAAAAATATTTGTTTTAATTTTAAATGTTATAAAATTTATATTCTTAAAGATGCACTTTTTAGATGGTGAGTTTGGAGATAGACCATTGTATTCAATTTATGGATGTTCAATATGTTTTGTTTTATTTCTCGTAGGAATATTAAGAATTCGACTGATTCATAAAATGAAGAATCGATAAATTCTAAGATTTAATATTATATTAAGAAGGGGATTATTATGGCTTTTGATTTCAAGAAAGAATACAAGGAATATTATATGCCAAAAGCAAAGCCCGAGATTGTAACCATTCCTAAGATGAATTATATTGCTGTTCGCGGGATGGGTGACCCCAATGAAGAAGAAGGAGACTATAAAGCTTCAATTGGATTGCTCTATGGTATTGCTTATACAATCAAGATGAGCAAGAAAGGTGATCACCGTATCAATGGCTATTATGATTATGTTGTTCCACCTCTTGAAGGTTTTTGGTGGCAGGAGGGGGTAAAAGGATTTGACTATACGAGGAAACAAGATTTACATTGGATATCTGTGATTCGCTTGCCAGATTTTGTAACCAAGTCTGACTTTGAATGGGCAATTGAAGAAGCCACAAAGAAGAAAAAACAAGATTTTTCTTTTGTAGAGTTCCTACCAATTAATGAAGGATTGTGTGTGCAGATTATGCATATCGGCCCTTTTGATGAGGAAGCCACAAGTGTAGAATTGATGGATAATTATATCGCTGAACAGGGTTATGAGAATGATTTTTCAGATACTAGATTTCATCATGAGATATACTTATCTGATTTAAGAAAAGTCGCTAAAGAAAAATGGAAGACAGTGATTAGACATCCAATAAAGAAAAAATAGAATTATATTTATCAACTATACCGACATATGAATAGCACGAACAAACGATATCATATAGAGCTCATTTATATTCATGGCTATATATCATTAGATATTGAAAAAGATACTATGAAAGTAATATAATACTATATATTATGATGTTGCATTCTGATGCAACATCATATAGTTTTTGGATATAGACTTTAAAAATTAAATCATCAGGAGGCTTTGTATGGAATCAACTTTTTATTTATTAGCAATTATTGTTGGAATCATTACTGGCGGACTAACCAGCATGATAGGCGCAAGTGGTGTCATGATAATAGTTCCTGTTTTGACTATGCTTTATAATGTTGAAACTCACACTGCAATAGGAACTAGTCTATTCGTGGATGTATTTGCGTCTATAACAGTAGCCTATACTTACTTTAGGAATGGCAATGTAGAATTAAAGTCAGGAATTTGGATTGCTGTCGCTTCTATTACGGGAGCTCAATTAGGATCTATGTTTGCTAGTAAAATCAATGAAGGTCCATTGTCGCTATTATTTGGTGGGGTGCTTGTTTTATCTGGGATAATGATGTTCATTAAAGCAAATAGTAAAAAGCCGGAAGAAAATGAACAAAAGCCTAGAAAGGTACGTTTTGAAAAAGGCTGGCAACAAATTGTTTCTTCGATAATCATTGGGATTGGAATTGGCATCATCAGCGGTATGTTTGGCGCTGGCGGCGGAGGAATGATTCTTTTGACACTTATCGTAGTGTTAGCTTATCCAATGCACAAGGCGATCGGAACTTCCACACTTATCATGGCTATGACAGCACTGTCATCAACGATAGGTTATGCACGAATGGGTAATATTAACTTTAAATTAGGATGTATCATCTCATTAGGCGCAATTATAGGCGGAGTATTAGGTGGTAGATATGCAAATAGTGTAAATGAGAAAACATTACAAAAAATCGTCAGCATATTCTTTACTATTCTCGGTATAGCAATGGTTATCTTAGAAATAATATAGTTGCATAAAAACATTGATGATAATATTTATGTTATGAAAAAACCTAGGAGGCAATATTTGTGGACTATATCCATATTTTTATTAGTTCAGTTGCGGTGTATATTTTCATAGTAATTGCAATTAGATTAGTAGGTAAGACAGAGATTGCACAACTATCAGTTACTGATCTTGTGTTTATAATGCTTCTGAGTAATTCAGTTCAAAACGCAATGGTTGGAGCTGATACATCACTACGAGGCGGCTTAATTGCAGCCACCTCGCTTTTTTTAGTCAATGTAATCTTTAAAGAAATGATGTATAGAATTCCTTGGATTAATAGCTTTCTAGAAGGCGAACCTTTAATGCTAATATATCAAGGGCAGATAAATGACGAGAACATGCATAAAGCTAGGTTAACTACCAATGAATTAATAGAAGCAATTCGTGAACATGGAGTGGCTGACATAGCAGATGTGGATCTGGCTGTGCTTGAGGTAGACGGGAATATCAGCGTTCTTTCTAATGATTTTCATAATAAAACTACGAAAGCAACTAAAAAATTAAAGAACCCAGAAAAGCAGACGAAAAAACACAGTTGAAAGAGATAATTTAATAAATGGGTTGAAGAATTTAAATTATTTCGTTAAAATGCTCTTCCAATTTTTCGATGGAAAGAATTTTAAATTGTTTTGCTTTAAATTCTAGATATCCAGATTTTTTGGATTCGACAA
>Ga0228536_1001632_pt1 | contig 18881 bp, 16 predicted proteins | sample SJ1Smetagenome_FD_168611 | JGI IMG/M metagenome (GOLD analysis project Ga0228536, IMG submission 168611) | Enriched culture of PCE-dechlorinating microbial communities from Ithaca, New York, USA - SJ1.S | ecosystem: Engineered > Modeled > Simulated communities (microbial... > Unclassified...
CAGGGAACTTGGGGCAGGGCCGGCGGTTCGCCGTGGAAGCTGAAGCCCGGAGGCGGGACGTCGCCGGGTTGGGACTCCAGCCCAGAAAAGTTAATGCTCTCCTTGAGCAAACGCGGCGTTGTCCCGGTCTTCAAGCGTCCCAGGGCAAGTCCCATTTCGCCCAGGCTGGCGGAGAGGTCGCGGGAGGCGGGATCGCCGAGCCGCCCCCCGCTGAAGTGGGTCAGGCCGATATGGATCAGGCCGGAAAGAAAGGTGCCGGTGGTCAGGAGCACGGCTCGGGCGGGAAAGCTCTCTCCCAGCGCGGTGCGAACGCCGGAGGCGCGGCCGTCCTCGCGCAGCACGGCCACGGCCATGTCCTGGCGAACCCAGAGATTCTCTTGGGCGAAGATGTCTCGCCGGACCACGCGCAGATAGGCGTCGCGGTCGATCTGGGCGCGCGTGGCGCGCACGGCAGGGCCCTTGCGCGTGTTCAATGTGCGGAACTGGATGCCCGCCACGTCGGCCCACAGGCCCATGCTGCCGCCCAGGGCGTCGATTTCTCGGACCATGTGGCCTTTGGCCAGACCGCCGATGGCCGGATTGCAGGACAGATGACCGATGCGCTCGACGTTGATGCTCAGGAGCAGAGTGGACAGGCCCAGGCGGGATGCGGCCATGGCGGCCTCGCATCCGGCGTGCCCGGCGCCGACCACCACGAGATCGAAGCGTTGCGGCGGCGGAGTGCGGACCACGATATCCCCGCGTCAGCCCAGGAGCACGGCGCCCATGACCTTGGCGTCACCGAGGGTGTTGGCGATGCTGGACAGCTCGTTGGGCTGGTGGGCGTAGTGCATGAGCGTGGCCCAGACCACGGCCTGATAGCCCCTGCGGCGCAGGAACGCGGCCACGGTGCCGCCGCCCACGCCGACCGCCTTGGGGTCGCCGCCGTAGACCCGGCGCACGGCAGCCACGGTGCGTCGGACGATCTCCGCGTCCTCGGGAGTGGCGGGAGCTGCCTGTTCGCGCTGCACGGTCTCGTAGGCTACGCTCACGTCATGAGCTGCCTCCACCTCGCGTCCCAGCTCCTGGATGCGGTTCAGGACGGCGTCCAAGGAGTAATGGGGCAACACGCGCATGTCCACGTAGAACACGTCCCGTCCAGGCAGGGTATTGATGTTGCCCACGTTGGCTTCCTTTTTCGTGGGCTCGAAGGTGGACAGCGGCGGATCGAACAGTTCGTCATGGTCCGAGAACTCGGCATACAGTCCCCTGATCCTGAGGATCAGATCGGCGGACGCCACCAGGGAATTGCGGCCCTTTTCGGGCGTGGAGGCATGGCACTGGCGGCCGGTAACCGTGATCTTGAGCCAGAACATACTCTTCTCGGCCACTTCAATGAGGGCCGAATCCGGCTGGCCGAAATCGGGGATGAGGAACAGGTCATCCTTGCTGAAGATGTCGCCGTGTTCACGGAGCACGTAATCCAGACCAAAGACGCTGCCTGTCTCCTCGTCGGAGACGAAAAGCAGGCCGTAGTTCATGGGCGGCCGGACCTTGTTCTCCAGGAAATGGCGAGCCACCAGAAGCGAGGAGACAAGCCCCTGCTGGTTGTCGTCCACGCCCCGACCGATGAGGAGGTCACCCTTGCGCACCATGTCGTAGGGGTCGGAGTGCCAAAGGGACAGGTCGCCCGGTGGCACGATGTCCAGGTGGGAGATGACCCACATGGTCCGTGAACGGTCTTCGCCGGGAATGACGGCGGCAAGGTTGGGACGCTCGCCTCCGGGGACGGAGGGGTCCGGGGCCGGATAATCGCGAATATTCTCGAAGCCGAGGGAGCGCAGATGTCCGCGCAGGAAGTCGGCTTTCGCCCCCTCGCCCTCGCCGCCGTTCTTGGGGCCCACCGCCGGAATGGCCGTGAGCCTGCGCTGGATGTCCACCACGTAGTCGGTCTGGCCGTCGATGAAGGCGAAGAGGTCCTGCATGCTCCGCTCCATTGGGCGTCGCGGCCGGACAGGTTCGGGCGCGGCCCGGCAGGATCAATGAAAAAAAGGGGCGGGGTCGCCCCCGCCCCTTGAGCCGAAATCCGGTCTTAACGACCCTTGACGGAGCGCTTGGACGCCTTGAGGGGGTTGACCTTGCTTTTGCCCTGCGTCCCAGTCTGGGTCTTCGCATGGGTGGCGAAGTTGCAGACACCTAGGGCCCACTTGCGGGCGGGCTGGGGGTAGCTGGGGCAGTAGTTCTGGTCCTCGAAGGCCACAATGCGCGCGCAGCCTTCGCACTTGTCGATGACGGGCTGCATGATGACGCCCTTGAAGGACAGCCCCTCGGGGGTCTTCACCGCGCCCTCGAACGAGACGGCTTTCACGTTGCCGTTGGCCATGGATGCTCCTCCTTGCCTCACGCCGCGCGCCGAATGGGCCGACGGCGGGGTTGTCGAAAAATTGGAATCAGCGCCAAGAAACGAGCTGAATATGCGCCGGGAACCTGTTTTGTCAAGCCCTGGCTTCAGGCCCGGTGCTCACGCATCCACCGCACGGCCCCGGCCAGTTCTCGGCGCAAAAGCGGGAGGTCGATGCCCAGCGGTCTGCCGTCCTGATACACCACGCGTCCGTCCACCAGGACCAACCGAACCTCCCCGCCGTGGGCCGCGTAGACCGCCTGGGATACGGGGTTGTGCAGAGGTTGGAGGTTGGGGGAGGAAAGATCCAGAACCAGCAGGTCGGCCCGGCTGCCGGGCTCCAGGCTGCCGATGCCGGGCCAGCCCAGGCAGGCCGAGCCCTGGCGTGTGGCCATATCCAGCACGGCCTGGGCCGGAAGGGCTCCGGGGTCCAGGAGGAGCAGCTTCTGCAGCAGGGCCGCGTGACGCATCTCAGTAAAGAGATTCAGGGAGTTGTTGCTGGCCGCGCCGTCCGTGCCCAGGCCCACGACGATCCCGGCGTCCAGGAATTTCTGGACCGGAGCCGCGCCATTGGCCAGCTTCATGTTGCTGCTGGGGCAATGAGCCACCTTGGCGCCCCTTGCGGCCACCAGAGCGATCTCCTCCTCGTTCAAATCCACGCAATGGACCAGGATGGTGCGCGGCCGCAGGCAACCCAAGGAGTCCAGGTAGGGCACGGGCCGCAGACCGAACATCTCCAGACAGCTGGACGTTTCGGCCGGAGACTCGGCGCAGTGGATGTGCCAGGGGCAGTCCAGGGATTCGGCCAGGGCCATGCTCTCGCGCAGACTCTCCGAGGTGGTGGTGTAGGTCGCGTGGGGCATGAGCATGATCCGGGCGAACGGATCGTCCCGGGTGGCTTCGCGCAGGCCCTCCACCACGTCCCAGCAATGCCGGGCCGTTGGAAACATGGGAGAAGGAAAACCGAAAAAGCCTTCGCCCAGAACGACGCGGATGCCCGCTTCCCGCGTCGCCGCCAATACTTGCCGTTCATGGAAGTAGCCGTCCGCGAAGCAGGTGACGCCTGTGGCGAGCATTTCGGCGCAGGCCGCCTGTGCGCCCAGGCGCACCAGCTCCGGCGACAGCTTGGCCTCCAAGGGCCAGATATGCCGGGAAAGCCAGTCCATGAGCGGAATATCGTCGGCCAATCCCCGGAAGAGGGTCATGGAGGCGTGGGCGTGGACGTTGATCAGGCCGGGCAACATCAGTGCCGCGCCCAAGTCCCGGACCTCGGCGGCTGCGTGGCGCGAGGCCGTGGCCTCCCACGGGCCCACGTCCAGGACGCGGCCGTCCCGAACGGCCAGACAGGCGTCCTCGAAAACACGCCTGCGCGCGTCCTGGGTCACGATCCGGGACGCGCGCAGGAGAAGGTCGCAGGGAATGAGGGGAGTCGGCATGCCGTCGCGCCGGCGGGACTAGATCCGCAAGTTGCGGATGGTCTCCAGGAGCAGGCTGGTGACCTTCAAGGCGTTATCGGTGAATATCCGTACGATCTGCTCCCAGGTCACGGGCGCTTCGTCCTCCTTCCAGCAGTCGTAGTCCGTGCTCATGGCCACGGCCGCGTAGGGTAGACCGGCCTCGTTGGCCAGGGCGCACTCCGGCGCGACGCTCATGTTGATCACATCCGCGCCCCAGGCCCGGAACATGTGCGACTCGGCCCGGGTGGAGAAACGCGGTCCCTCGATGGTCACCACGGTGCCGCGCTCATGGTGTTTCAGCCCGAGCTTTCGTCCCGCGGCGATGAACTGCTCACGCAGACCGTCATGGAACGGATCGGCCATGGGCGTATGCACCGGATTGTGCGGCTGAAACTGGTCGTGGAAGGTGTTGATCCGCCGTCGGGTGAAATCGATGAACTGGTCCAGGACCACCAGATCGCCGCGTTCGATGCGCCGCCGCAGGGAGCCCACGGCCGTGGTCGCCAGAATGCAGTCGCAGCCCCGGTCCTTGAGGGCCTGAATGTTGGCCCTGTAATTCACTTGGCCGGGCGGGATGGTGTGCTCCCTTCCGTGGCGGGCCAGGAGATACACCTCCTTGTCGAAGAGATGCAGCACGCGCAAGGACGAACTGGGCGGGCCATAGGGTGTGGATACCTCGATATCGTGCATGTCCTTGAGCGCGCGCTCTTCATGGCTTTCCTGAAGCACGTCCGCGCTGTCCAGGCCGCTGCCGCCGATGACGCCGATTTTGAGCATGGGGGGGTCCGATGTGGTTGTCAGATTTTGAGCAGACACTCGTAATAGTGCCCCAGAAGCTGCTTGGGGCCGTCCAGGAAACCAAGCTCCACGAGATAGCCGATGCCGACCACGTCGGCGCCCGCGCCCTGGGCCAGACGGAGCATGCCGTTGGTGGTGCCGCCGGTGGCCAGCAGATCGTCGATGAGCAGCACCGGTTCGCCCGGGGCCACGGCGTCCTCGTGCATGCAGAGGGTGTCCGTGCCGTATTCCAGGTCATAGGTCACGGAGCGGGTTTTGTAGGGCAATTTTCCGGGCTTGCGCACGGGCACGAAGCCGATGCCCAAGCGATAAGCGAGGGGCGCGCCGAAGATGAATCCCCGCGCCTCGGCGGCCATGATTTTGGTCGCGCCCTTGTCCGCGAAGCGCTCGGCCAGGGCTTCAATGGACTGCTTGAACGCCCGGCCGTCTCCCAGCAGGGGAGTGATGTCGAAAAAGACGATGCCTTCCTTGGGATAATTGGGGATGTCCCGAATCAGTTCGCGCAGGTCCATGCAATCCCTCCTCATCTCTGGATGGAGGGTTGTACGGCGGACCGGAAATCGTTGTCAACGTGCCGGACCGCGTTGCCAGTTGATCCGCTCTGGGCTAGAAAACCCCATGCCGTTCGCCAAGAGAAGCCTGGGGCAGAACTTCCTGCAAGACCCCAACACAGCCCGGCGCATCGTGGCCGCTCTGGAGATCGCCCCCGGAGACCATGTGCTGGAGATCGGCCCTGGGCGAGGGGCTCTTACGGAATGGATCATCGCCGCCGGCCCCGCCCGCTTCCAAGCATTGGAAAAGGACCGCGAGCTCGCCCGAACCCTGCCGGATCGCTGGCCAGGCCTGGAGATCCTGGCAGGCGACGCCTTGGAGCATCGCTGGGAATCCCTCGACGCCCCCTTCTATAAAATAGTAGGGAATCTGCCCTACAACATAGCGTCGCCCCTCATCTGGGACTTCGTCTCCCGCGCCCGGAACTATGGCCGAGCCGTTTTCATGGTCCAGTACGAGGTGGCCCGGCGGCTGACCGCCGAACCCGGCTTTGGCGATTACGGAGCACTCACGGCCTGGGTGCGCAACTTCGCCGCCACCTCGCTCCTGTTCAAGGTAGGGCCGGCCGTCTTCCGCCCCAGGCCCAAGGTCGACTCCGGCGTGGTGCTTTTTTCCCCGTTGGCGAAGCGGCCCGATCCGGCCCTGGCCGAGCGTCTGGCCAAGCTGCTCCACGGCTGCTTTCAGAAACGTCGCAAGCAACTTGCCAACATATTGAAATCACAATGGGAAGACGGTGTTGGCCAATGGTTCGCGGAACAGGGCCTGAGCGGAACCCTGAGGCCGGAAAACTTGTCTCCTCGCCACTTTCTGGGTCTGGCCGAGCGGTTTGGGGATCACTTTTTCGCTTGACTTCGCGTGGAAAATCTTGTTTTCAGGTGATGCAAATTGCGAAGGTGAGCAATTTCGGGCATCGCTGGGCCTTATGTTAGAATTGGAGCCCGCTGGACAGCCCGCGAAGTTTGCAGTACATGCACAACATGCGTTAATCGGCGAACTTCAAGGCTCCCGGCGGAAAAGTGGTCACGCTTTGACGAGAGTATCATCGTCGAAAACCTATTGAGGAGGAAGGACTGATGACTAAGGCTGAGCTGGTTGTCAAAATCGCGGAGAAGGCCAACCTGACCAAGGCGAACGCCGAGCGCGCCCTGAACGCTTTCCTGGAGACCGTGGAAGGCACCCTGGTCAAGGAAAAGAAGCTGACCCTCACCGGCTTCGGCACCTTCCTGGTCGAGCAGCGCAAGTCCCGCGTGGGCCGCAACCCCCGCACCGGCGCCACCATCAAGATCCCGGCCACCAAGATCGTGAAGTTCCGCCCCGGCAAGTTGCTCAAGGACGCCGTTAAGTAAAGTAGGAGTCCGACATGCTCCACGGTGAAACCGTTCACAGCCCTCTGCCCATGGACCTTCCCTGGTGGCAGGCCGACCATGCCGTGTTTTTCGGGGTTCTCTACATCGTGCTGGGCTTCATCGCCGCCGGCATGGGGTATTGCATCCTGAAAGCTTGGTGGGATTCCTGCGGGGACGGCGGCGCAAGCCACCATCACTAGGGTTTTCTCGACGGCAAAGCGTTTTCTGGTTTGAAGCCCGCCCGGACATCTCCGGGCGGGCTCCCATTATGGACACCGGAAAACGATGCGCTTCGCCTGACATCCTCCCAGCATTCGGAGGCGGTTTTTTCTTGCCTTCAGGCAAGAAAAGGCCTATTTGTCTCTTTTGCAAAATTTGCCGAGCGTCTTTCTTCAACCCTGACGCCGGCCGCGAGGAGGTGATGTCCCCATGCCCGGTATCGTTCTCGACGATTCCGATAACTTCGATGTGGCCCTGCGTCGTTTCAAGAAGCAGGTCGAGAAGGCTGGCATCCTCTCCGAGCTGAAGAAGCGTCAGCACTATGAAAAGCCCAGCGTTCAGCGCAAGAAGAAGAAGGCCGCCGCCAAGAAGCGGCTCGTCAAAAAACTCCGCAAAATGAAGATGATGTAATGGGCCTCCAGGCACGGATCGAAAGCGACTTCGTCGCCGCCTACAAGGCCAAGGAATCGGTCAAGGTGGCTGTCTTGAGAATGCTCAAGACAGCCATCAAGAACCGTCAGGTCGAACTGTGCCGCCCCCTGGAGGACGGCGAGATACTCGACGTCATCGCCAAACAGGTCAAGCAGCGCCGCGAATCCATCGAACAGTTCAACGCGGGTCACCGTCCGGACCTGGCCGAAAAGGAAGCAGCCGAGCTTGAACAGCTCGCCGACTATCTCCCCAAGGCTCTCTCCGACGAGGAACTGGCCGCCGCCGTGGACACGGCCATCGCCGCCTTGGGCGCCTCCGGCCTCAAGGACATGGGCCGTGTGATGCAGGCCGTCATGGAGGCCCACAAGGGCCAAGTGGACGGCAAGAAAGCCAGCGCGCTGGTCCGTGGACGGCTCTCGGCCTGACCGACACACATTCATGGAATCCAGAACCTTTCAGTTGCTGGAATTCCCCAAGGTGCTGCGGGTTCTCGCCGACCACGCGGTTTCCAAGGCCGGGGAAAACGCCTGTCTCGCCCTCGCGCCCCTGGGCGATGAGATGTCCGTGCGCCTGCAGAACCGCCTGCTGGAGCAGGCCATGTCCTGGCGCGCCGAAACCGGCTTCCGGCTGAATACCTTCGAACCCCTCGACGGCCTGGCGGCCATCCTTGAACGTCCTACGGCCATTCTGGATCAGGACGATCTGTTCGCCCTGCTGAAGACCCTGGAGCAGGCCAAGTCCGCCCGCGAAGCGCTGCAATCCTGCGGCGAACGGGAATGGGAGGAACTGCTCGACGCCGTGGCCCGAGCCCCCTGGCCCGCCACGGTCTGGTCCGCCGTCCGGCGCTGCCTGGACGACGAGGGCCGCCTGCGCGACGAAAGCTCTCCCGGCCTCTTGGCCGTGCGCGGCGAAATCCGCTCCATCCACCAACGCTGCACCAAGAGGGTCAAAGACTTCATCCTGGGCGAGGATCTGTCCCGTTTTCTCCAGGACGAGTTCATGACCATCTCCTCGGACCGCTATGTCCTGCCGCTCAAGGCGAATTTCAAGGGCCGCTTCCCGGGCATCATTCACGACTATTCGCAGACCGGCGAAACCTGCTACTTCGAGCCCATGTTCCTGGTGGAGATGAACAATCAACTCCAGGAACTGAAGCAGGAAGAGCGCCGCGAGGAACGCAAGGTTCTGGAATTCCTCACCGGCATCGTGCGCCAGGAGCGAGACGCCGTCATCGGCTGTTACCGGGCCCTGGTGCGCCTGGACGTGCTTCTGGCCAAGGTGGGCCTGGGCTTGGCCCTGGGTGGCCGGACCCTGGACATCGAGCCGGATCTGCCGCCCCGCCTGCTGGAGGCCCGTCATCCGCTCCTGGCTCTGGACAGGGACCGGGCCGTCCCCCTGGACATCAAGCTGCAGCCCGGTCAGCACGCCCTGGTCATCAGCGGCGGCAACGCGGGCGGCAAGACCGTCTGCCTGAAGACCCTGGGGCTCATCGCGCTCATGGGACTCTCCGGCCTGCCCGTGCCCGTGGGCGTGGGCAGCAGCATCCCGGTCTGGCGCGACATCTTCGTGGTTCTGGGCGACGAACAGAGTCTGGAAGATCACGTGAGCACCTTCACGGCCCAGGTGCGCTACCTCTCCCGGGTCTGGGACCAAGTGGACGCGGAAACGCTCTTCCTTCTAGACGAATTCGGCGCCGGCACGGACCCCACCCAGGGCGCGGCACTGGCTCAAGCGGTACTGGACAGCTTGCTGGAACGCCGCGCCACCGTGATGGTGGCCACCCATTTCCCGGCCCTCAAGGCGCACGCGCTGGCCGCCGAGGGCGTACGCGCGGCCAGTGTGCTCTTCGACCCGGACACCAAGCGGCCGCTGTTCCGCCTGGCCTACGACCAGGTCGGCGCGAGCATCGCTTTGGAGGTGGCCAGGGAGCACGGCCTGCCCGGCGCCATCCTGGACCGTGCGGCGCAGTATCTTCTGCTGGACGGCTCGGACACCACGGCGGTCCTGGACCGGCTCAACTCCCAGGCCGTGGCCCGGGACAAGGAACTCCGGTCCCTGGCCGATGAGCGGGAACGGCTGCGCCGCAAGCGCGCCACACTGGAGGCCGAGTTCGCCCGCGAACGCTCCGGCCTCATGGATGAGATCAAGGCCCAGGCGCAGGCAGTGCTGCACGAGTGGAAGAGCGGCAAGCTCGGTCGCAAGCAGGCCTTGAAGAAGCTCTCCGACGCGCGCGAACGGCTGGTGGACACCGGAACCCTCGCCGCGGAGACAGCGACTCCAGCCCTCGGCTGGGACGATCTGCGCTCCGGTCTGACCGTCCGCTATCTCCCCTGGGATCGTCAGGGCTCGGTGCAGGAGAAGGACGAACGCAAGCGCCAGGTCAAGGTGGACTTGGACGGCCTGTCCCTTTGGGTCAAGGAATCCGACCTGGGCCCGGCGGCTCAGACCGGCGCTTCCCAAAGCTTCACCGCAGCCGTGCCGTCGGCCTCCGGCCCCACACAGGTTCTGGACCTTCGCGGGCAACGCGCCGACGAGGCCCTGCGCCTTCTGGAACGCTTCCTGGACGACGCGCTGTTGCGCGGAACCGGCAGCGTGGAAATCATCCACGGCCGGGGCACCGGAGCGCTGCGCCGCGAAGTGCATGAATTTCTGCGGCAATCCCCCGCCGTGAACGCCTTTGCCCTGGCCCCCGAGGACCGGGGCGGCGACGGCATGACCGAAGCGACGCTCAAGTAGGGACGGACGCATGAATCCACAGGCCATCCAGGCCGTCAAATCCCGGCTCGTCCTTTCGGACGTGGTGCGGCGCTACGTGGATCTGCGGCCCGTTTCGGGGCGGTTCATGGGAGCCTGCCCCTTCCATCAGGAAACCAAGCCGTCCATGTCGGTGAACGATGAGGAGGGCTTCTTCTACTGTTTCGGCTGCCAAGCTTCCGGCGACGTGATCGACTTTTACAAGCGCATCAACGGGTTGGAGTTCCGCGAGGCCCTGGAGCAGTTGGCCGCCGAGGCCGGGGTCGATCTGGGCGACCAGCGCGAGGATCCCGAGGCCCAGGAGCGGCAACGGCGCAAGAAGATCCTCCTGGACATGCACGAACAGGCCCGGGATTTTTTCCGCGCCTTCCTGCGCAAGAACGAGGGCCGGGCCGCCCGCGCCTACCTCTCCCAGCGGGGCATCGAGCCGCGCATCGTGGAATCCTTCGGTCTGGGCTACTCTCCGGACGACTGGCACGCCCTGGACCAATTCCTCCAATCCAAACACCACACGCCGGAGCTGGGGGTCGAGGCCGGACTCCTGTCGAAAAATGATAAAGGCAACATTTACGATAGGTTCCGTGCAAGACTCATCTTTCCCATCCAGAATTTATCAGGTCGGGTTATTGCCTTTGGCGGCAGAATCATTAGTGAAGGGGAACCAAAGTATCTCAACAGCAGCGATACCCCCATCTATAAAAAGGGAGAGCATCTCTACGGATTGTACCAAGCCCGCCCGACCATGACCCGCAGCAAGCGGGCCCTGCTCACCGAAGGCTACATGGACGTGCTTTCCCTGCACCAGTTCGGTTACACCGACGCTTGCGGGGTTCTCGGCACGGCCCTCACCGGTGATCAGGTGCGACGCCTTGCGGGCTTTTGTTCGCGCGTGGATCTGGTCTTCGACGGCGACAACGCGGGCCGCAAGGCCGCCCTGAAGTCCAGCGAAATGATCCTCCTGCAAGGGGTGGCCTGCAGGGTGATCCTGCTGCCCGAGGGCGAGGACGTGGACAGCGTGCTCCAGAAGGAGGGCCCCGAAGGTTTTGAAAAATGTCTCAAGGCCGCCAAGGATGGATTGACCTTCGCCCTGGACACCCTGCGCGACCAGTTCGCGCCCCGGGAGACCATGGCCTGGGCCAAGGATTTTTTTGAAAAGCTCGCGGACGACGGTCTGCGGGCCTATTATCTGCCTCGGCTGGTGTCGGGGCTGGGCGTCTCCGAGGTGGAGCTGCGCCAGGCGCTGGGAACCTCCCGGGCCGGACGCGATGCCCCCAGGGAGCGCGCGCCGCTGGCCGCCGTGCGGCCCGTGGGCAAGGACGACAAGAACGACCGCGAGTACCTGCGGTTCCCCATCCAGTACCCCGAATACGTTCGGGACTTGGCCGACCGGGGATTTGAACGCGTCCTGATCACGGACTGGGCCCGGGGCCTGTGGGAGAAGATCCGCTTGCACGATGGCCAGGAACTGGTGTCCTGGCTCGACGAAAGCGAGAAGAAATTTTGGGCTCGCTGCCGTCAGGAACGTGCGGAGCACACGCTCACCGGCGAGATGTTGAAGGACGAGTGGCTGTACATCTGCGACCGGGTGGCCGAGAGCCATGAAAAGCACGCCAGAAGGCAGCTGACGGAAGCCCTGCGGGAGGCTCTCAAGGAGGGCGATTCCCGCCAGGCCCAGGAGCATTTGCAGGCCCTGAACGTGTTCCTAGGGAGGGACGATGAACAACATTAAGGACATCCAGCAGATCAAGTCCCTGATCGCCAAGGGAAAAAAGAACGGCTTCCTGACCTTCGAAGAGGTCAGCAAGGCGCTGCCCTCGGAGATCAGTTCGCCCGATCAGCTGGAAGAGGTCCATAGCATTTTCGACCAGATGAACATCGTCATCGTGGACACGGAGGAAAGCGGCAAGAAGCTTTCCGCCGAGCCCTCCGAGTCCGAGTCCGACGAGTTGGACATCGAGCTCGTCAGCGACGGGGACGACGACGTTTCCGACTATTCCTCGCGCAGTACCGATCCGGTGCGCATGTACCTGCGCGAGATGGGCGCGGTGCCGTTGCTCGACCGCGAGGGCGAGGTGGTCATCGCCAAGAAGATCGAGAACGGCGAGATGGAGGTTCTGTACTCACTCGTCGAAGTGCCCGTCGCTCTTGAGGAACTCATCCAGGTGGGCGAGGACCTCAAGAACGGCAAGATCAAGCTCAAGGACGTGGTCAAGACCATCGAGGAGGACGACCCTTCCGAGGACGAGATGAACCAGCGCCAGCGGGTCATCTTCCTCCTGGACGAGATCAAGGGCATCTTCAAGAAAAAGAAGAAGGTCTACGACAAGCTGGACGCCTGCGCCGAGCTGAACCGCCGGGTCACGGGCGTGCAGAAGGAGATCCTGGGCTTCAAGGAAGAGGTGGTCCAGCGCCTGCGCGACATCAAGCTGGAGAAGACCCTCATCGACCGGATCATCGAGACCGTGGGCGACTACGTGCGGCAGATGCACAACTGCCAGCGCGACCTCTCGGCCTACGTGCTCTCCGTGGGCAAGACCAAGGCCGAGATCGAGACCCTGTTCCGCCAGGTGGACGCCCGGGACGTGAACCCCGTGGTGGCCGCCGACGTGCTCAACATGACCGTGGAGGAGTTCTTCTCCTTCAAGGAAATGCTGGCGGGCAAGCTGGAGATCATGAAACGGCTCCAGGACAAGTGCTGCCACACGGTGAACGACCTGGAGGAGGTGCTCTGGCGCATCACCCGGGGCAACCAGGCGGCCATGCGGGCCAAGCAGGAACTCATCCGGGCCAACCTGCGCCTGGTGGTCTCCATCGCCAAAAAATACACGAACCGCGGCCTGCAGTTCCTGGACCTGATCCAGGAAGGCAACATCGGCCTGATGAAGGCCGTGGACAAGTTCGAGTACCAGCGGGGCTACAAGTTCTCGACCTACGCCACCTGGTGGATTCGCCAGGCCATCACCCGGGCCATCGCGGACCAGGCGCGGACCATCCGCATCCCGGTGCACATGATCGAGACCATCAACAAACTCATCCGCACCTCCCGCTATCTGGTCCAGGAGCTGGGCCGCGACCCCTCGCCGGAGGAGATCGCCGAGCGCATGGACTACCCGGTGGAGAAGGTCAAGAAGGTTCTCAAGATCGCCAAGGAGCCCATCTCGCTGGAGACGCCCATCGGCGACGAGGAAGACTCGAGCCTGGGCGATTTCATCGAGGACAAGAAGGCCGCCGCTCCCGCCGAGGAGGTGGTGTCCACCAAGCTCCAGGAGCAGATCGCCAAGGTTCTCTCGGACCTCACTCCACGCGAGGAGCAGGTGCTCCGCAAGCGTTTCGGCATCGGCGAGAAGAGCGACCACACCCTGGAAGAGGTCGGCAAGCTCTTCAACGTCACCCGTGAGCGCATCCGCCAGATCGAGGCCAAGGCCCTGCGCAAGCTGCGCCATCCCATCCGCAGCGCCTTGCTCCGGTCCTACTTCGAGAGCTAGACACCGGGGAGGGCGGCCGAGGCCGCCCTCCCTTTTCGTCCCCGGAGCCGCCACGTGACCACCGTTTTCCTTACGCTCCTGCCGTTGCTGGCCTTGGCCTTGGATCTGCTTTGGGGCGATCCGGCCCGCCTGCCTCATCCCGTGCGTGGACTCGGCTTGGTGGCCGACCGCCTGGAAATTTGGGGGCGGCGGCTCATGCCCGGCGGCCTGTTCTTCTGGGGCGGTCTGAGCACCCTGATCCTGGCCGGAGGCGCGGCCGCCCTGGCCCACGATCTTTCCCGCCTGCCCTGGGTCGGCTGGCTCGTCGCCCTCTATCTCGCCTGGAGCGGCTTGGCCCTGAGAGGACTTCTGGACTCCGGCCGCGCCGTGGCCCGTCAGCTGGAAAAGGGCGATCTGCCTGGGGCGCGTGTGACCCTTTCCGGACTGGTCAGCCGTGAGACGGCGCATCTCGACGCCGACGGCGTACGCCGGGCACTGGCCGAGACCGTGAGCGAAAACCTGAACGACGCCTTCGTCGCTCCATTCTTCTGGCTCTGCCTGCTAGGCCCTGGCGGCCTCTGGTTCCACAAAACCGTGAGCACTCTGGACTCCATGTGGGGCTACCGCGATGAGCGCTACGAGCGCCTGGGCAAGTTCCCGGCCCGGCTGGACGACCTGCTGGCCTACATCCCGGCCCGGATCACGGCCTTGGTCATGATCCTCACCGGCGCGCTCATGGACCTGGACTGGCGCGCGGCGAAGGCCCATGTCGCCGCCGCCGCGAGCGAGAGCGAAAGCCCCAACGCAGGCTGGCCCATGAGCGCGGCTGCCTGGCTCTGCGGAGCACGCGTGGGCGGCCCGGCGATCTACTTCGGTAGGACGAAGGACAAGCCCTGGATCGGCCCGGAAGGCGGCTTCTGGGACGGGGACAAGCTGGAGACCCTGTTCCAGCTCTGCCTGCTCACGGCCGCGCTCACGGCCCTGTTCCTGTTCCTCGGGCTCGGCCTGTTGCGCCTGTTCCTCTAGGAGACTTTCTCATGCGCCTGCGCCCCGTCACAGACAGCGACCTCCCCGCCCTGGACCTCCTCAACCGGGCCGCCGTGCCCAACGTCAACGATGTGGGAGTGGAAGGCCTCAAGCATCTGGCCGCCCAGGCGGCCTTCTTCCGGCTGGCCGAGGACGAGACCGGCCCCCTGGGCTTTCTCCTGGCCATGACTCCGGAGGCGGACTACGACAGTCCGAACTTCCTCTGGTTCAAGAAACGCTATCCCGGATTCTGCTACATCGACCGTGTGGTGGTGGCCGAAAGCGCCCGCCGATTGGGCGTGGGCTCGGCCCTCTACCAGGCCGTCATCGATTTCTCAACCGGCCGCGCCCCGGTCCTGACCTGCGAAGTGAACCTTCAGCCCGCCAACCTCGGCTCCCTGGCCTTCCACGAGCGCTTCGGCTTCCGCCAAGCGGGCACACAGGACACGGAAAACGGGAAAAAGACCGTCTCGCTCATGATCCGCCCGCTCTGATCCCGCATTTTCCCGCTCGGTATTTTTTTCACCCACTCCGCATTGTCCATTTGACGCGCGACGCGCGCAACGCGTATAGACTCCAGTATCATCCATGCGAGTCGGCTCCTGGCTCGTATCGGATTCCGATTCCACGCTCCGCCACCTGTTTTCTGGCTTCACGGCTTTTTCGGCGCTGTTGGACGCATGCAACGTTTCAGGAGAAGATCACGAACGCACTGTACAACTGATTCAGACCGTCCGTCAGGACGGATAACGCGTCCGCAACGGCATGCGACGGCACGGCGCGAAACGTCACCAAGGAGATGCTGGATGAAGATCACCAAGCACAGCTGGCCGGTCCTGATCGTTTCCAAACAGTTCGACGCGCCAACGGACGAGGGATTGCGGCTGCGCGCCCTGGAGGAGGAGCTGGAGCAGGTGCAGGAATGCTCCGTCCTGACTTCCCAGAGCTATGAGGACGCGCTGGAAATGTTCGCCTCGCGCGCCGACCTCGGCGTGGTGGTCATCGACTGGGATATCCAAAAAGAGGACGCCGAGGAGAAGATGCCGCCGGAGGAGCTGCTGGACGGCATCCGCCGCCGCAACCGCGGCGTTCCGGTGGTTCTGCTTACCGAACGCCGGGAGATCGAGAACATCCCCACGGACGTGCTCGGCCGCATCGACGACTGCATCTGGAAGACCGCCGACACCATCGAATTCCTGGCCGGACGCATCGAAAAGCTCCTGGTTGACTACATCATCAGCGTGTACCCGAGCTTCTTCGGCATGCTCGTGGAGTATTCCCGGGAATACAAGTACGCTTGGCACACCCCGGGCCACATGGGCGGGGAGGGCTTCCTGAAGAGCCCGGCCGGGGTGGCTATGCACAAGTTCTTCGGCGAGAACGTGTTCCGCTCCGATCTCTCCATCTCCGTGCCCGAGCTGGGTTCCCTGCTGGACCACAGCGGCGTGGTGGGCGACGCCGAGCGCAATTCCGCCCGGGTCTTCGGGGCGGACCTGACCTTCTACGTGCTCAACGGCACCTCCAACGTGAACCAGATCATCTGGCGCAGCCAGCTCATCCGGGACGACATCGCCTTTGTGGACCGCAACTGCCACAAGTCCCTGAACTACGCCATGGTCATCACCGAGGCCTATCCGGTCTACATGGTGCCCCGACGCAACAAGCGCGGCATCATCGGCCCCTGCCGCCTCTCCGAGTTCTCGGCCAAGACCATCCGCAAGAAGATCCAGGACAACAAGCTCATCCCGGCCGAGCTGAAGAAGAACGCCGTGAAGATGTCGGCCCTGACCAACTCCACCTACGACGGCATCTGCTACAACGTCATCAACATCAAGAAGGAGCTCAAGAAGAGCGTCGAGAACCTGCACTTCGACGAGGCCTGGTACGCGTACGCCCGCTTCCATCCCATGTACAAGGACCATTACGGCATGGCCGACGACGAGGTGAACACGGAGCATCCGCCCATCTTCTGCTCCCAGTCCACGCACAAGCTGCTCATGGCCTTCTCCCAGGCCTCCATGCTGCACGTGAAGAACGGCAGCCACGTCTCGGTCAACAGGGACGAACTGAACGAGTCGTACATGATGCACGGCTCCACCTCGCCGCAGTACAGCATGATCGCCTCCCTGGACGTGGCCACCAAGATGATGGACGACAGCGGCGAGATCATCATCAGCGACACCATCCTGGAAGCCGTGCACATCCGCCGCAAGGTGGCCCGGATCGCCAAGGAGATGCGCAAGGCGGGCGAGTGGTTCTTCGACATGTGGCAGCCGCGCAAGGTCATCTACAACGGCAAGCCCTGCGACTTCGAGAACGTCCCGGCGGAGTACCTGGCCGGGAACCAGCAGCCCTGGATCTTCAGCCCCAAGGACGACTGGCACGGGTTCGAGGACATGGAGGAGAACTACGCCATGCTCGACCCCATCAAGCTCACCTTCACCACGCCCGGCCTGGATGAGAAGGGCGGCATGAGCGAGGAGGGCATTCCCGCGGCCATCGTCACCAACTATCTGATCCGCCACCGCATCGTCTGCGAGAAGACGGACTACTATTCCTTCCTGCTGCTGAACTCCATGGGCACCACCAAGGCCAAGCAGGGGGCCCTCCTATCTGGGTTGCTCAAGTTCAAGGACCTCTATGACGACAACGCCCCCCTGGAGCTGGTCCTGCCCGAGCTGACGCGCGACAATCCCTGCTACCGGGGCGTCGGGCTCAGGGACCACTGCAACGCCATCCACCGCCACATCCGCGACCACAAGCTGCTGGACAAGATGCAGGCCGCCTTCCAGGTCATCCCGGACCAGGCCATGAAGCCCGCCGACGCCTACCACGCGGTGGTGCGCAAGAACGTGGAGTACGTGGAGCTCAAGGACATGCGTGACCGCGTCCCGGCGGTCATGACCGTGCCCTATCCCCCGGGCATCCCGGTCATGATGGGCGGCGAGATCATGAACAAGAAGGCCGCGCCCATCTTCGACTACCTCCTGGCCCGGCAGGACTTCGAGAACCTCTTCCCGGGATACGAGAGCGACATCCACGGGGTGGAACGGATCGAACGCGGCGGCAAGAAGTACTTCACCATCATGTGCGTGAAGAAGGGCTGATTCCCCGGATCGCCGGGCTTCTCAACATCCCAAGCTCTGAAAGGGGAGTGACGCATGGCCGCCGACAGCAGCCACAAGATGGGCCTCATCGCCTGTATCGCCGTGGTGGCGGGCAACATGATGGGTTCCGGCATCGCCTTGCTGCCCGCGAACCTCGCCGCCATCGGCAGCATCACCGTGGTCGGCTGGGCCGTCGCCCTGGTGGGGGCCCTGGCCCTGGCCTACGTGTTTTCCCGCCTGGGCATGGAGGATCCCCAGGAAGGCGGCCCCATCGCCTATTCCGGCGAGGTCTCGCCGGTGCTCGGCTACCAGGCGGGCCTGCTCTATTACCACGCCAACTGGATCGGCAACCTGGCCATCGCCATCACCGGGGTGGACTACCTTTCAGTGTTCTTCCCGGCCCTGGAGCATCCGCTGACGGCCGGAGTCACCTCCATCGCCCTCATCTGGCTCTTCACCGGCATCAACATCCTGGGCGCGGCCTGGATCGGCCGCCTCGTCTCCATCGGGGTGGTGCTGCTCCTCATCCCGGTGGTGCTCACCGGAACCCTGGGCTGGCTCTCCTTCGACCCGGCCCTGTTCCAGGCCAACTGGATCGTGGGCGGCAAGCCCCCGGGCGAGGCGGTCATGGCCGCCGTGCTGCTCTGCATCTGGAGCTTCATCGGCATCGAAAGCGCCTCGGTGAACACCGCCGTGGTGGACAACCCCAAGCGCAACATCCCGCTCTCGACCATGATCGGCGCGGCCCTGGCCGGGCTGGTCTACCTCCTCTCCTGCTCGGCCATCTCGGGCATGTTCCCGGCGGCGGAAATGGCTGCCTCGGGCGCGCCGTTCTCCCTGGCCATGGGCCACATCTGCGCCAAGTTGCCCTTCGCGGGTCTGATCTCCAAGGCCGTCTCGGCGGTCACGGCCTTCGCCTGCCTCGCCTCCCTGGGCTCCTGGATGATGCTCGTCTCCCAGGCGGGCTGCCGCGCGGCCCAGGACGGCACGCTCCCGACGATCTTCGGCCGCCGGAACCACAAGAACGTGCCCGTGGCCGGGCTGATCCTGGCCTCGGTCATGATGACCATCCTGCTCGCGCTGCTCATGCTCGTGTCCAAGGACGGAGACACCCAGACCCTGTTCGGCGAGATCTGCGACATCGCGGTGCTCCTGACCCTGCCGCCATACTTCTACTCCTCCCTCAACCTGCTGCGGCGCTACGGCCTGGCCAACACCCGGGCTCTGCTCCAGGTGGGCTCGGCCCTGATCGCCTGCGTCTTCTGCCTCATCGCCCTGGCCGGGGCCGCCAAGGCGGCGCTCACCGGCTGCCTGCTGGTCATGCTCTGTTCCTTCATCTTCTACGT
>Ga0228536_1001637_pt1 | contig 18814 bp, 15 predicted proteins | sample SJ1Smetagenome_FD_168611 | JGI IMG/M metagenome (GOLD analysis project Ga0228536, IMG submission 168611) | Enriched culture of PCE-dechlorinating microbial communities from Ithaca, New York, USA - SJ1.S | ecosystem: Engineered > Modeled > Simulated communities (microbial... > Unclassified...
TGCCGTCATCTTTCGCTGGAGCCACAACCAGCCTCTCCCCGGAAAGGTCAACATCGTCGCCAACGTCGACTACCAGAACTCCTTCTTCTTCACCCGGGAGTTCGACAACGACTTCACCCGGGCCCTGGTTTATAACCGGAGCTCCCAGGTCTACGTGACGAAAAGCTGGACCGGATCGAATTTGAGCGTCCGCCTCAGCCGGTTCGAGACGACCTACCCCGCCTGGACGTTCGCCCGGATCCGCCAATCCCTGCCGCAAATCAGCTTCAGCCTGTTTAAGAAAAAGCTCTGGGGGCCGAGCTATTTTTCCTTGAGCGCCGGTTACGACAACTGGCAGTATGGATTCACCAACCAGTTCAAGGCGGGCACCCAGGTGAAATCGAGCGTCCTGTCTCTTTCGCCGAGGATCACCCTGCCCTTCAACGAGATCGCCTGGCTCGGCTTTGATTTCTCCGTCGCCGGCAACTTCGATTATTACGGAAACAGCCGCGATCCGGAGAGCCGCGAAACCCTCAACCGGGGGCTCCTGAGCGGAAACGGATCCTTCTCGGCGACGATGACCGGCCCGGTTTTGTACCGGATTTTCGATATCCGGAAGTCTTCGACCCGGTTGAAGCACGTCATCGAGCCGACGATCACGTACCGGTACGACACGCCGGCCATCGATTCCGACCGGATCATCACGCCGAGCGGCTTTTTTTTCCGATACCACTACGTCAGCTACGGCGTGCAGAATCAGATCCTGGTCAAGCGGGGCGAGGAGAGGGCCCGCGAGCTGTTGACCTGGCAGCTGGAGCAGACCTATTACGTGGACTCCGAAAACAGCCCCTTGAGCCGGTACCGGCTCGAGGACGGGAGCATCCCGCGGTTCTCGGAGATTCTTAATAAGCTCCGCTTCTTCCCGGTCTCCGGCGTCAACCTGGACCTCAGCCTGGGATACAACACTTATAAAAGAATCCTGTCCAGCGTTCGGGCTTCAGCCGGTCTTGGAAACGCCTCCGACGGCGCTTACTTGGCCGTTTCCTGGTACAAAAGCATCAACCCCTATCGCGGCTTCACGAGCATCAGCCGCCACCAGATCGGGCTTCGGGGCGGGGCGGAGTTCCCCGCCCTCCGCCTGGAGACGCTCGGCGAGCTCGAATACAACCTCCAGGCGAAAAAGGTGCTCTACGCGGGACTGGCCGCCGTTTGGCATGTCCAATGCATCGACATCCAGATGGGTCTTCGGGCGTTTTTCTTCAGGGAAACGCCGGATATCCAGTTCCTGTTCTCCCTGGGGCTGGGCAACATCGGGCCGTCCGAGGATATCCTCGGACGCAAGGGGCGGTGAAAAATCAAATGAAGCCAATTGTTTTTTCGCGTTATTTCTCCTATGATGTTTTTGTAATCAGGCGAGGGGATATCCGGCCGGTTTTTCGCCGTCGCCCGGCGTCCTTCCTCCGTCGCTGAATCGATGTCCGTCCCTGGGGTCGCTCGAGCCCATCGGCGGTAGCCTGTATCCGGCGTCGACGGAGAGAAAACCATTCCTTTTGGAGCCCGATATGTCGAAGAAAACGAGAATTGAGGATTCCGTGTCCGGGATGAACGTCTTGTACCTGGGGACGGGTTTCGTCGGAGCCTGTTCGGCCGCCGTCTCGGCCGACAGCGGCCACTCCACCCTGGCTTATGACGTGGACGCGAAAAAAATCGCCAAGCTCCGATCCGGCGACCGCGATCAGATCGAATCGTGCATTTACGAGGAAGGCCTCGGCGATCTGCTCGTCCGGAACCGGGACCGGATCGAGTTCACGTCCGATTACTCCAAGGTCGAGAAATTCCTGGACCGCTGCGACGCCGTTTTCATGTGCCTTCCGACGCCGGAAATCAACGAAACGGGCGAGAGCGATCTCACGTACTACCTGGAGGCCGCCCGGAAAATCGCGGCCGCCCTCCGCCGCCGGAACAAAGGCGCCCAGGAAAAGTATGTCGTCATCGTCAACAAGAGCACCGTCCCGATCGACATGGTCAGCCGAACCCGGAAGATCCTCCGGGAGGCCGGGGTCCGCAACATCGGGGTTGTTTCCAACCCCGAATTCCTCGTCGAGGGTCAGGCCGTCATGGGGGCGCTCCGGCCGGACCGGATCGTGATCGGGGCCGAAAAGGAAAAGGATTTCGCCGTCCTGCGCCGCATCTACCAGCGGTTTCTGAACGCCCCGACGGTCCGGTACATCGAGGTCAACCCCCGGGAGGCGGCGGCCGGCAAGCTGCTGGCCAATTTCACGCTTTTCAGCCGCCTGGCCGTTTGTTTCGACGTGATCGGCCGGACCTGCGAATCGTTCCCCGGCATTCATTTCGAAAACGTCCGGAGAATCCTCTCGAGCGATCCCCGGATCGGCGCCTGGGGCCTTTACGACAGCTTGTACGCCGGGGGGAGCTGCTTCATCAAGGACGCCCGCTCGCTCCGTTACCAGCTTCAAGCCCGGAAGAAAGACGCCTCCCTTGTCCAAGAGATTTTCGGGGCCAACCGCCGCCAGCTCCTGGGATTCATCAACCGAGCCGAGACCGAGGCCCGCTTCGACTGGACGCGCAAGAAAGTCGCCCTTCTCGGAGTCGCCTTCAAGCGGAATACGAACGACATCCGCAATTCCCCGGCTCTCGATATCGTCCCGTTCCTCGCCGATAAAAAGGTCCGGGAGACGCGGATTTTCGACCCGGCGGCCATGGATAGTTTTCGGCGGCTGTTCCCTCCCTCTCCCGCCGTCGTTTACGCCTCCTCGGAGGCGGAGGCCGTGGCCGGGGCGGACGCGGTGATCATCGCCACCGACTGGCCCCAATTCCGCGGCTTGGACGAGCTTCTGAAAAAGCATAAAAAGCGGCCGCTCCTCATGGACGGAAGGCGCATGCTCCAGAGCGCTTACGGCCCCTTGCGCAAAGCGGGCTTTAAAATCATCGCCGTCGGCTCTCCGACCTCCTGACCTGTCTTCCTCCGACCCCGCCCGGCGCTTCGCTCCGGGAGAGCTTGATTCCCAAAGCCGTTTAGTTCACACTAGGGGCAAGGAAGGACTTTGCGAGGGAGGAAGAGCATGAAAAGGGAAGGATTGTTTATTTGCAGCGTCCTGATCGGCAGCCTGCTTATCCCGGCCTGCCGGAAAGCCCAAGACGGTTCCTCGCCGCCGGCCGCGGCGGTGATCGCGGAAATCAACGAAACCGCGGTTTCGGAGGCGACGGGCGTGAAGATCAGGGTTCTGAAGGTGGAATCGGTCGGAATCTCCCCGGTCAACCGGTTCTACTGGATCCAGGTCGAGGGCCGGCCGTTGAAGGACAAGCTTCTCGAAATCTCGAGGCTCGCCTTGGATCAAATCATCGCCGCGCATCCGAAGCTGTATCACAGCTTTACCTTTCATTTCGCTTCCGCGGATGAATCGACGGGAGCGGCGGATTTGAGGAAATGCTACGCCCGAACGACGTTCCTGCCGGAGGGGAACTGGCAAAAAGTCGGCCGCGTCCCCATCGACGGCTACAATGCGTATGTCCTGGCCTATGCGGCCGAGGATATCCGCCAGCGCTGATTCTTTTTCCCGAGCTCGTGATCAAATTATAAATCGGATGTAAAGGAATGCTTGATGCCTCAGCAAGATCAAAAAGCTTATGAAGGCGTTGATTTGACGGAATACATCCTCGTTTCTTGGAAACACCGCTGGTGGATCCTGATCGCGACGGCGGCTCTCGCCGTGGCGGCCGGCGTCCTTTCCTATTTCCTGCCCAAAGTCTGGGAAGTGGAAGCCATTGTCGTCCCGAGCAAATTCCTTGTTCAGACGCAAACCGGCGAGTTCAAGGAAATCCTGGTTGTCAATCCCGGGCAGGTGGCGAATCAAATCAGCGAGGGCTCCTATGACGCCCTGATCGCCGCCGAAATGAACATCGATTTCAAGAAGTTCCCGAGACTGAAGTCCGACAACATCCGAAACACGAACCTCGTCCGTGTTTCCGTCCGCGTTCGGGAGCCGCAGAAAGGCCGGGAGATTCTTTTAGCCCTCTTCAACCATTTGAAAAGCGACTTCGATAAAAAAATCGATGTCGAATTCAGCAACATCAACAACCAGATCGATCAGAGGGAAAGCAGCATTCTTGAGGGCAATTTAAAAATCGATTCGCAGAAAATCGAAAAAGACAGGATCCGCCAGGACATTGTCGCGGATAGAAATAAGATGGCGATTTCCGAGCAGCGGATCGCCGACGTCCAAGAGGAAATGAAATCCGTAAGAACGCGCATCGCCGAGCTGGACGAGCTTCAGCGGAAAACCCTGGCCGAACATAAAGACGAGACGGAGACGCTCGCCCTTCTTCTTTATTCCAATGAAGTCCAGCAAAACATCCGGTATATGAATAGCCTTGAGGACAAGGTCAGCTCGGAACGAGTGAATGTTGAGAACTTGAGTTACTTGATCAAGAGCAAAGAGCAACTGATGCGTCAAATCGACAATCAAGTCGACCAAATCCAGATTGATTTAAACGACGCAAAAAACGATATTCGACTTCTTGAGGATAAAAAGAACCGGATCGATTATTCCCAGCTGGTCAAGGAACCGATTTCTTCCTCCGGCCCGGTGTCTCCCCGGAAGACCATGATCGTCCTGGTCGCCGGCTTCATCGGATTCTGTCTTTCGTCGGCGATCTTTTTCTTCCGCGACCAGGCCAGAAGCCGCGCTAAAAAAAATCCATAGGCGGACTGACGAATTGAACGTTGAAAACGGCGGGATGAAGAACGAAAGGTAGGCTTACGCCGTTCTCTGACGACCCGCCCTGCCAAGCCTTGCCTCATGCGACAATCCCATTTAGTTCTTTCCAACGCCGCGATCATGTGGATCACCCGAGCTTTCCTGATCGTTCCCCAGGTCATTCTGGTGCCTTACTTGATCCGGACGATCGGGGAGGGAGGATACGGCCTCTACGCCCTGATCTGGTCTTTGCTGATGTCGGTCGTTCAGCTCGAAATCGCCCTGCAGCAGGGCGTGGTCAAGTACAGCGCGGGTTTCCTCGCCCAGGGACGCCTGGACGAGGTCAAAAAAATCGTTTCCTCGAGCTTTGTTTATTCTCTTCTCCTGGCGGTGGTGACGAGCGGCGGTCTGCTGGCAGCGGCGCTATTGTTCATCGCGCCCTCCAGCCCGATGAGAACCGCCCTGACCGTGGTCGCCCTGATCGTTCTTTTCATCGTTCCCTTGACGCCGTACGTGGCCGTGATTCAGTCCCGGCAGCGTTATTACGTCGGCGCCGTCCTGGACACGGTCTCGAAATACGGCAGCCTGCTGGCTATCGTGGCCTGGTTTCAATTGGTCAAGCCGTCCCTCGAGAGCGTCGTCGTCATCACGGCGGTGTTTTTATTCCTCGCGAGGACATCCCAGGTCCCGATCGCCTATCGCCTTGTCCCCGGACTGCAGAACCGGCCGCGCTTTTTCAACTGGACGAGCTTCCGGCTGATCGCCGCCTTCGGCGGAGCGACGGTCCTGGTGAATTTTTCCCTCGCCGCCAATTCGACGGGCGTCCGCTGGCTGATGGGGGGGATGGTGTCCCCCAGCTTCGTCTCGCACTTGGCGATCATCCTGATGCCCGTCTCGGTGCTGTCCGACATCATCCGGCCGGTGACGATCACCGTCATGCCGTTGACGAGCGCCTACGAGGCGGTCGGAAACCAGCCGATGCTCAAGGAATTGCTCGTCCGCAGCATGCGGTACACGACGATGTTCGTCCTGGCCGGGGTGATCGCGGCCGGCCTCTTGACGCGGAACGTCCTGACGATCTGGGTCGGATCCCGCTATGCGTTTTTGACACCCTACGCGTTCGCCCTGTTCGCCTGCGTCTCCTTCCAGCTCAGCACGTCCTCGGCCCATCATATGCTCAAGGGACTGGGCCGGCTGAAGACCGTCGTTTTGATATATATGATCGCCCTCGTTCTCGTCCCCTTCGCCGGGATTCTCGTCCTGTTTCATCTGACGCGGGACCCCTATCTTTCCGTCGCCGTCGGCCTGTGCGGCGGAAGCCTCCTCTGCGGGTGTCTCAATATCGTGTATGGATTGAAAGCCGTTCAAGCCCGCTGGCGCGGCGTATGGATCCGGATCTTCGGCCAGTCGTTGGGGATGACGGCGGCCGTGCTGCTGCCGGCCTGGGGGATCATCCGCTTGGCCGGGATTTCGAGCTTCCTCGGCCGGGCGGTCGTCGCCGTGATCAGCCTCCTTCTTTATTTCGCCGGATGTTACGTCCTCATCGCCACAAAATCCGAGCGGCGCCAGTTCCTGGATTACATCCGGATGGTGGGAGGCAAAGCGGCCGAGCTTCTCAAAAAAAAGAAACGGCTCAAAGCGGATAAAACGATGGAAATCCCATGACTTCAGAAAGGAGGCGGCGGCGCAGCGATGTTGTCCCATGAGCATAAGTGCATTTTCGTTCACATCCCGAAAGCGGCGGGCATCAGCATTGAACAGGTTTTCCTCGACGCGCTCGGCTTGGATTTCGCCCACCGGGATTCCCTTCTCCTGGGAATCGCCAACCGCGACGGCAAGGGGCCCAAGATCCTATCCCATCTGACCGCCCGGGAGTACGTGGAATGCGGATACGTCTCCCAAGGGACGTTCGACGCCTACTTTAAATTCACGTTCGTTCGGAATCCCTATGACCGGGTCTATTCTTTCTATAAATACCTGGGATACGCCCGGCTGGTCTCTTTTGAAACGTTCATTCTCCATGAGTTGCCGCGTCTGTTCGGCGATCCGCGCCTCGATTACTTCATCAAGCCCATGTCGTCCTATGTCTATGACGAGTCGGGGACGCGGTTCGTCGATTACGTCGGGAAGCTGGAGACGATCGACGAGGATTTCGGCCAAGTCGCCCGGCGGTTGAACCTGGGGGACGTGCGGGTCCAAAATCTCAATGATTCCAGCGGCCTGAGTTGGAAAACGCATATCGTCCGGGCCTGGAGAATCATCAAAAAACATCCCGGAATCGTTTTTCGCCTGTCCTTCGGTTCGAAAGCGAGGGAAAAACGGTTTACTAGGGACATGAGGAACGCCGTTCAAAAATACTATGAGCCGGATTTCATTCACTTCGAATACACAAGATAAATGACCTCCCGTTCCTCCTCGCCGCGCCTGACGCTGGCCGTCGCCTTGTCCTTCTTCACTCTCAGCTTCGCTCTGTACGCTTTTGCCCCGAACGAATATTCCCTGGGATATTGCGCGGTCTTGCTGGCCGTGTTCTTGGCGTCGACGGCCTGGTTTATCAGAAAAACCCTTTTCGGCAACTATTTCAATTTTCATGCCCTCTTCATCCTTGGGTTTTTTCTCGTCCATTTCGTCTATCCCGTCTTTCTTTATCCGAGCTGGCCGTTTCTCTTCAAAGTCTTCGAGAGGGGATTCGATCCCTCTCTCATCACCGTTTCGACCGCCCTGGCCCTCCTCGGCATGAGCGCGTACATCCTGGGCGCGGTCTTCGCCGGCAAAATCAAGAACGTTCCGCCGGGCGGCTGGGACGGCGGGCGGTATCGGCTCCTCGAAATGCCGCTTTTTGTCCTTTCCTTGGTCCTGTTCGCCCTTTTCGTCTTCTTTTCCCGCGGCAACATCGCCCGGGGCGTTTTCAACGCCTACAGCGCGGCCTCGGAGTACCTCTTGACCGCGTTTCAAGGAATCTTCCCGCTGGCCCTCATCGTCTCCTTCGTCGATCGGCTGCGCCATGACGACGGACGGTGGAGAAGCTTGTTCCGGATTTTCCGGCCGCGTCTCGTCGCGTTTTCGGCTCTGGCGGTTTTCATCTTCCTCTATGTCGGAGACCGCGGGCCGGCGATTCAAATCGTCCTGATCTACGGCGCCTTGTTCACCACGTTTCTTCGTCCGCTGAAGCTGACGGTTTTCGCGGTCCTGATCGCGGCCGGGCTGTATCTCATGATGTTCGTCTCGCAGGCGAGAACGGGATACGTCGAGACGCGGGGAGAGGAAAGCAAAATCGTCGCATACTATAAACGGGGAGCGGAACGATTCGTGCCGGAATCGGTTTTCGATTTCGGGCGGGACATGATCGTCAACAATCGGAATCTCTATCTTGCCGTGAGCTATGTTCATAATAACGAGCGCACGCTCGGGCGGACGTTCCTGCCGCAAATCCTCAGCGTCGTCCCCGGATTGCAAAGCGTGTACGTTACGCTCTTTCATGTCGATCTCCAGGACATTTCCTCCGGGCAGCTTTTAACGTATCATGAGTACGAAGGGGGGGCTCGGGGCGCCGGCCTCGGCAATACGATCATCGCCGACGTCTATATTTCGTTCGGAGCGGCTGGCGTCCTCGTGATGATGATGCTGTTCGGCTATGCGAACATGAAATTCCAGAGGGGGGCGATCGACAAGATCAATCTCTATTTCCTCATCGCTTACGTCGTTTCCCTGTCGTTTTCCATCTATTATCCCCGCTCGGGCTATTTCACCGCCCTGCGCGGCATCCTTTGGCCGGTGGCGATCGTCTGGTTGTTTGATCATTCCGTTCAGAAAGCGGCCGCGAGGATAATCCGTCCCGGGCGGGGGGCGGCTCGCGACCGGGAACGGGGCGGCGCCTCGGGAGGAGCATGAAACGCCGTGAAAATCCTCTGCGTCAACAACAACGTCATGCTGGAGAAGGACGACGGCTTGTACATCTTCCGCGAAAACGCCAAGTTCCTGATGGACCTGGCCCGGCGGGTCGAGGCCCTGGAGTTTTTCCAATTCCGGATGCGCCTCGAAGACAACGACAGCATGCTCGATTTCAACATCCTCGACCGGGGGTTTGTGATTTCCTCCATCTCCCGGAACCGGGGGAAATATCTCCCGTATCTCAAGGCCCTGGCGGTCGGATTTCGAAAAATCCGGCGGTGCGATTTTCTTTACCAGTACTACCCGGGTAACATCAACATGATTCTGGCCTTGTTCGCCGTTCTCCAGCGGAAGCCGTTTGGGTTTTACGTCCGCGGGGAGCGCGGCATCCAATCCCGGATTTCGAGATTCATCTTCCGGCGGGCGAGGATTTCCTTGACGATCTCGCCGAAATTCACGGACATGATCCGCAAGGCGGGCGGGGTCGCGGAAACAATCCGCCCGATGATGGAAGACGGGGAAAAAGACATCGTCGTCGGCCGCACGTATGAGAGACGGGACCGTTACCGCCTTCTCTACGTGGGACGCATCGAAGCGCCGAAAGGCTCCTATGATCTCGTCCAAGCGGTGAAAATCCTGAAGGACCGGGGGGAGACCGGCTTCCGTCTCGACATGGTCGGCGACGGGGCGGATGCGGCGAAGATCAACCAAATCATCGCGGACGAACGTTTGAGCGGATGGATCCGTCTTCACGGAACCGTCTCCGACCGGGAGGTCTTGAGAAGAATGTACCGGGAAGCCGACCTCTTCATCCTCCCGACGCATCATGAGGGGTTTCCCCGGGTTCTGTATGAAGCCATGATCGCCGGAACGCCGATCCTGACGACGTTTGTCGGGACCATCCCCCACCTCATGAAGAACGGGTGGAATTGCCGGCGGCTTCTCCCCAAGAATCCGGAGGATCTCGCGGAAAAAATCGCCGGGTTCTTTCGCGATTATGAACATGCGGCCGCGGTCGCCGTCCATGGAACGAAGACGATCCGGGATTATTTGAGCGACAAGCCGGACTCCCATGCCGCCCAGCTGGTCCGCATCCTAGGGGAAAAATCCGTCCCGAGGGGGAATCGCATGACAGGGATGAGCCGTGTTTGGAATCGCCGACTCAAAGGTCTCCCGGGGGCCGCTTTCTTGATCGTCAAGGCCTTCTTCCGGAAGATCGCCAACGCCGGGACGACGTTCGTCGTGAAGCGCAATTTCCATAAGGTCGGGAAACACGCGACGATCTACCGGGGGATTTACTATCAGAATCCCTCTCAAATCCGCCTGGGCGACAACGTCTTCATCAGCGAAAACGCGTTCTTCGCCACGGAAACGAGCACCGGGTTCCTGGACATCGGCGACGGGGTCAATTTAACCGAGAATTGCCGGATCGATTTCTCGGGAGGCGTGACGATCGGCCGGACGACCTTGATTTCGAAAAACGTCTCCATCGAGACGCATGATCATGGATTCGATCCCCGGTCGGAGCCGGACGCCCGGCCGCTGGTCATCGGGGAACGCGTCTGGATCGGGATGAACACGGCGATCCTGTCCCATGTCGGATCGATCGGCGACGGGGCGATCATCGCCGCCGGCTCGGTCGTGACCAAACCGGTCCCCGAAAAGTGCGTGGTCGCGGGCGTGCCGGCGAAAATCATCAAAAAACTCGATTCCTCCGAGCCGGCTCCCTGACCGTCTTTCGCTTCGTTGAGGACGCCGGCCGGATGAAAGAACACGACGTGCCCAAAGTCAGCGTCATCATTCCTTTTTACGCAGGGGCGGACTGGCTGGAGGAAGCGGTCGGAAGCGCCGTCGGCCAGACCCATGAGAACACGGAGATCATCCTCGTCAACGACGGCTCGCCGGAGGACGTGGCGGGAGTCCTTGACCGCTTCGCCGGAAAAATTCGCTATTTCCACAAGGACAACGGCGGTCCCGGCTCGGCGAGAAATCTCGGAATCGAGAACGCCGTCGGGGAGTTCGTCGCTTTCCTCGATTCGGATGATGTCTGGGAGGAACGGAAAATCGAGAAACAACTCGGCCTAATGACGGCGATGGGCGCGGCGTGGTCGCATACCGGTTATGCGCTTTTCCGCGGCGGAAATCCGCGCCGGGCCGAGAAAACGGTCGATGTCTCGGCCTGCCGCGGGGATGTCTTTCTCCGGTGTTTTCGATCGGCTCCCATCGCCACTCCCTGCGTCATGATCCGGGCCGATGTCCTGAGGCAGAGGCCGGCCCTGCGTTTTTCGGAAAAAATGCGCTATGGCCAGGACAGTCTTTTCTGGATCAACCTGGCGGCCCGTTATCCGCTGGCGGCGGTTCCCGAAGTCCTGACCCGAGTTCGGATCCGAGGGGGGAACGCGGCCCGGCGGGCCCGCGTCCAACTTCAAGCCAAGGCCCAGATTTGGGAGGAGTTCGTCCGGGACCGGGCGCGTCCGGAGGCGGTAAGAATCGACGGCGCGACGAGGCTGGGATACCGGATGTGCCATCGGGCCGACGCGGCCGTCAAGCGCCTCGAGCGGCCGGGCCGGCTTCCGAAGTCGGCCGTTGAAATCCTCTCGCGTTTCCTTTATGCGTTTCCCTATGTTCTTCTCAAGCTGCGCGAGGTCTTCTCCGTCCGCGCCGGGCGTCGTCGAACGCCTTGACTTCATCCGGGGAGGAGGCATAATTTGAAATCGATCGTTTTGATGGAAAACGCCCTCAGGGGGAAATGATCCGGCCATGTTCAAAAACAAGGTTCTCCTCATCACCGGCGGAACGGGAACGTTCGGCAACGCCGTCCTCGGCCGCTTCCTCAAGACCGACATCCGGGAGATCCGCGTATTCTCCCGGGACGAGAAGAAACAGGAGGACATGCGGCTGGCTTACAAAAGCCCCAAGCTCAAGTTCATCATCGGCGATGTCCGCCAGGCCGACAGCCTCGCGCCGGCCATGGCCGGCGTCGATCTGGTCTTTCATGCGGCCGCCCTCAAGCAGGTTCCGTCCTGCGAGTTTTATCCCCTGGAGGCGATCCGGACCAATGCCCTGGGCGCGGAAAACGTCATGAACACCGCGGCCGGAGCCGGGGCCTCGAGCGTCATCGTCCTCTCGACCGACAAGTCCGTCTACCCGATCAACGCCATGGGGTTGTCCAAGGCCCTGATGGAAAAGCTCATGGTCGCCAAGGCCCGCTTGGGCGGACACGAAAACACCGTTTTCTGCGGGACGCGGTACGGCAACGTCATGGCTTCGCGCGGATCGGTCATCCCGCTTTTCATCGAGCAGATCAAGCAGGGGAAGCCTCTGACGATCACCGATCCGAAAATGACCCGGTTCATGATGACGATCGACGACGCCGTCGATCTCGTTCTCTATGCCTTCAAAAACGCCCGGCCGGGGGACATCTTCGTCCAGAAGGCGCCGGCGGCGACCATCGAGACGCTGGCCCGGGCGCTGCTGGAGATCTTCAAGGCCCGGAATCCCCTTCAGATCATCGGCACCCGCCACGGCGAGAAGCTCTATGAGACGCTGCTGACGCGGGAGGAGCTGGCCCGGGCCGAGGACCTCGGGGATTACTACCGCATCCCGGCCGACAGCCGCGGATTGGATTACAACCTCTATTTCACCGAGGGGCAGGAGCGCGTTTCGAAGGAGAACGACTACAACTCGCACAACACCCGGCGTCTCGAAACCGGGGAAATGGCCGATCTCTTGATGAAGCTCGCCCTGGTCCGGGACGAGCTCGGGACGGCGTCGAAATGAGACGGGTGCTCGTCACCGGGGCCGAGGGATTCATCGGAAAGAATCTCCGGCTGGCCTTGGGCCGCGAATCCGGGACCGAAATCATCGGCGTCGATCTCGGGACGGCGGCCGCGGTCCTGGAGCGCGGCCTGGATGAAGCGGACGCCGTCATTCACTTGGCCGGCGTCAACCGTCCGGATACGGAAAAGGAATTCGAGGACGGAAACGTCGGCTCCCTGGCGACGGTCCTTTCGGGCCTCGAGCGGCGCGGCCGCCGGCCGCTGGTCGTTCTTTCCTCCTCGATCCAGGCTCTCCTGGACAATCCGTACGGCCGCTCGAAGAAACGGGCCGAGGACGTTCTCCTCGATTTCCATCGGCGGACCGGCGCGGCCGTCCAAATATTCCGCCTGCCCGGCGTCTTCGGGAAATGGTGCCGGCCGAACTATAACTCCGTCGTGGCCACGTTCTGCCATAACATCGCCCGGGATCTGCCGATATCGATTTCCGACCCGGCCCGGGAAATCGATCTTGTCCACGTGGACGACGTGGCGGCCGCGTTCCTGGAGGCGGTCAAGGCCGGCCCCGGCCCCGGCCGCGCGTCCTTTCTTTCCGTGACGCCGGCCTTCCGCGTCGCCCTGGGGGCGTTGGCCGGGAAGATTCGGACGTTCCGGGCCGTCCGGGAAACCCTGGCCCAGCCGGCCCTGGATGATCCTTTCGACCGCCGCCTCTTCGGGACATACGTCTCTTACCTTCCCGAGGACGAGTTCGACTACGACCTGGCGGTCCGGGAAGACGAACGGGGATCTCTGGCCGAGCTGCTCAAGCTCGGCGGCCACGGCCAGATTTTCGTTTCCCGGACCCGTCCGGGAGTCACCCGGGGAAACCATTATCACGACTCCAAGGTTGAAAAGTTCGTCGTCTTGGAAGGAGAAGCGATCATCCGCTTCCGGCGCCTGACGACGGGCGAGGTCATCGAATATCCGGTCCGCGGACGGGAGATGCGGGTCGTGGACATCCCGCCCGGCTGGACCCATTCCATCGAGAACGTCGGGGCCGCGGAAATGGTCGTTCTTTTCTGGGCCAGCGAGATCTTCGATCCGGCCCGGCCCGACACGTTCGCGGCAAAGGTGAAAAATGAAAAAGCTTAAAGTGATGACCGTCGTCGGAACGCGCCCCGAGATCATCCGCTTGTCCCGGGTGATTCCGGCCCTGGACCGGGAATGCGAGCATGTTCTCGTCCACACCGGCCAGAACTACGACTATGAGCTGAACCAGGTCTTTTTCGAGGACCTCGAGATCCGCAAGCCGAACCGCTTCCTGGAAGCGGCCGGGGCGACCCCTTGTGAAACGATCGGGCGGATCATCGAGCGGATGGACGCCGTCCTGGACCGCGATCGCCCCGAGGCGCTCCTCGTTCTGGGCGACACGAACAGCTGCCTGGCCGCCTATCCGGCTAAGCGGCGGAAAATCCCGATTTTCCACATGGAGGCGGGCAACCGGTGCTTCGACCAGCGTGTCCCCGAGGAGATCAACCGGCGGATCGTGGACCATCTCGCCGACGTCAATCTCCCCTACAGCGCGATTTCCCGCGAGTACCTCCTCCGCGAGGGGCTTCCCCCGGACCGGATCGTCAAAACGGGCAGCCCGATGTACGAAGTCCTGCATCATTATCTTCCCAAGATCAAAAAATCCGGTATTCTCGAGCGGCTGAAGCTGAAACCAGGCGGGTATTACGTGGTCAGCGCCCACCGGGAGGAAAACGTCGATTCGGCCAAGCCGTTCGACGGGCTGATGAAAATCCTCAACGGCCTGGCCGGGGACGGAAAAAAGAAAGTCGTCGTGACCACCCACCCCCGGACCCGAAAAATCATCGAGGCCCGGAAGCCGGCCCTGGCCCCGGGGATTATGCTGGAAAAGCCGTTCGGATTCACGGATTACGTAAAGCTTGAGCTCGAAGCCTGCGCCGTCCTCTCCGACAGCGGAACGATCACCGAAGAATCCTCCATCCTCAACTTCCCGGCCCTCAACATCCGGGAAGCCCATGAGCGCCCCGAGGGGATGGAGGAAGGAGCGGTGATGATGACCGGCCTGGATTACGAAAACGTCCGGCGCGGCTTGGCCGTCCTGGCCTCCCAGCCGCGCGGCGAATGCCGGGGGCCGCGGATCGTCGCGGATTATGACGTTCCCAGCGTGTCGGAAAAAGTCCTCCGGATCATCCTGAGCTACACGGATTATGTGAACCGGACGGTGTGGCGCGCGGCCGATTGATGCGCGTTCTTCTTCTGACGCCGCTGTTCCAGCCGGAGCCGAACCATTTGAAGGGTTTGGCCTTCGCCCGGGAGCTGGCCCGCCGCGGCCATAAGGTCGAAGTCCTGACGGGATTCCCCCATTATCCGGCCGGAAAAGTCTATCCCGGCTACCGGATCCGGCCGTGGATGCGGGAAATCCTCGACGGCGTTCCCGTCACCCGCCTCATGATGTATCCCAGCCACGACCGGTCGGCTGTCCGGAGAATGGCCGGGTATCTGAGCTTCGCCGGCTCGGCGGCGCTGCTGGGGCCGCCGTTGGTCGCCCGTCCCGATGTCGTTCACGTCTACCAGGGGCCGGCCACGCTGGGCTGGCCGGCGATGGAGTTTCGGATGATGTTCGGGGCGCCGTACGTCCTCGACGTCCAGGACATATGGCCGGAAAGCGTGACCGTGACCGGAATGCTTCCCCTTCCCGGCGTTTCGGCCGTTTTGGGAGCTTGGAGCAAGGCGACGTACCGGCTGGCCCGGAAAATCATCGTTTTATCGAACGGATACAAAAAATGCCTGGAGGCCCGGGGCGTTCCCGAGGAGAAAATCGAGGTCGTTTACAATTGGTGCGACGAGCGGTCGCTTCCGGGGGAAACGGACAGGGAGGGATCCGATCCGTTCGGGCTCGCCGGCCGGTTCAATGTCGTTTATTCCGGCAATTTCGGGACGCTCCAGTCCTTGGGCGGCGTCTTGGACGCCGCCCTCGTGGTCGGAGAAAAGCGTCCGGACGTCCGATTCGTCTTCGTCGGGGACGGGGTGGAGGAATCCGCCCTGAAAAAAAAAGCGGCCGTCCGCGGCCAAAAAAACGTCTTGTTCATTCCCCGACAGGCGCCGGAGCGGCTCGGCCGGATCACGGCCCGGGCCGACGTGCTTCTCGTGCATCTGAAGGACGATCCCTTGACCCGGATGGGGATACCCCAGAAGACTCAAGCCTCCTTGGCCGCGGGGAAACCAATTCTCCTGGCGGTCCGGGGAAGCGCGGCCGAGCTGGCCGCCCGGGCGGGAGGAGCCTGGACATGCCGCCCCGAAGATCCGGCCGCCCTGGCCGAGGCGGTCCTGGGGCTGGCTTCCCTTTCCCGGAATGAGCGGGAAACGATGGGGAGAAAAAACGCCGAATTCTACCGGAAGGAACTGGCGTTTTCCATCGGCGTCGGCCGGATGATATCGATTTTTGAGGAGGCCGCCGACCGCGCCTGATTCTGAGCCAGCGGCGGGAGACGAACCGAAGGTTATCATGGATGACTTCCTGATTCTGCCATTGAAACGGGAATCCCTGAAGCCGGTCGTCGAGATTCATCTTGAGGCGTTCCCCGGATTTTTCCTTACGTTTTTAGGGCCGTGCTTTCTGAAAACGTTTTACGGATCGTTCCTCGGTGAAAAAACAGCCGTCGCCTGGGTCGCCCAAAATGCCGGCGACGGCAAGATTCTCGGCGCAGTTTTCGGGACGACGTCCCCGGAGGGATTTTTCAAGCGGCTCGTCCGCCGGAAATGGGCCGCTTTCGGCGGTGCCGCTCTTGGAGCCCTTGTAAAAAAGCCTTCGATCGCCCGCCGCCTCTTTCGCGCTCTGTTCTATCGCGGAGATCCTCCCTCCCGGCCGGGATTAGCCCTCTTGAGCTCCATCGCCGTATCGCCCGGGGCTCGGGGAAAGGGCGTGGGGAAAGCGCTTCTTGACCGATGGACGGCTGAGGCCGAAAAAAGGGGCTGCCCAGGCGCCTACCTGACAACGGACGCCGACGGGAACGACGCCGTCAATGAGTTTTACATTCGCTCGGGTTGGACGGTGGAGGCGGCCTTTGTCACTCCCGAAGGGCGGCGAATGAACCGGTACGTCGTTTCATTTCCTTGCGGCGGACGATGAGCAAGCGAGCTTTTGACGCGGCGTTTTCGTTATTGGGTCTCGTCTGTCTTTTATCCGTTTTTCTCCTTATCGCCGTCTTGATCCTGATTTTAAACGGCCGGCCGGTCCTTTTCCGCCAAACGCGGATCGGGCGGGCGGGGCGGCCGTTTTCGCTTTTCAAGTTTCGAACGATGATCCCGGCCTCGGCGGAAGGCGGGGGCGGCGGATTCGAGCCCGGAGATTCCCGCCGGGTGACCTCCTTCGGCCGTTTTCTTCGCCGGACCAAGATCGATGAGTGGCCCCAGCTGTTCAACGTGCTGAAGGGGGACATGTCGATGGTCGGTCCCCGACCCGAGGTGCCGAAGTGGGTGGCCGCCTATCCGCGGAGGTGGGCGGCGGTCCACCGGGTCAAGCCGGGGATCACCGATCCCGCCTCCATCGTCTTCCGGAACGAGGAGGAACTGCTGGCGGCCGCGGCCGATCCGGAAGCCCTCTACCGGAACGAGATCCTTCCTCGGAAGCTGGATCTCTACGAGCAATATGCCGAGGGCCCGCCCCGCTTCGGCCGCGACCTCGGGCTGATCCTCAAGACGATCGCGGCCGTTCTTAAGCTCTGAAGAAAGGCAGGTGCCGATATGGCCGAGATGAAGATCCCTTACAGCCGTGTTTTGTGCGACGGGAACGAGTTGGCCTACGTCCGCGAGGTCCTCGAAAGCGGCTGGCTGACGACGGCTTCCAAGACCCTGGAATTCGAGAAAAAGTTCGGGGCCGCGCTCGGGGCCCGCCACGCCTGCGCCGTCAATTCCGGCACGGCCGCCCTCCACCTGGCCCTGGAAGCGATCGGCGTTGGGCCCGGCTCAAAGGTCTTCGTCCCGGCGATGACATTCACTGCTTCGGCCGAAGTCATCCGGTACCTAAATGCGGATCCCGTCTTCCTGGATGTCGAATACGGAACTTCGCTTTTGACGCCGGAGATCCTGGAAGAAGCCGCCTGGCGCTACCCAGAAGTGAAGACGGCGGTGGTCGTGCATTACGGCGGCCAGGCGGCGGCTATGACCGTTGAGAAAGGGGCGGGGATCCTCGACGTCTGCCGGCGGAAGGGAATCCGCGTCGTCGAGGACGCGGCCCATGCCTTTCCCTCGCGGCGCGGCGGCCGCCTGGTCGGAACCTTCGGCGACGTCACGTGTTTCAGCTTCTACGCCAACAAGACGATCACCACGGCCGAGGGCGGCATGCTGGTCACGGCCGACGATCGCGTCGCCGCCCGGGCGAAAGTGATGCGGCTTCACGGCATCGACCGCGATATCTGGAACCGCTACGTGTCCGACAAGCCGTCCTGGGAGTACGACGTGGTCGCCCCCGGATTCAAATACAACCTGCCCGACGTCTCCGCGGCCATCGGCTTGGCTCAATTGGAGCGGGCCGAGGCGCTGCGGAAAGGGCGCGAGCGCTGCGCCCGCTATTACATGGAGGCTCTGGCCGGAATCCCGGGACTCGATCTGCCCGAGCTCCAGGTCGGATTCGAGGAGCATGCCTGGCACTTGTTTCCGGTCGTCCTCACGCCGGAAGCCCGGCTCTCCCGGGACCGGTGCGTGGAGCGGCTCGCCGATCGCGGCATCGGGACGTCCGTCCATTATAAGCCCTTGTACCGGATGACCTATTACCGCGAAAGATACGGTTTGAACCCGGCCGACTATCCAAATTCGGAACGGATCTGGAACGGCTGCCTGTCCCTCCCCATCTATCCGGACTTGCGGCCGGAGGAGCAGGCGTACATCGGCCGGTCCCTGAGGGAGATTCTTTCCGGCGAGGGCGGAGGGGCGGTTTGAAATGCCCGGGCCGAAAGAGTATATTGTTTACCGTCCCCTGAAAAGGACTTAACGAAGGAATGGGAAAAAGCGAAACCGCCCGTTTCGGATCAAAAATCGCGCCGGTTTTCCGGCCGACGACGCTCAAAAGGAAGGTATTTTTCTTAACCGCCGACGCCGTCCTGATCGCCCTGTCCGTTTATCTTTCCTTTTGGCTCCGCTTCGACGGCCGCATCCCGGCGACGTTCACCAAGGGCCTGTGGGTGAGGATCTTCGTCGTCGTGGTCGTGACGATCACGATGATCGCCCTCCACGGCCTCTACAATGTCGCCTGGAGATTCTTCGGCCTGAAGGACATGCTGAAGCTCCTGCAGGCCGTGACCTTGTCCTATCTTTTGCTGATCATCATCATTTATGCGTTCAATGGGCTGGCCGGAATGAGGGAAATCCCCCGTTCGGTTCTTCTCCTCAACTACAATTTCACCCTGGTCCTGCTCGGGATGCTCCGGATATCCAAGCGCGCCT
>Ga0228536_1001641_pt1 | contig 18727 bp, 18 predicted proteins | sample SJ1Smetagenome_FD_168611 | JGI IMG/M metagenome (GOLD analysis project Ga0228536, IMG submission 168611) | Enriched culture of PCE-dechlorinating microbial communities from Ithaca, New York, USA - SJ1.S | ecosystem: Engineered > Modeled > Simulated communities (microbial... > Unclassified...
GGGGTGGGGTGCGGGGAGGGGGCAGGGGCCTTCGGCCCCTGGCCCCCTCCCCGCAGCTCTCTCCTCTCACCTCACGCCCCTCCGGCCACTCGCAGGGCCTGGGCCAGGGCCAGGGCCTTCTCCACCACGCTCAGGGGGTCCGGCCCCAGCACCCGGATCATGGCCTCCTTGCCCCAGTCCCCCCGGTCGTAGATCAAATCCGGCGGCGGCTCCCCCGCCTTGAGGATCGAGGCCACCCCCCACGCCAGGGTGGAGCCCTCCCGGGTCTTGATCTCCGGGGGCTCCTGGGCCCGATCGAACCCGGCCAGCTTCATGTGGAGGAGCGGTGCCAGACGTTTCACCTCTTCGACGTAGCGAATATTCATGGCGGCCCGGATCTCCGGGTGGGTGTGCTGGGCCGTCAGGATGATGGCGGCAATATGGCGGGAGGCCCCGAAGGCCGGGGCGCAGGGAATAATCAGGCCCTCCGGGCCCTTCAGGATGCGTCCCGGGAAGGCCGCCACGTCGCCCAGATCCTCGGCGTACCGGCTGGCGTACCCCAGGTTGCTTTGGACTTCGGGGATCAAATCGCCCGCAACGTCCGCCCGCCGCAGCGTATCCACGGCCTGGGACAGCTCGGTGAGAACCCGATGGCGTTCCAGCTCCCGGGCGAAGGGGGCATAGGGATTGAGCGGCACCCGGCCCCGCCCCAGGGCCCGGGCGTGCCGGATGGCCTGGAACACCAGCTCCCGGGCCCGGGTGACGGCCTCGGGAAGCGGTTTCCCCTGGGCCAGGTGGGTGGCCAGGGCCGCGGCCAGGGTGCAGCCGGTGCCGTGGGTGTCCCCGGCGGGCAGGCGCCGCCCCGGCAGCCGGTGGCAGTTCAGGACGTCGAAGATCACGTCGACGGGTTCCCCCTCCAGGTGGCCCCCTTTGATCAGCACCCACTTCGGTCCCATCTCCAGGAGGAATTGGGCCGCGGCCTCCATGTCCTCCAACCCCCGCACCGGCACCCCGGCCAGCCGGGAGGCCTCGGCCAGGTTGGGCGTGACCACGCTGGCCAGGGGCATAATCTCCTCCTTCAGCACTGCAATGCCGTCCTCCGTCAGCAGGGGGGTGCCGTCCCCCGCAGCCAGCACCGGGTCCACCACCAGCCAGGGGACCTTCGCCTCCCGCAGGCGCGCCGCCACCACCCGGGCGACCCCCGCGCTGGCCAGCATCCCCAGCTTCACCGCGGCCACGGCAAAGTCCCCCAGGACCGCGTCCAGTTGGGCCGCCACCACCTCCGGGGCCACCGGGTGCACGGCCTGCACCCCCCGGGTGTTCTGCACCGTCAGGGCGGTCACCGCGCTGGTGCCGTGGGCCCCCAGCAGGGCCGCCACCTTGAGGTCCTGCTGGATGCCGGCTCCCCCGCCGGGGTCGGAGCCGGCGATGAACAGGACGGTCTCCATGGGGTCTAGATCTCCTCGATGATCATCTCGGCTTCGTTGCCGCACTGGGTGCAGACGATCTCGCGTTTCACCTTTTGCTTGGGCGGTTGGGCCGGGGCTGCGGGCTCCACCACCACTTCTTCGCACTTGATGGTCATTTCGGCTTCGTTGCCGCAGTTCTCACAGGTGCACACCATGGTCTTTTGGGGTTCCATGACGCTCCTCCCTCCTTCTCTGGGCTATCTTGGGTTGTTTGACGGCCAATTACTCCCCCAAACCATAATCATCCCCCCCCGCAGTGTCAAACCGTCTCTCCCTATCCCCTACCCCCCATCATTCCCCCCACGGGATTGGGGGTGGGGGTCCGGGGGAGGGGGCCAGGGCCTACGGCCCTTGGCCCCCTCCCCCGGCATCCAGCTTCGCCGCCTCTGCGCCGCAGCCCAGGGCCCCGTTGAACTGCGGTTCCCGGGGGATGATGACCTCGTAGTCCCCCCGTTGGCGCAGGCATTCCACTACCGCGGCGTTCTTGGCCACCCCGCCCACGAACACCAGGGTCCGGCAGGGGTAGCGCCGCAGCATTTGCAGGGCCCGGCGGGCCACCGAATCGTTCACCCCCGCGGCCAGCCGGGCCACCGGAGCCCCGTCCAGGAGGTGGCTGATGAGTTCCGTCTCCCCGAAGATGGCGCAGGTGTTGGAGATGGCCACCGGGTCCCGCCAGTGCGAGGCGAACTCCGCCAGGGGCAGTTTCAGGAACCGGGCCATGTTCTCCAGGTAGCGTCCGGTGCCCGCGGCGCACTTGTCGTTGGTGAGGAAGTCGAACACCCGCCCTTCCTTGACGTAGAGCACCTTGGTGTCCTGCCCGCCGATCTCCAGCAGCAGGAAGTGGCTCAGCCCGGTTTGCAGTTTCGCCCCCAGGAAATGCGCCCGAATCTCGGTGATGGCGGGGTAGCGGCCCTTCAGCAGGTGCTTGCCGTAGCCCGTGGCCACCACCCGCCGGGGCTCGCGCCAGCCCAGCCGTCCCCAGTCGATCTCCACCCCCGCCTCGGTGCGCCGCACGTAGTCCCGGTAGAAGACCAGGGTGTCGATCTTCCGGCGCCCCCACCGCTTGCCGTCGTCGCTCCCGGCCAGCTTCACCAGGCGGCTGCCGAAGTCCAGCCCGGCCAGCCGCGGGGCCCAGCCCGCCACCGAGGCGGGGCCCGCCTCAGTCGCGCAGGACATCGACAAAGGCCTCCAGGCGCATCCGGGTGCGGTGGTCCAGGGCCCCGGGCCGGTCGCCCTCGATGGTCAGGATGGGCAGCTCCAGCCTCTGGCGCAGCAGCCGGTCCTGGATCTGCCGGAAGCAGAAGCTCTGGGTATAGTGGATCAAGCCGTCCAGGCGGCGCTCCCTCACCGCCCGGCCGATGTCCTCAATCCTCCCGAACACGTCGTAGGGATACGTATACTTCAGATACTGGTCCACCAGGTCCCGGCTGGGTTCCAGCATGGCGAACTGGCGGGGGATTTCGTTGAACACCACCCCGGCTCCCAGCTCCTCCAGGACCTCGAACAGGTCGCTGAAGATGGGAGGGATGCCCGCCAGCCCCAGCCGCAGCCGGGGCGTCGCCGCCGGCCGGGCCCGGGCCCCGGCCAGGAATTCGGTTAATTCCCGGGCATAAGCCCCGGCATCGGAGTTAAAGTCGGAACTGGCAATCAGCCAACCGAAATTCTCCTGCCCCGTCACCTGCCCCGTCTCCCAGGTGAGCCGGTCCAGCTCCGCCAGGTCCCGGCGCAGGGGGGCAAGGCGGCTCCGCATCTCGTGGACCTCCTGCCAGTCCACCCCGAAGGTCTGCAGCAGCCGCTCCATCTGGCGGCGCAACAGCTCCCGGGAGGGCGGGAAGGGATAGGCGAAGGGCAGCGTCCGCCGCCCCGCCGCGGTGAGGAGCTCCATCAGGGCGTGGGTGTTGGAGCAATCCCCCTGGGTCACCACGATGAGGGCGGCGATGTCCGGGCGGCGCTCCAGGATGGCGTAGATGCCCTTGATCCAGGCGCACACGGTGCGGGGAAAGCCCGCCGCTTCGGCCTCGCCCACCAGTTGATAGGCGTCCGGGGCGGTGATGAACAGGTTGTTCAGGTCCAGCGGCACGCACCCCGCGGCCAGCACCACCTCCACCGGGATGGTGGTGGTCAGCCCGATCACTGACCCCGGGGCAATCCGGTCAGATTCGCTTGTCAATAAAAATCCTTATGTCGCTTGCCGGAACCGGCTCCTCACAAAATAAAATCCGTGGACAGGAAGGCCGACCGCCGCTGCCGCACGATCTCGGTGACCAGCCTCTTGTTGATGTCGTTGGCCTTGGCCGCCACCAGGGTGCGGATGGAGAAGGCCCGCAGGGCGTCGGAGACCGACAGGGTGCCCTCGGCGGAGTCCTTGCGGCCGGTCCAGGGGAAGGTGTCGGGCCCCCGCTGGCACTGGCTGTTGAGATTCACCCGGCAGACCTGGTTCACCAGGGGGTCCACCAGGGCCGCCACCGCCTCCGCCCGGGTGGCGAAGATGCTGGCCTGCTGGCCGTAGGGCGACTCGATGATGTAATTGATGGGCTCCGCCAGATCGTCGAAGGGGACCACGGGAATCACCGGCCCGAACTGCTCCTCGTGGTACAGGCGCATCTCCGGCGTCACCGGATGGACCAGCGCGGGGTAGAAGAAGGACTGCCGCCGGACCCCGCCCTCCGGATTGACCACCCGGGCTCCCCGGGCCACCGCCTCCTCCACCAGTCCGGCCAGATACTCCGGCTTCCCGGGCTCCGGCAGCGGCGTCAGAAAGACGTCCTCCTCCCAGGGCAGCCCGAAACGCGTCCCGGCCAGGGCGGCGCTGAACTTCTCCAGAAATTCCGCCACCCGCTCCCGGTGCACGAAGATGATCTTGATGGCGCTGCAGCGCTGGCCGTTGAAGGACAGCGCCCCCAGCAGACACTCCCGCACGGCCAGGTCCAGGTCCGCGTCCGGCAGCACGATGGCCGGGTTCTTGGCCTCCAGCCCCAGGATGGCCCGCAGCCGGTGCGGGTGGGGGTGGGCCTGCTTGAGCTGGTCCGCGGGTTTGCTGGTGCCGATGAAGGCCAGCACGTCCACCCCCCCGCTGGCCATCAGGGGGGTGGCGATCTCCCGCCCGGCCCCGTAGATCACGTTCACCACCCCGGGCGGAAAGCAGTCCCGGAAGGCGGGCAGCAGGGGCGTGAACAGCAGCACCCCCAGCTTGGGGGGCTTCAGCACCACGCAGTTCCCCATGATCAAGGCCGGCAGCAGGGTGGTGAAGGTCTCGTTGAAGGGATAATTGAACGGCCCCATGCACAGCCCCACCCCCAGGGGGGCCCGCCGGATCTGGGCGAAGATGCCCTCCTCCATCACGAACCGGGAGTTGGCCCGGTCCAGGTCCTTGTAGGCCTCGATGGTGTCTTTGATATAGACGATGGTGCGGTCGAACTCCTTTTCGGCGTCGGCCCGGGACTTGGCGATCTCCCACATCAGGAGCTGCACCACCTGGGCCCGGCTCTCCTGCATGGCGAAGACGAAGTCCTCCACGTGGGCGATACGGTCCCCCACGCTCAGGGTCGGCCACCGCCCCCGGCCGTGGTCGTAGGCCGCCCGGGCCGCCTCCAGGGCCCGGAGCGCCGCCTCCCGGGTCATCCGGGGGAAGCTCCCCAGCCGTTGGGGCGTACATCCCTCCGTGGTCTCTAGGTAGATGGGGGAGGCCACCTCCTGCCTGGGCCCCTCCCAGCGCACCAACTCCCCCCCGGCCAGATACGTGTCCTGCACGATGGGTCCCGTCAGCCGCACCTCCTCCGGCAGGTCCGCGGCCGCCGGAAAGAGAGATTGAAGCCGTTCCTGCACCTCCATGGCCATATTCCTTTCCCTGTTGCCCTATCCTATAAAAGGTAACAATGGTAGTCTAAATATTTCGCATGTGTGTCATCCCCCGGGACGAGGTGGGCGCCGGCGCGGGTTTATAACCCGACCCGGCGCCCACCTCATGGTCCCTTTCCGGGGTTGGGGGAGGGGTGTGGGAGAGGGGGCAGGGGCCCGCGGCCCTCGAGCCTGTGGCTCCTGGCCCCCTCCCCACGACACTGTCAACCTCTACCCCCGCGCCCCGAAGATGGCGGTCCCCACCCGCACCAGGGTGGCCCCCTCTTCGATGGCCACGGCAAAGTCGTGGGACATGCCCATGGACAGTTCCGTCAGCCGGGCCGCGGGAAACTTCTTTGCCAACTCGGCCCGCAGCCGGGCCAGTTCCTGGAAATAGGGCCGCACCGCCTCCGGATCGGGGAGCCAGGGGGGCATGGCCATGAGCCCCCGCACCCTCAGGTGGGGCTGCTCCAGGGCCGCGGCCAGCAGCTCCGGCAGGTCCTGGGGGGCGACGCCGGACTTGCTGGCCTCCCCGGCCAGGTTCACCTCCAGGAGGATCTCCTGGGTGAGGCCCTGCCGGGCCGCGGCCGCCTCCAGGGCCGTGAGCAGCTTCAGCCGGTCCACGGAGTGGATCAACTCGAAGCGCCCCGCGGCCTGGGCCGCCTTGTTGGTCTGCAGATGGCCGATGAAGTGCCAGCGGGCCGGCCCCCCCACCTCATCCATCTTGGCCCGGGCCTCCTGCAGGTAGTTCTCCCCCAGGACCTCCACCCCGGCCGCCAGGGCCTCCCGCACCCGGGCCGCGGCCACCGTCTTGCTCACCGCCACCAGGCGCACTTCTCCGGGGTCCCGGCCCGCCCGCCGGGCCGCGGCCGCCATCTCCGCCTGCACCTGCCGGACGTTGGCGGCGAGGCTCATCGCGGGCCCCCGTCCAGCCCCAGCCAGCGGCGGGTGTTCTCCCAGGTGGCCTCGGCCACGGCCTGGAGGGGCAGGCCCCGCACCTGGGCCAGGGTCTCGGCGGTGTAGCGCACGTAGGCGGGTTCGTTGCGTTTCCCCCGGCGGGCCTGGGGCGCCAGGTAGGGGGCGTCGGTCTCGATCAGGATCAGGTCCAGGGGCAGCTTCCGGGCCGTCTCCCGCAGGCCCTCGGCCTTGGGAAAGGTCAGCACCCCGGAAAACGAGATCAGGAAGCCCAGGTCCACAAAGGCCCGGGCCTCGTCGTAGGTGCCGCTGAAGCAGTGCATCACCCCCCCGGCCAGATGCGGGGCGTAGTGACGTAAGATCTCCAAAGTCTTGGCGGTGGCCTCCCGGGTATGGATGATGACGGGTTTGGCGGCCTCCCGGGCCACCTCCAGCAGGCGCCGGAAGCCCTCCTGTTGCACCGCCTCGGGGGCCCGGCGGCGGTAGAAATCCAGCCCGATCTCCCCCAGGGCCAGGACCTGGGGCTGCGCCAACAGCCGGGTCAGCTCCGCCGCCGCGGCCTCGGTAATGGTATCGGCCCCGTGGGGATGGATGCCCACCGCGGCGTAGATCCCTTCATGCGCCTGGGCCGTGGCCAGGACCTCCCGGGAATTCTCCAGACTGATGCCGATATTCAGAATCAGGCGCACCCCGGCCTCCCGGGCGGCCCCGATGACGATTTCCTGATCGCCGCGGTATTCCGGCATATCCAGGTGGGCGTGGCTGTCGGCCAGGATAATCTCGGGCATGTAAGAAGTCCTCTGGACGAATTGTTTGTTGTGTGATACGATAACGAAAAATTAGCTATTTTGCAAGGATACGGAGTGTTCCGCCTACTCTTCCTGGTGCTCCTGTGCGGTGTGGGGCTGAGTGGGACGTGGCCGGCCTGGGCTCAGGACTTTAGCCACAGTCCCATCACCTGGCAAACCATCGGCAAGGGCATGCGATTCGCCCAATTCGAGGTCTATGCGAACCACGCCCTCAAAGAGAACCTGGCCGTGGTCCACATCGACCCCAATTATAACGGCTTTCGCGTCTTCCACGGCCCGGCCCGGCGCCTCACTGCCTGGCAGGAGGCCACCGGCGCCAAAATCATCTTCAACGCCAGTTACTATACCGAGCGGGGGGACCCCTGCGGCCTGATCATCAGCGACGGCAAGCTCCTGGGTCCCCTGAAGAACGCCGCCATGCGGGGCATGTTCGTCTCGGAGCCCAAGGGCATGTCGCCGGATCTGCCCCGGTCCACCATCCTGGACCTGTTGGCCACGCCCATCAACCCCAAGAATCTGCCCTGGACCCAGGGGGTGCAGTCCTTTCCCCTGCTGCTTGATTCCCACGGGCGCATCCGGGTGAAAAAGACCGACCTGACCGCCCAACGCACCGTCATCGCCACCGACCGCAACGGCAACATCCTGGTCCTGGTCACCGCCGGCGACTACTTCACCCTCCATGGCCTGGCCCGCTTCCTCAAGGGCAGCAGTCTGGACATCGACGCCGCCCTCAACCTCGACGGCGGCTCCAAGGCCCAACTGCTCATCAAGAGCGGCGACTTCGGTTTCGCCTCGCCCTCCTTCCTGGAGCGGCAGGCCCGGGAACTCTTCGACGCCGACACCCTGCAACTGCCCACGGTCATCGGCGTCTTCTCCCGGGACGAATAATTCCGTGGCCCGCTACGCCATCCTGGGGGCGGGCCGGTTCGGCGCCCTGGCCCTGGCCCGGCTGGCGGCCCAAGACCCCGGCGGCGGCTTCGTGGTCATCGACCGCCGGCCCGAGGCCCTGGCGCCCCTGCAAGACCGCTATCCGCCGTGCCTGGCCGTCGCCGGCGACGCCGTCCTCCTGCTGGACGGGGTGCTCCGCCGGCCCTGGCCCCTGGACTGGATCGTCCCCGCCCTGCCCCGCCACCTGGCCTTCGCCTGGTGGTGGGAACGGCGGCCCCGCCCCGGGATCCTCATCCCGGTGCCGGAGGCGGTGGGGGCCGGCCTGCCCCTGGTGATCCGGGGGGCCCAGGGGGAACTCTACCTCAGCCAGGCGGACTGGATCTGCCCCGACGACTGTTCCGAACTCGAAGACTTCTGCCCGGTGACCGGTCCGCACCACCGCCGGCCATTGTATGATATAATAAAGTCTCTGGCGCTCCCCGGCTTTCAGACCCTGGTGGTGCCCAGCCGACAACTGGCCCCGGGAGTGGGGGGATTTGCCCCCCAACGGCTCCGGGACCTGGAAGACCGGCTGGCCGGGGCCGCCGGCAACTGGCTCATTGCCACCGCCTGCCGTTGCCATGGCGTGGTGCATGCAGTATCATTAAAGTAAGCATTCCGTAAACCGCCGCCGTTAGCCGTCAGCTTGATAAAAATCCGCCCACCCGGCAGATGGAACGGCCTTTGCCATCGTCATTGATACTGCTTAACCCGGTATTTATTGCTGACCCCTGATCGCGTCCTCATGCGGGTCACGTAAGGAGGCAAGGTGGTCTTCGATCCCGCCGGCATCATCGGCACCTCATCGACAATGCAAGAAATTTTCGAGGTGTTGAATCTTGCCGCGCCCTCCGACGCCACCATCCTGATCCTGGGCGAAACCGGCACCGGCAAGGAACTCCTGGCCCAGGCCATCCATCGCAACAGCCACCGCCGGCACGGCCCCTTTGTGGTGGTCAATTGCGCCGCCATCCCCGAAACCCTCATCGAAAGCGAACTCTTCGGCCACGAAAAGGGGGCCTTCACCGGCGCCACCAACCGCAAGCTGGGCCGCTTCGCAATAGCCCACGACGGCACCATCTTCCTGGACGAAATCGGCGACCTGCCCCTGGCCACCCAATCCAAAATCCTGCGGGTGCTCCAGTCCAAGGAATACGAACCCCTGGGCAGCAACCGCACCCAACGGGCCAACGTCCGCATCATCAGCGCCACCAACCGGCCCCTGGACGTGGACGCCCGCTCCGGCCGCTTCCGGGAGGACCTGTTCTATCGCCTCAACGTCGTCACCGTCACCCTGCCTCCCCTGCGGGAGCGGGTGGAGGACATCCCCCTCCTGGCCTACCACTTCCTGCAACGCTTCAACGAGAAAAACCAGCGCCAGGTCAAGGAGATCGACCCCCGGGTCTTGCAGGTCTTCCGGGACTATGCCTGGCCCGGCAACATCCGGGAACTGGAGAACGTCATCGAGCGCGGGGTGATCTTCTGCAAGGGCGACACCCTCACCCTGGACAACCTGCCCGCCCTCTTTCAGGCCGTGAGCCCCCCGGCCTACGCCCTCGGCGGCCCCCCGGGCGAGCCCTCCGAGCCTTCCCTGTTGGACTACGAAAAGGAATACATCCTGCGGACCTTCCAGAAGGTGGGCAAGGACGTGCACAAGGCCGCCGAGAAGCTGGGCATCTCCCTGGAGGAACTCAGCTACCGGCTCCGGGCCTATCACATCGACACCTAGCCCCCCCAGGAGCGGCGCCATGTTCTTTTCCCCGTTGATCATGTTGCTGATGCTGGCCTTTGTCGTGGCCCTGGTCTTCCTGTTCGCCTTTCTGCAGGTGGGTCTCATCGGCCTCGCCTTCGCCAAACTGGGGCTGCCCCCCCAACATCTCTTCGGCCTGATGTTCGGGACCCTGCTGGGGAGCTTCATCAATATCCCCCTCACCCAGTTGAAGACCAACCACCTGGTCTCAGACCGCCAGGTCAGGTTTTACGGCCTGCCCCTGAAGGTGGCCCCGGTCTATAAGGCCCAGCGCACCGTCCTGGCCATCAACGTGGGCGGGGCCTTGATTCCCCTGTTCATTTCCCTCTACCTCATCAGTAAAATGACCACCTGGTTCCCGGTGGTCCTGACCACGGTGGTGGTGGCCCTGGTGGTCAACCGCCTGTCCCGCCCCGTCCCCGGGGTGGGCATCGCGGTGCCGGCCCTCTTTCCGCCCCTGATTACGGCCCTGACCGCCTATCTCATCGCCCCGCCCGAGATCCGGGCCCCGGTGGCCTACATCGCCGGCACCCTGGGGACCCTCATCGGGGCCGACCTCATGCGCCTCAGGGAAATCCGCGCCATGGGGGCCCCGGTGGCCTCCATCGGCGGCGCCGGCACCTTTGACGGCGTCTTTCTGTGCGGCATCATCGCGGTGCTGCTCAGTTAGCGCCGGTCCCGGCCGGCTGGTCGCCGGGGGTGCGGGGTCTTTCCGCCCGCTCCGGCCCGGGGAGATATTTTTTGAGTACATTTATCACCGCCCCTCGACGGTACAACTAATGCGAAAGGAGGTCCATACCATGACCCGCCCACGTTTCCGGACGGCCGCCGTGCTCCTGGCCGGGCTCATCCTGCTCACCGCCGCCTGGCGGGACGTCAGCGGCAATACCATCAACCCCCGCTACGTCGCCAAGATCAAGGACGGCGTCACCAACAAGAACGAAATCATGCTGCTCTTCGGCGAACCCCAGGAGGTGCAGCGCCTGGACAATATGGTAGTCTTCTTCTACCGCAGCTACAAGGACGCCACCCCGCTCTCCAGTAAGCAACCATTGGACCGGGAGGTCTCCGAACAGTCCACCCACCCCTTCTTCCTGGACCAGGACAAGAGCATCAAGACGGTGAAAAAGGAGAAGCACCCCAAAATCCTCCGAAGTACCCTCATCGTGCGCTTCAAGCCCGACGGCTACACCGTCCTCAGCCACGACTACAAGGAGAGCCCCGGGGCCGGCGGGAAGACCCCGGCCCGGTAGGCCGCCCTGCCCTCACCCCGGGGTCCAGGTCCGTGTTCCCCTTCCAGCGCCTCCTGATCGAATCCGACGCCCTGGCCGACGCCCTCACCCGGCGGGTGCGGGAGCAGCTCCCCCACCTGCCGGTGGAGACCATCCCCTCCCGGGAGGCCTGGCTGGCCCGGGTGGCCCAACAGCCCCGTGACCTCGCCCACGGCAAGCGCACCCTGCTGCTGACCCGGCAGCGGGGCCCCTTCTGGCGGCCCTGCCCGTGCACCCCGGAGCACCTCGGCTGCGGCTACCAGGTCCTCCAGGTCATGACCAACTGCCCCATGGATTGCACCTACTGCATCCTGCAGAGCTACGTCAACCTCCCCGCGGTGACGGTCTTCACCAATCTGGATGACCTGGGGGCGGAGGTGGAGGCCGGCCTGGCCGCCGCCGACCGCCCCGTACGTCTGGGCACCGGGGAGTTCGGCGACAGCCTGGCCCTGGACCGGCTCCTGGGCCTGCACGAGCGCCTGATCCCCCTCTTCGCCGGGCGGGCGCAGGCCGTCCTGGAGATCAAGACCAAGCAGCACCGGCTGGAGCACCTCCTCCCCCTGGGCCCCAACCCCCAGGTCATCTTCGCCTGGAGCCTCAACCCGCCCCCCGTCATCCGCAGTGAGGAGCACGGCAGCGCCCCCTTGGCCGCCCGCCTGGCCGCCGCCCGGCAGGCCGCCGACGCCGGTTTCCGCCTGGCCTTCCACTTCGACCCCATCATCCACTACCCGGGCTGGGAGGACGACTACCGTCGGGTGGTGGCCGACCTGGCCGCCGCGGTCCCGGCCCGGGCCGTGGCCTGGATCAGCCTGGGCGGCCTGCGTTTCACCCCGGCCCTGCGCCGCCTGATCCGGCAGCGCGTCCCCGCCGGCCGGATCGCCGACGCCGAATTCGTCCCCGGCCTGGACGGCAAACTGCGCTATTTCAAGACCCTGCGCATCGACCTCTACTCCCGGATGCGGGCCTGGCTTGCCCCCGCCTTCCCCGCCGCCGTCCTCTACCTGTGCATGGAAACCCCGGCCGTCTGGCGGGCCGTCTTCGGCGACCTCCCCTCCCCGGACGCCCTCCCCCGCCGCCTCGACGCCTGCGTCCGTGACGCTTGCGTCCGTGACGCCTGCGTTCGCGACGCCTGCGTGCCCCCGCCGGGATGAGGCGCGGGCAGGGCGGGGACCCGGGAGCCCCAGGCTCGAGGGCCGCCGCTCCCTGCCCCTTCTCCCTGCTCCCTGACCACTATCCACTACCCTCGGCTCCCTTCTCCTTACCCTCGGCTCACGGCTCACGGCCCCCTCCCCCCACCCCGAAAAAACTTGAGCCGGGGAAGGGTAACTCCCCCGGCCTTGACCTCGTGCCCTCCGCCCTCGGATGATTCTTCCCTCAGGTCGCCAAATCAAACGGCAGGTCACTGATATCCCGTAGTCTCCGGCCGTTAATCAAGGTCTGCAGCATATCCTCCTGGTCCTGATTGCCAGCCGTCGCAATCGCCTCCTGCAACTCCTCCAGGGCAAAATGATAGACGCAATCCAGGTCCCCGGTGCCCAGGGCCAGGGCCGCAATCCGGGTCGGCAACGGCTCCCCGGTCACGGCGACAATGTGAGGGAGATGACCTTTCCGGTTTCTAATGAGGTTCAGTGCTTCCGTTCGGGTATTCTGCGCCCGGTCGCTCCGGATGGTCCATTTACATGAAATGCTGGCATGCAGAATGGGTCTATGGGGGGCATTGGCCTCCCGCAGCGGCGTTAACCGGGCGCAATCCTTCGCAGGGCTCACCACCTCTGCGTTGATATTGATTTCTGCATCGGTCACCGGCTCCCGGGTCACAATAATATCCGGTTTGACAATATAATCGCCGCCCCAGGTCGAAGACAGTTCCTTGTCTTTCCTGATCACCCTTTCCAAATGCGACAGATGTTCATATTGGGAAAAACCCGAGATTGCGGTTTGGGTCGTGGCATAGTGCCATCTGCCCGGCCGCAGGTGATGCAGCAGGTCAAAGGCGCGTTCGATGAAGTCTCTGGTTATCTTTTCAAACAAGCCTCCCGCGGTCTGTTCGCTGACCTGCCGGTAACTCGGGGGGCATCCCAAGCGCTGCACTATGCCCCAGGCTATCTGAACACTTGATTTATTGCCGCCGTCGGCGGAATTGGGGTACTCTGCGCCCTTCTTTTTGTCTCGCCTGATCCGTATGACCTCCTGGCAGATGCGGCTATGATAGTCTGACCGCAATTCCATTAACTTCATGATCCTGTTGCATCCCCCCAGCTTCAGTGTCCGGGCCTGCGAAACCCGATGACATACTCTTCGTGCATCCGCTGTTGTATCTGGGAATCCTGATCAATTTTTGCCCCCGCCGGCATCATGCGCCGGTTGCGGTCCAGGCTTCGCACCCCGATTTTGGGAACCTCAAAGCCCAGGGTCCGCCCGATATCGGCCAGGCAGGCGGCAACTTCCGTATCCCGCCCCCGCATCGTGGAGCTTCCCACCACCACGATGGCTGCTTTACCCGGCCGCAGCACCCGGAACATCTCCCGTAAGGTCCGGATCATTTCGGAATAGTAACGATGCAGAACTCTGCCCTTTTTAGCATCGAGAGCGGCGACCTCCGCCACCACCTGGGCGGTGGCCTGCGGCAACTGCTCCAGGGCGACGTCGCTCATCACCTCTCCTCCGATATAGCGCTTGCGCTTCTGGCTGAGGCTGGCCACCGGGTAACCCAGCCATACCAGTGAAAATTTGTGCGCCCGCATGTAGTCGATGGCGTTGGACGCGTACGGCGGCGAAGTAACGATCAGGTCCACCGACTCCGATGCCAAGGGCAGCCTTTGGGCATCGGCAGTCAGGATCAGGGAAGATAGTCGTCCGGGCTCGGGGGTGACAAGGCTCTTCAGGTTCTGCCGAAATCTCTTCTCAAATTCCTCCAGGGGCGATCGCTGGACCTTGGTCAACAATTTCAACCGCTCGGCAGAGAGACTGGCATCCCTATTCAGGTTTATAATTTCGCCATCTTTCCCCACCACTGCCTTTACCCGGTGCGGACGGGTGTGGGCCAGATCGAAGGACAGCGACACCCCGCCGGACTTGGTGATGATAATGGCGGACAGCACGATCTCGAAAAATGTCCGTGTCCCAGGGTCGCCGATGGCCTGGATTTCCCGCCGGAGTGCCGCCAATTCCCTTTGGGTGGTGGGTAGGAACCATGTGCTGATGAATTGGCGAGTTTCGGCATCCCATAGTTTTTCCTCATAGTCTGCCAGCTCGTCAGTTCCGTGAGATAGCGATTGCATGGCGCGGCAAAGGATGCCGTTACCCATCTGAAAGACCTGGCCCGGGTCCAGGGGAAGGGTTTTCACCTGGCCGAGCTTCAGGGCCAGGGGATCGATATCCACCCCGATTCCCTGGCGGCCGGTGAGATAGGCCTCCACCACCGTGGTTCCCGAACCCATCATGGGGTCCAGGACGATGTCGCCGGGTGCGGTTAATCCCAAAATGAACGTACGAGGCAGTTGGGGGGGGAATTTCGCCGGAAAGGCGTGAAAATTGTGGGGGCCGTAGGTGCTTTCCTGGGCGTGAAAATCCAGGTTCTGACCCAGAAGGTCTTCCAGTCTTCCCCCGGGACTCTGTGTGGGTACCTGAAAAAGGGAAAGCTGGCTCACCGTCATCCCTATGCCAAAGGTTTGCTCAATAGTGTTTTTCAGCTCATCGGTGGTATCTTCTCTCTATCACATTACCAAAAAAATATCCACTGCCTCAATGTCCCATCAGTCACCTGCCACCAGATAAAAGGAAAATCCCCCCCCTCATCCCCGGGCCGAACCGATTTGCCCCTCCGAAAGACGATTTTTTCTGTTATCTCCCCCCCATCTTTATATAATATATGCAGTTCCTCTGACTGACCCCTGGACCAACATTTCTAACCCCTATGGGAAAAAAACTTCTCGCCGCCTGGATCTGCCTGGGCCTCTTGTTCATCGTGGCCGGATACCTCTTTACCTATCAAGAGCATATCCGGCTGAATCTGAGCCGGATTGCCTTGACCCAGGAAATTCTCACCGACATCTACGACCTGCAGAACAATCTCACCGAGGCCGAGGCCGCGGCCCGGGAACATGTCATTACCGGCGCCGAGCCGCCACTAAATGCCTACCGCACTGCGGTCCGGGAAATCGGCCGCATCCAGGGTGAGTTGCAGGAGTTGAGCGCCGGAGACGCCGACCAGGAACGCCTGGTGCACAACCTGCAACGCTCCCTCAAGCAAAGGCTGCGTCTGTTTAATCAGGCCATCGACCTGAGGCGGGAGAAAGGCGCCGAAGCCCCGGAACACGCCGCCCTGAAAAAGGACGGCGACAAGCTCCAGGACAATATCCGCAAGATCCTGGACAAGATGGAGGAAGTCGAAAAAAGGCATCTCGATCCCCAGTGGGCCCAGGGCAAAGCCAAACGTCAGCGCTACCTGGCCCTCCTGGCCGGAGGCTCCTTCGCCAGCTTCACCATCCTGCTGGTGGTCTTTTATCTCCTGAATCGGGAAATTCATCAGCGCAAACAGGCCGAAGACAGCCTGGCCCGCTACCAGGAAGACTTGCGGAACCTGGCCTCCCAGCTCTCCCTGGCCGAGGAGCGGGAACGACGCCGCCTGGCCCTGCATCTCCACGACCAGATCGGCCACACCCTGGCCCTGGCCAAGATCCGGTTGGGACAGGTGCAGGAAGAGACCGCCGCCGGGGACGACCGGCGCCTGCAAGAGCGGCTGCAGGAGTCCCGCGCCCTGGTGGAGCAGGCCATTGTCGACACGCAGTCCTTAACCTTCCGCATCAGCCCCCCCGTCCTCTATGAGCTGGGATTGGAACCCGCCCTGGAATGGCTGACGGAGCACTTTTCGACCCAATACGGTCTGCGGGTCCGGTTCGAGACCGACCATCAAAGTCGGCCGGCGGGTCAGGACCTGGACATTCTCCTCTTCCAGGCCGTCAACGAACTGCTCTTCAACGTGGTCAAACACGCCCGCGCCCATGAGATCAACGTGTCCCTGTGGGCTGACGACAACCTTCTGAAAGTCGGCGTGGACGACGATGGCCAGGGATTTTCCCCCGCCGCCCCCGATACCCGCCACCTCCATACCGGCGGGTTCGGGCTGTTCTCCATCCGGGAGCGTCTCAAGCCCTTCGGGGGCCGCTTGGAGGTGCATTCCCAACCCGGCGACGGCACCCAGGTGACCATCTCCATACCTCTGTCTCCCCCCGCCCCCGGCGGCTGAGGAGGAACGCATGCCGACCAAGATACTCCTGGCCGACGATCATCAGATCCTGCGGCAAGGGCTGGTGGCCCTGCTGGCCAAACACAGCGATATGGAGGTCATCGGGGAGGCCCCCGACGGCCGCAGCGCCGTCCGCCTGGCCCTGGAGCTGCGCCCCGACGTGGTGGTCATGGATGTGGCCATGCCCGATCTAAACGGCATCGACGCCTGCCGCCAGATCCTGGCCGAACTCCCCCGGGTCAAGATCATCGCCCTGTCCATGCACGCCGACAAGCGCTTCGTCGTGGGCATGCTCAAGGCCGGCGCCTCCGGCTATCTCCTCAAGCACTGCGCCCTGGAAGAACTGGTGAACGCCATTCGGGTGATCATCAGCAACCGGGTCTATCTCAGTCCCGATATCGCCGGCACCGTGGTGGAGGGCTATCTGCACCAGGCGGCCGGCCCCGACAGCTCTGTCTTTGCCGTCCTCACCCCCCGGGAACGCGAGGTGCTGCAACTCTACGCCGAAGGCAGGATCACCCGCCAGATCGCCGAGGCCCTGCACGTCAGCGTCAAGACGGTGGAGGCCCACCGCAAGCAGATCATGGAAAAGCTCGGCTTCCAGAGCCTGGCCGAACTCATCAAGTACGCCATCCGGGAGGGTCTCACCTCCCTGGAGTCCTAGGCCTCCTCCCCCCCCCGCCTTTTCCACCCCCACAATTAGGGAATCCCCCCCGGAGAATTAGGGATTCACTCATGGTGCCGAACCTCGGCCGGCCGTATCATCTCCTCAGGTTGCTTCGAACCTCGACCCATTCCGTTCAATACCTCTAGCCATGGAGGCGGCTGGCATGCGTACCGCAACGAACGCAGCTCAAACCTGGAACGCAGGGCGCTGGCGTCCCGCGCCCTCCCCCACCCTCGATCTTTGGGACCTCAGCCTCAAGCTCCTGGTCCTCACCGGCCTTCTGGCCTCCGTCCCCCTGGCCGTCAAATTGGGCGCCCTGGACGGGTACGCCAAGCTGTTCCAACGCGAGACCTACACCTCTCCCTTGGTGGCCCTGGGAGCCGGCTACAGTCTCCTCTACCTCGGCTTTCAGGCGGTGCGCACCCTCCTCTGGTGCCTCTACCGGCCCTTCCCCCTGGCCGCCGGTCCCCTTCCCCGGGTGACGGTGATCATCCCGGCCTATAACGAGGGCGCCATGGTGGAAAAGTCCCTCTATTCCGTGGCCGCCTCCGACTATCCGGCCGACCGGCTGGAAATCATCTGCATCGACGACGGCTCCCGGGACGATACCTGGAGCTACATCGACAAGGCCCGGAAACGCTATCCCCACCTCATCCAGGCCCTGCGCTTCCCCGCCAACCGCGGCAAGCGCGAGGCCCTCTATACCGGCTTCACCCGGGGCCGGGGCGAATATTTCGTCACCGTCGATTCCGATTCCGTCATCCAGCCCGACACCATCCACCAGATCATCTCCCCCCTGGTGGCCCGGGACGACATCGGCGCCGTGGCCGGGAACGTCAAGGTCTACAACCGCCGGCGAAATATCCTCACCCGCATGCTCTGGGTCCGTTTCGTGCTGTCCTTCGACTTCCTGCGCACCTCCCAATCCATGTACGGCTTTGTCATGTGCACCCCCGGGGCCTTGTCCGCCTATCGCCGGGAGGCCATCCTCCCCATCCTGGAGGAGTGGCGGCATCAGACCTTCCTGGGCGCCCCCTGCACCATCGGCGAAGACCGCGCCTTCACCAACCTGGTGGTGCGCCAGGGCTACTATACCGTCTACCAGCGCCCGGCCGTGGTCTACACCGTGGCCCCGGAGACCTACCAGGGCCTCTGCCGCATGTTCCTCCGGTGGGCCCGCAGCAACTTCCGGGAATCCATCTGCCAGATGGGCTTCATGTTCACCCGCTACCGGACGAAACACCGCCTTCTCCCCATCCTCGACTTCTTCGTGCGGGAGCTGGAATTTCCCCTCACCTGCATCTTTCTGCCCCTGTTCCTGGCCTCTTTGTTCCTGAATATCACTCTCTTTCTGAAGTTTGTCTGCGGCGTGGCCGTGGGCTCCTTCCTCCTGACCTGTTATTATCTGCGTCAGGAAAAGGACTGGGATTTCATCTACGGCGTCCTCTACTCCTACTTCGCCTTCTTCTCCCTCCCCTGGATCAAGCCGTATGCCCTGCTCACCCTGAAAAACGGCCGCTGGCTCACCCGTTAACCCCCAACCCGGACGCCGGGCCGCGGCTGCCCCCGCCAGGCCCGGCCGGGGTTTGACCTCATCACCCCCGTGCAGTGCCGTGCTCCACCCCTTACGGCAGGGTCAGCCATGGCCCTGCCTTTTTTCTCCCTAAGCCCCGCCATCTCCGCCTCCTCCCTTCCCTGTTTCCCCCTGCCCCGCCTCCCGCCTGCCGATTTTGTGACATCCTCCCCAGCCGTTCTGGCCTCTGCCCCCCTCCCCTGATACACTCCTGACTCATAAGCCCCTAGTATCCCAGGCATAAATGGTGGCCCCGGCCTCCTGCCGGTGCATGCAGGCCCG
>Ga0228536_1001643_pt1 | contig 18699 bp, 17 predicted proteins | sample SJ1Smetagenome_FD_168611 | JGI IMG/M metagenome (GOLD analysis project Ga0228536, IMG submission 168611) | Enriched culture of PCE-dechlorinating microbial communities from Ithaca, New York, USA - SJ1.S | ecosystem: Engineered > Modeled > Simulated communities (microbial... > Unclassified...
TTTTATTAAGTGAGGATTAAAATAGATAATTAATGTGAAATGACTCGATTTTACTTTAAATAATCTATAGAAACAATAAAAAATTAATTGCAAGTATTGAAAATTAATACTTGATTTAAAGAGGAGGTTTGTTATGAATTTTATAGTACAAGTTATACTTTCTTTTTTTAGTATTTTTGGATTTGCTATTATTTTTAATATTCCTAGAAGATCAATTTTTTTGGCAAGCATAAATGGTATGGTTGGTTGGATAGTGTTTTTCTATGTTCAAATGGCTAGCACGAACTTTATACTTCCACCTTTGATAGGATCTTTAGTTGTAGGATTAATAGGTGAAATCCTGGCAATATATCATAAGCAGCCAGCTACATTATTCATCATACCAGGGATAATACCGTTTGTACCTGGTTATGGAATATATTATACAATGTTTCATATATTAAATAACGATTTGTCAAATGCTCTTAGCACTGGTGTAGAATCAATCTTTGTTGCTATTGCCATAGCTTGTGGTGTTGTAGTTGCTACATCTTTAACTCGCTTTATTAGACCATACCTGGAAAAACTACTTAATTAGTTGCACAAAATAAATTGTTAATAAAATATTTTTAATTTAATTACAAATAATTCAAAATATGTTATAATTAAAGCAAACGTTATTATAATATTAAAGGAGGCTTTATAAATGATTGTAGGAGTCCCAAAAGAGATAAAAGCTCAAGAAAACCGTGTAGCTATGACACCTGCTGGTGTTGATGCACTTGTAAGAGCTGGGCACAAAGTGTTAATTGAAACAAATGCTGGTTTAGGTTCAGGATTTAGTGACGAAGCATATAAAGCACAAGGAGCAGAAATACTCCCTGAAGCAAAGATGGTTTGGGAACAAGCAGATATGATAATGAAAGTTAAAGAGCCACTTCCTTCTGAATATAAGTATTTTAGAAAAGATTTAATTATATTCACATATCTTCATTTGGCAGCTGATGAAGAATTGACAAAAGCACTTGTTGATTCAGGTGTAGTAGCTATAGCATATGAAACAGTACAAAATCCAGATAGATCTCTACCTTTATTGACACCTATGAGTGAAGTAGCTGGTAGAATGGCTATTCAAGAGGGATCAGTTTATCTTGAAAAATCAAAAGGTGGCAAAGGTGTTTTAGTTGATGGTGTTACAGGCGTTCCTCCAGCTCATATAGTTATTGTAGGTGCTGGTATAGTTGGAACAGCAGCACTTAGAAGAGCAGTTGGTCTTGGCGCAAGAGTAACTGTTGTAGATATAAATGTAGACAGATTGAGATATCTAAATGAAGTATTTATGGGAAGTATTGAAACATTGTATTCAAACAACTACAATTTAACCCAAGCTGTTAAAACAGCAGATTTAGTAGTAGGTGCTGTTTTAATTCCTGGAGCAAAAGCTCCTAAATTGATAACAGAAGAAATGGTTAAACAAATGGAACCAGGGAGTGTAATAGTTGACGTTGCTATAGATCAAGGCGGAAGCGTTGAAACTATAGATCACCCAACTACACATGCTGATCCAATATTTGTTAAACATGATGTAATACATTATGCTGTTGCAAATATCCCAGGAGCTGTTCCAAGAACCTCAACATTTGCTTTGACAAATGTAACTTTACCTTATGCAGTTAGAATTGCTAATAAGGGATGGAAGAAAGCTCTAATAGATGAAGAACCATTGAGAAAAGGTGCAAATGTAATAGGCGGAAAAATAGTTTATAAGTCTGTAGCAGATGCATTTAATATGTCCTATACTCCTGTTGAAGAACTTCTAGGTATGTAATTTAAAGCCGCATGAATTATCATGCGGCTTTTCTTTTTGTGACTCTAAAATAAAATACTAACCCTAGTATAATCCACATCACCAATGCAATCATTGATTCTTTACCTAATGAAGCTGGTGAAGATGGTACTAATAACAGTAAAACTATTATCGCAGAAGATAGCATTCCTAGTAAACTAATTATTTTAAATGTTTTAGATGTCGTTAATCTTCTCGAAATAAAGCTTACAAAAAAGTATGCTATTGCTGCTCCAAGTGATGACATGTCTACAATCCAAAGTATGACTTCTCTCCCAAACCATGGTGCTATCAAACTAATAAGAGTTGCAAAGATAATTGCATTTCTAAACACATCGGTATCGTTAACTTTTCCTAAACTCTTAGGTATTATGTTGTAGTTAGCCATAGAGCCAAGGAGCTTGCTTGTTGATATCATGAAACCGTTGATGCCAGAAGTGACTGCTGCAGTTAATGCAATTGTCAACATAAGAAAAAATATAATTCCCAAGTTATCTAATACTCCTCTGCCTAGCGCCCAATCGAGTTCATGTGCCTCTTTAGGAGAAAACATCAAAGCTGTTGTTAAATTTAATATAGCATAAATCATGGCTCCAACAAAAATAGAAATAACTGCAATTTTCGATGCTTTTTTCGCATCAAAATCAAACTCCAGAAATATCTGTGGAATATTGTCAAATCCAATAAATAGGAATGGTGTTATCGCAAATATCCTAAGAATCTGTTTTATGTCAAAACTATAATTATTTATATAATTGTTAAGAAATTTTGATTTATCTGATTTAAATAAAGTTGCTATAAATACTGTAAAAACAAAAATTACGAGCAATAGAATTATGAAATTTTGTACTTTTGCAGAATCTTTGATGCCCTTGATGTTAATATAAGCAAACAAGATCACGATAAAACTAGAAAGTAATATTTCTCCAAGATATACTTTATATCCAGCAATTTCATACAAATAGCCAAATTGAAATAGACTCCCAAATATCTTATTTACAACCAATGGAAAGGCAGTGCTATTTAAAGGAATTATAGTGAGATATGCTATGCTTAGAAACCAGCCCACTAAAAACCCATACCTTTGTCCAAGATTTTGATAAGTGTAAGAAAATTCTCCGCCTTCTTCATCATGATTTTGGAGCATTATATAATAACTCCCTTGGATTATTATTATAAACAATGCCCCACTAAAAATACCTATTGTAGTATTTATGACACCAGCTTCTATTAAAAATTTACTTCCAGGCAGCATAAAAGAACCCCATCCAATGATAGAGCCCAAAACAATAGAAAAAACATCTATTTTGCTTAATCGGGATTTTTTTACTCCTTGCATGATTTCACCTTTCTTTGTCGCTAGTTATATATATAACTAGCGACATCTAATTTATCTGTTTACTTAAAATTGTATTTAGTAACTATAGGTTTTCTATTTGTAGTTACATCATTGAAATACTCATAGAAACATATTCCCATGAAGCTTCCAGAAATATTATATAAATTTTTAAATCCAAGGTGTTGTAATGCAGTAAGCGCATTATAAGATCTCTGCGATGATCTGCAATGTAAATATACTGGTCTATCTGTAGGTATTTCATTAGTTCTATTTCGTATTTCACTTAGTGGTATGTTGACTGCATTTACTATATGCCCTTCTTCATACTCTTCTTTCTCTCTAACATCTATAATATAAGCTCCACTTTCAACTAAGTTTCTTACTTCTGACACATGAACTTGTCTGTAATTATTCTCTAATATATTTATCCCTACTAGTGCAGCTATATTAACTACATCACGAGCTGTACTAAAAGGTGGAGCATAGCATAATTCCATTTCCTTTAAATCATATAATGTTCCATTAAATCTTATTAAAGTTGCTATTATATCAACTCTCTTATCCACATTTCCTTTTCCAATTGCTTGAGCTCCTAGTATTCTTCCTGTTGGCACTTCAAAAATAAGCTTAAAGTGCATTGGATTAACATCTGGCATTAACCCCACCTTGTCATTTGGGATAATCATTATCGAATCATAGGTAATGCCTAGGTTGTTGCTTTTTATTGAGTTTTCTGTCAATCCTGTTACTGCAGCATTTAGATCAAACAATTTTATTGCTGATGATCCTATGACTCCCATGTTGTCAGCAGATTTTCCAAACATATGATCTGCTGCTGATCTTGCTTGTCTTAAAGCTGGACCAGCAAGAGCAAGCCTTGCTCTTTTATTAGTTAAAGTGTTGTATGCTTCTATTGCATCCCCTACTGCGTATATGTCTGGGTCTGATGTCTGGTAATTATGATTTACTTCGATAGCACGTGTATCCCCAATTTTTAACCCAGCTTTTTCTGCAAGTCTGGTATCAGGAGCTACACCTATTGCAATTACAACCGCATCAGCATGTATTCTTTTATTTGATTCTAACAAAACTTCATCTTTTTCAAATTTCATCACTTTATCATTTACTATCAAATTTACATGATTGTCTATCATTTCTTTGTGTAGTATTTGTGCCATATCATAATCAAAAACATTCATGATCTGTGGTGTTGCTTCTATTAAAGTTACGTCATACCCACCTAGTTTTAAATTTTCACATACTTCTACTCCAATAAACCCTCCACCTATTACTACAACATCTTTTGATGCGTTATCTTTTAAAAATGAGTTAAGTTTTGCTACATCCACAACATTTCTAATAGTGAAATAGTTAACTTTATCTAAACCTTCAAATGGAGGCACTATAGGAGTTGCTCCAGGTGATAATACTAGTTTGTCATAAGTCTCATAGTATTCTTCGCCAGTGACTACATTTTTTACTTTTACTCTTTTATTTTGTCTGTCAATTTCTGTAACTTCATTGTATATCCTTGCGTCTATCCTGTATTGATTATAAAAATCATCAGGTTTCATCATCACTAGATCTTCGTGGTCCTTTATAAGTCCACTCAAATGATATGGTAATGAGCAATTTGAAAAAGAAACATGAGGTCCTTTTTCAAGCATGATTATTTCACACTCTTCTGATAATCTTCTTACTCTAGCTGCAGCAGTAGCACCTCCTGCTACACCTCCTACTATCACAACTTTTTTTGGTTTACTTGCCATTTACTTCGTCCCCCTTAATTTTTTGAAAATAATTTCATATATGTTATAATACAATAAATAGACTAAACACAGGTCTTTTGAATGGAGGTTTATTATGAACTTAGACTATTTAAAAGCTTTTTATACTACTGTGAATTGTAATAGTATATCAAAGGCTTCTAAGCTGCTTCACATTACACAACCTGCTTTAAGCATGCAAATACAACATCTAGAAAATGAATTTAATGCTACTCTTCTTATCAGAAGTAACAAAGGTGTAGAACTAACTGAAGAAGGTAAAATCGTATTTGAACATGCTAAGAGTATGCTCTCTCTAGAAAAAAACATATTAAAAAATTTAAAAGAATTAGAAAAAGACAAACGCCTCTTGAACATCTGTGCCTGCAAATATATTGGAGAATATGTCTTGCCTTGCAGTATATACACTTTCAAAGAAATCCATCCTGACATAGATGTAAAACTCTTTGTAGATAATACAACTCAAATCATCAACAAATTGTTAGATCATGAAATAAATTTAGGGGTGATTGCTGGTATTAATGAATGTGAAGATATCATATCTACCCCAATCCTTTCTGATAAAATAGCACTGATAACATCAGAGGAAGATGTCAATAAAATCGATGCTGCTAGTATAGTAGAAATACCTATTATATTAAGTGAATACGACTTAGATGATTCTTCTATATTAAACTTAAAATTATCAAAGTGTGGATTGAGTGTTAGTGATTTGAATGTAGTATTGACTTCAAATTCTCCAGAATCAATCAAATCTATAGTCATGTCTGGGAAGGGTTTTGCCTTTTTGCCAAAAATCACTGTTAAAAAAGAGCTTAGGAAAAATCTACTTAGAGAAATTCCTATAGATAATGTTGACATGAGTTTTAAATACTATTTTGCTCAAAGAAGTAGTTATAATTTGGAAAAACATGAGCAAATATTTAAATCATTTATAACATCTAAAAAAAGATGTTTTTGTTATTAAGGTTAGGATATCCCTAACCTTAATATTTTCTATTTAGAAAAAGCCTTTTTATATATTGTAGAACCTAATATTCCTCCTAAAGTTATTGCAACTAGGAAAACCCAACCTGATAATGAGAAATTGCATATACCTGAATATAATGCTCCTACATTACAACCTCTCGCTACTCTAGCTCCATACCCCATTAAAACTCCACCTATTGCATAAAATACTACGTCTTTGAAATTAAAATGGAAATTAAATCTAAATTTTCCTGCTAGCAGCATAGAAACGCTTGAACCAAATATTATACCAATATTTCTCACTGTCACTGGATCCTTCAATAAACCATTTCTAACTGTTTCTAAAGTTTTTACCAATGCAGGATTTGTCCATGAATCAATTCCAATTTTGTCCAATAGCCACATTGTCCAAAGTGCATATGGACCTGATGCACCCCAGCTAGATCCAGATGAATTTATTATAAATACAAATAATATAGACATTATAAATGCGCCAGTCATGAATGGCCATCTTGCAACAAATAAATTATGATAAGTAGTGCTGCTAAATAGCTTGAATTTTCCATCGCCCTTTATTGGTTTTTGCCATTCTGCAAATTCATCTTTAACAAAAGTTCCTTCTCTTTTTCTCTTCTCTTCGTATTTAATCGTTATTATATAAAGTATGCCTAGTAATGCTAGTGTAAGTACAACCGAACCTATGTATCCTAATACATCTGGTAAATAAACTGTCTTTCCCACTTTCGTGAATACGCTTTCGCTCCACCAGTTATTGTGAGCGATCCCTAACATACCACCTATACCAAAGAAAAATGTAACTATTAATGCCTTAATCTCGCCTTCACCAGTATCTGTGAGTGTACCTGAAGCACAGCCACCGCCAAATATCATCCCTACTCCGAACATTATTCCGCCGATTATAGTTGCTAAACTAGCGATTTGAACATGTCCTGTTCCTGGAATTATCATCTGTCCTTCTGCTGCCTTAAATGCTGCTACTGCTCCTTTTTGTGCTGCTCCAAAATGGATACCTGCTGTACCGAGAGCTGAAAGGGCAAACATAAGTAATAATGCTTTTGTCAAGGCTCCGTCTCCTGTGAAATATATTTTTCTAATTCCTCCAGCAAAACCATATCTAGATCTTGTCAATGTATAACCTAACATGAGTCCAGTAATTAAAAATAATGGTAAATTTGTAGTCGAAGTATCTAGATTTTGTGCCAATACTCCCATCAATACTAAGATCAGTAACGCTGCAATAGTTTGTGATTTTTTCATTTTATCCCTCCTGTGTTATTGTTTGTTAATTATTTATCTATATTGTATCACTTAAACTTCATAAGTAATAATAAGCTTATGTTATATTGCATAAGACTTACTTATAGTAAAAGCCTTTGAGTTTCCTCAAAGGCTTTCAAACTATATACTCTATTGAATTCTATCTAATATTACATTTAAGTCTTCTACTGGTTTTACTACTTCCCATGCCGAGCCATCATCTGATACTTTCAACAATGACATTGACTGAGTACCAAGTCGTTTCCCATTTGCAAAGTCTACTGTTCCGCCCATAGGGATTTTAAATGGCTCTTTCTCCATTCCATTAATGTAATTTTCCCAATTTAGAGTTTCCCCTTCGACCCTTCTAAGACCTTCTACGAAGAAATGCCCTGCAATCCAACCAGCCATTGAAAATGCATTAGCTGCATATTCAGGTTTCCCAAAGTTAGTCATTCCTTGTACAAATTCGTCAACCTCTTCTTGATTGCTTAAATCTACCCATGCATTTGAATAGATAGGGAATTTGTTTTGAGTATTTGCATAATCAGCTTGGAAATTTGCTATTGTAGTAGCATCAGCATTTGAATAAGTTGTAAATACAGGTTTATTTACTCCTTGTGCTATCAAACCTTTGATGATTGTTGGCAATGTCGCTTGAATGGATGCTGCAACTATTACATCAACATTTTCATTTTTCATTTTTAGTGCTTGACTTGATACATCAGTTGCTCCAGGATTTACTTGCTCTTTTACAACAGTATAATCAGCGCCTAACTTTTCTACTTGATTTTCAACTCCTGCTAATAAGTCTTTTCCAGCGTCATCATTTGTATAAATTACGCCGATTTTTTTAGCATTATGTTCTTCTATTGCTCTAGCTACAATCAATCTACCTTCGGTTACATAAATTGGTTGTACTGGAAATAATCCTTTTCCTTTTTCAATACTTGTAGCATCTTCATTGTAAAGAGCTGCTATGCCAGCTGCAAAATAAACTGCGGGTATCCCTGTTTCTTTTAATAAATCCAAAGTTGCACCTATCGTAGGTGTTCCAAAATGACCTACAATTGCAAAAACTTTATCATCATTTATCAATTGTTCTGTAAATGTTGTCGCCTTTATTGGATCAAATTCATCATCATAATGAACGAATTCAATCTTTCTACCATCTACTCCACCTGCATCGTTTACCATCTTAAAATACGCTTCTATACCAGCATTAAACGGTACTCCAACTGCCGCAAACGCTCCAGATGTCGCTGCTGTGTTTCCAACTTTTACTGTAGTATCTGTAACCCCTTGTGCGATTTCATTGCTTGTCGTACAGCCTGCTAAAGTTGATATGAGCATAGCTAAAACCATTATAATAGATATTCTTTTTTTCATTTTGTTACCCCCTCTTTATTTTTTCCTCCTAAATATACTTCAATTAGCGAACTGTCATTTTTTAGTTCTTCTGCACTCCCTTCTATACTGATTCTGCCTACTTCTAATACATAAGCATAATCAGCTATTTTTAGTGTTTGCAATGCATTTTGTTCTACTATTAATACAGTAGTACCATCTCTTCTAATTTCTTTGATGATTTCAAAAATATTCTTTACAATCAAAGGCGCAAGACCTAGGGATGGCTCATCTAATAACAACAATTTTGGGCTTCCCATCAAAGCTCTGCCGATTGCAAGCATTTGCTGCTCTCCGCCCGATAATGTTGAAGCAATTTGATTCTTTCTTTCCTTCAGAACCGGAAAATACGAATATACTCTGTCAAAATTATTCTTCAATTCTCTCTTGTTTTTAACAGTATATCCACCTGTCATAAGGTTTTCCTCAACTGTCAGATCTCTAAATACTTGTCTGCCTTCAGGAGATTGTATTATACCTTTAGCCGCAATTTTATGCGGAGGCAATTTAGTGATGTCTTCCCCAAAAAACTGTACACTGCCACTTTTAGCTTCCAGTATGCCTGATATTTTCCTTAATGTCGTCGTCTTTCCTGCTCCATTTGCACCAAGTAATGCTACTATCTGACCTTCTTTAACTGATATGTCAATTCCTTTTAATGCTTCAATGCTCCCATAATTAACTTTTAAGTTTTTTATTCCTAGGCATTCATTCATTAGTAGTCCTCCTTTCCAAGATAGGCAATTTGGACTTGTTCATTTTCTTGTATTTCTCCTGGTGTACCTATAGCTAAGAGTTTCCCAAAATTTATAGCACAAATTCTATCGCATAGGCCATTTACAAATTTCATATCATGTTCAATTAATAGGATTGAACAATTTCTCTCTGTCTTTATCTCTTTTATTATATTTACTAAAGACAAAGTTTCTGAATCGTTTAAACCTGCTGCTGGTTCATCTAATATGATAAGCTTGGGGTTTAGCATCAATGCCCTTGCGAGCTCGATTTTTTTAAGCACACCATAGGGTTGCCCTGCTACTAACATGTCTTTTATAGATGATAGTCCCATGTGATCAAGTATTTCTTCTGCCCTTTTTCTCATTCTATTTTCTTCTTGCCTAGTCTTTTTAAGTCTAAAAAATTGATTAAATAAGGAAGATTTAAACTCAATATGAGCTCCCACCATTACATTTTCAACCACAGTCAATTCTCTAATAAGTTCGATATTCTGAAATGTTCTAACGAGGCCTTTCCCTATTATTTCATGAGTCTTCTTCCCGACTAGGTTTTCGACTTCCCCAGTATTTGTCCTAAAGTAAATATCCCCATTATCTGGTTTGTAAAACTGCGTGATACAGTTAAAAACTGTAGTTTTCCCAGCCCCATTTGGTCCAATCAGCCCAAATATCTCTCCTTCATTTATGTCAAACGATAAGTTGTCAACTGCTTTTAACCCACCAAAAGCAATAGAGAGGTTTTCTACTTTTAATACTTTATCAGGCATATTATCCATTGTTATCCTCCCCTCTCCTAAATAGCTTGTTAAAATTTTTCTGTATGTCAAATCTCATATTAATCAATCCATTTGGGTAGAATAAAATAACTAAGATAATCAATAGACCATTGAATATATATGCTGCTCCATCTATGCTTCCAATTATTGGCAATCTTTTTAAAATTAAGTCTGGCACTCCAAATACTATAAAAGCGCCGAGGATTGTACCTGATATACTCCTTATGCCGCCAATTACTATTACAGCTAAAATATTAAGTGAAAGCATCAATATCCATGCATTAGGGTAAGTGTATTTTACAAAATGCATGTACAATACCCCACCGAGTGCTGAAAATGAAACCGCTATGGCAAAAGACAATAATCTATGTCTGTAAATATTTATTCCCATTGCACTAGCAGCAGCTTCGCTGCCTCTCATGGTAGATAAGGCTCTACCTGTATGACTATTTACTAGATTGTGCATCATAATCATGACTAGTATTAGGAAAAAAACTATCAGTATATAAGTTCCGTTTCGATCTAATTGTAGAAATCCAAGGAGTTTAGGGTATTGGGCTTGTTTTCCTGAAAAGCCATTTGTTATAAAATCAAATTCAACAAACACCTTTCTCAGTATCTCTGATATGGCAAGGGTTGCTATCGCAAGATAGTATCCCTCTATCCTCAATGAAACCAATCCAGTTAAAACACCTATCACCATGGGAACTGCAACTGAAATTATCAATGCCAGTTCAAATGGCAATCCCAAATCAGCCGTAATAAATGCTGTTAGGTAGGTCCCCATTCCCATAAATCCAGCTGTACCAAGGGATATCAGGCCTGAATAACCTAAAAGCAAATTCAGCCCTAGTGCGACTATAGAATATATCAATATACTCGCCACAGTTGTTAAAAGTGAATATTTGACTAAACCTAAGCTGACTAAAAGAGGCAACAGAGAAAGTATTATCCCAAATAGGATAAATTGAGAGTATGGTTTATGCGATTTATAAAAATTCATTAATTTATTGTTCATCTCTTCACCTCTATACTTTCTTTATAACTTTTTTGCCAAATAAGCCAGTAGGTTTAAATAAAATTGTAGTCAAAATTAATAGATACAAAATTGAATCACTCCAAATTGACGAAACATAGAATGACAATAAATTGCTAGCAAAACCAATCAAGTAAGCTGCTATAACTGCACCATAAAATGAAGTAAATCCACCCAGTATACAAGCTAATAGAGCTGTAACTTGCACTGTATCCATCATAGATAGATTTACGCTGTTTGTTGGAGCAAGCATTAAAGCGGATAATGTCCCCAATGCAGCAGCTATTGCCCATGAAGCTCTAGTTACAGACGCTGTTGGAATGCCCATCATTCTAGCTACTACTTCATTTGATGCAGTTGCCCTAACCGACAGACCCCATTTTGTCTTTTGGAGTGCAAAGAATAAAACACCCATCAATGCTAATCCTACGACTATGTTAAATATGGCATTATATGATATAGTTGCTCCGAAAAAGCTGTAGGAACCGTAAACAAACCTTGGAAATTGTAGGGGGTCGGTCCCAAACAGCATTGGAGCTAGTCCCAAAAATATCATTATAAGACCTAAAGTGATAATCTGTTTTGATACCGGATTTACTTTTTGTGCTCTTGATATGACAAAAAAGTCTACCAACACACCTATTATAAGTGCAAATATCATGCCTACTATGGCAGCTGATATCGGTGAAATTCCGGTCCTTATTAACACTATTGTGGCTAAAAATGCACTAAACATGCTGATTGATCCTTGTGCAAAATTAGTTGTAACAGATGTCCTAAAAATGAGAATTATACCTAATGCTGCAAGTGCGTATATTCCTCCTGTTTCTAAACTATTGAGTAATATCTGTACGAATATGTCCATTAATTCTCACCTCTCTAGACAATTTTTATTTCTTCATCATATGTGTTTATAAATCCAAGTATATTTGAAGCAAATTCTTGTGGTTTTTCATACATACTTGCATGCCCACTCCCCTTGATCATAACCCATTTAGAATCTGGTATTTTTTCATGTATGATTTGCTGATATCTTGGAGGTGTTGTAATGTCGTATTCCGCACTTATGATAAGTGTTGGCACTTTTATTTTTTCTATTTCTTCTCTTATATCTAGATTTTCAGCACTGTCGACAAGCCTAATGTAGGCATCGTACCATGCATCATCAAATATAGTTACAAACAAATCTTCTCTTTTTTTAAGCCACTCGATATTTTCTTCATAAAATTCAACTGAGTAAATAAACGGCATAGTAGCTTTAAAAAATGCTCTTCCATCATGATTTTCTGCAGCATAGTTCCAGCATTTTCCTACATCTTTAAGCAATTGTGTAGTATAGCTTGTCGTATTTGCCAATATAAGAGATGATAAATTTTCTTGATATCTTAGAGCAAAATTTAAAGCAACTTCTCCACCATATGACACTCCAACAAGGTGAATTTTTTCTAAGCCCAATTCGTCGATTACACCTTTTACAATATCGCTCTGTAATTTTTGATCATAAGGTTTATTCGATTTTTGAGACTTCCCTTGATCTAAAAAATCTATTAACACTAATCTATTGTTTCTAGTAAATACATCTATGAAGCTGCTCCAGCTTGAGGTGGACATCATTATTCCATTCAGTATAACTATTGTCTCCCCTTTTCCGTACACCTCATAATATATATCAAATCCATTTATTCTTGTACTTGGCATGATTAGCCTCCCTCTTTACCAAATCATCAGCTCATCTGCTTCTCTTTGTAATTCCTCTCTAAAATCAGGATGAGCTATATTTATCAAAGCTTTTACTCTTTCCCTGATAGATGTTCCCCTCAATGAAGCTACTCCATACTCTGTAACTACATAATCCACATCATTTCTAGACAATGATACAGCAGCTCCTTTAGCTAATGCGGGAACGATCTTTGATATTGTCTTTCTTTCATCAGACCCATCAACCCTTACATTTGCAGTTGAATAAAGTGCTATGATTGATTTGCCTCCTACTGAGTTTTGAGCACCTATCGCTGTGTCAGCCTGGCCACCAGTCCCGCTAAACTGCACATGTCCTATTGATTCGGAAGCGCATTGCCCAGTCAAATCTATTTCTATTGTAGTATTGATTGAAACCATCTTGTAGTTTTGCCCGATTATATATGGATCATTAACCCATGATCCTCTCATTACATTAACTCCAGGATTGTCATCAACAAAGTCATATAATTTTTTAGTTCCTAATACGAAAGTAGTAACCATTTTCCCTGGCATTAAAGTCTTGTATCTGCCTGTTATTACTCCTGCATTGTATAAATCAACCATACCATCAGTAAGCATCTCAGTGTGAATTCCAAGATCTTTTTTATGCATTAATTCTTTTGCTACTGCATTTGGTATTCCACCAATCCCTAATTGTATAGTTGATCCGTCATCAATCAAATCTGCAATGTATTTTCCGATAACTTTATCCTTCTCTGAAGGCTCTACTATCTCTAGTTCAGAAACAGGATAATCTACTTCAATGACGTAATCTATGTCATTGATGTGAATTACTGAATCCCCAAAAGTCCTTGGCATATTTGGATTTATCTCAATAATAACTATATCGCTTGCATCAATCATTTCTCTCTCATAAGTTGTACTTAAAGAAAGTGAAACATATCCATGTTTGTCCATTGGTGCACCTGTACCTAAAAAAATATTGGGTTTTCTGTGAAATATTCTCTTTTTTGCAGCTAAATGTAAATGATTTGGAATAAAAGAAACTGTCCCATTTTTATGAGCTTTTCTAGTTGCTGGTGTAAAAAACCATCCATCCATGTGAAAACTCTCTTTGTATTTTGGATTCATGAAATATTCATAATCACCTAAAGGCAAACATGTAGAAACATTTACATTTTTTACTCTATCTGCTATTGTGTGAAGATTTGACAAAAACTCTCTAGGTTCAGCAGCTGCCAATGCAGAAACTAAATTATAGTCCGATTTTACAAGGCTTAAAGCTTCTTCTACTGATAGCAATTTGCTTTTATAAATTCTCTCTAAATCCATTTCTAGTCCTCCCATTTTCCCCATTTGATTACGTTTGCTGCCCATGCATATCCTATTCCTGCTGCTATCATTGATATAACAGTACCTTCCTTTATCTTTCCTTGTTCCAAGCCCAATTGAAGCGATAGTATTTGATCTATCTGCCCAATATGGCCGTAATGCGACAGATATATAGTTTGGTCTTCCGATAGTCCTAAGTGTTCTAACATAGCTTTGTGCTGTGAGTATTTAAAGTGCAATACTGCTAAATACCCTAACTCATCTTTATTTATGTTAGATTTTTCAAATGCTCTATCTATGCAATGATACCAATTCTTTAGTGAAACTTCATTCAATCTGTCTTTCATGTGCTTTGCATCAAATAATCTAAGTGATTTATATGCAATATCTAGGTTTTCTTTAGTTATCGGCTTTTCAATCCCTCCAAATTCAACTCCTGCATCTCTTGCCATTGAACCATCAGTTACTATGTGAGTCCCCAGCAAGACATTTCTATTTAGGTTCTTCTTTAGGATGATTGCCCCACCGCCAGCTGCTAAGTTGTACATCATAGACATGTCTTTATCCGTATAATCTACAAAATCTCCATTTCTATACCCGCCAACTATCATTACTGTATTTATTTCATCATCTGCAATCATCATATCTTTTGCTATTTTCATAGCTGAAACAGTTGAACAGCATCTTTGCTGAACATCGATTGCCCAAGCATTTTCAGCTCCTATCTTTTCTTGAATGTATATGCCAGATGTTGTCAAAGGGTATTCTTTCCATTCTTCACCTATGCAGAGAATTAAGTCTATTTCTTTTGGATCTAGGTTAGTTCTTTCTAAGGCATCTAAAGCTGCTTTAACCCCCATTTCTTGAGTCCCATCGCCCTCTCCTGGTATAGGTTTTTCAATAATACCTAGTTTTTCAATAATTGCTTGTTCTGTCCATAAGCCATTTGTAGCTTCTGATATTTCTTTTGCTGTCATCCTGTTCTTAGGAATGTATATTCCCGTTCCTAAAATTCCTACATTTATGTCGTTATTTGCCACTTAAAACCCTCCTTTATGCCAAAAATTCTAATATCACTTTCATAAATCTATCTATATCATCTTCCATCGGCGCATGCCCGCCGTTAGGTAATAATGCTAATTTAGCATTTTCTCCTATCGCATTAGCCATTTCTATTCCCATTTCTTTTGGGACAACTAAATCATTTTCTCCTTGCATTACTAGGACAGGTTGAGTTATTTTATCAACTTCTCCACTCCCTTGTTCTGCTCCATTGTGCTCATGAGAAATATTAAAATGAACTAGTGAATAATCAATATCAACTAAATTTCTTTGCATCAAAATCTCATCTAGATATCTTTGATACCTTTCTTCTTCAGGTTTTTTAAATGTATATATGGTATTATCCCAAACGAACTTAATGAAATCTTTATTTTTTTCTTCATAGGCTTTTAATATTGGCAGTACTTGAACTGGGTCTTTCTCAATTTCTTCTTTAGTAGTTAGAAACTGACCTATAATCGGTTGGTTATTTTCATCTTTTTTAAATATCGGATATCCCTTGATGCCAACCGATTCTACTAATGCTATTTTTTCAACCATTTCCGGGTAGTCTATTGCAAAATACATAGCAACACCGCCACCGGTCGACCAAGCTGCTATAGAAAATTTATCTAGTTTTAACTCATCGCAAAAATACTTAATGTCATTTGATAGGTCTCTTAATGAATCAAATCTATTATGATAACTTGATGCCCCAAAACCTCTCATATCCATTGCATACGCAGTATAATCTTCTGGTAATTTCTCCATCACTGTGTCCCAGTGCATTGACGATGACATGTTCCCATGAATCAACAGTAAAACCTTTTCCCCATTGCCATGCTTTCTATAAGCTAGAGTTTCTCCATTAGGTAAATCAATTTTTTTTAACATGAAATCCCTCCTAATTTTTAATCATGCAATTAATATACCAATTTAAATTTAAATTATGTTTTTTACTTGTTCTTTGAGTTTTACTACTCTTTTGGAAATTATTTCAGTCGTGTTTGCTATATATCTGTTAGAATCCACCTGATGGCTTAAAATTGATTTAAAATCATCGGATAGTTTCTTTATCTCTTCAATGTCAAAATTCAAATCTATTTTTAGATCATCAATATTTATCTGATTTTTATAATTATCTAATTTCTGATCATATATGTTTAATAATCTCAAATGAGATTCAAGTAATTCTAATTTCTTGTTATGACCCTCTATTATTTTTAGATATTTTTGGTTTAATCTTTCTAGATCATTGGCATTGTTAAGAACTTGATTGGATAAATCCTTAAAATTTTCAAATGTATCAAATATATTATCCACTAAAGCATTTAACATCTCATTGTGTTTATAATTTTGTGAAAAAGATATTGCCCCTATTATCTCATCATCGTCATCTCTAATTGGTATTGCAACTGCATAATAAGTTAGCCTTCCATTGTCAAAATCTACTTTTCTTTCTATCTTTGCGCCAATTTTTATGCATTCATATGCGCATGTATTTTGAATGTGGCTATCTCCACTATTCAATTTATGGTCAAGGTCAATTGCAGGTATATAAAAAAGGCATTTTTCTAAATCACAAATTGATATTGCAACTCTTCTATTAGTTAATTCACTGTATATTGGTGCAGTTTTTATTAAGCAATCCAGCTCATCCGTAATATCACCTCCGGTTGAATTTATATAATGCAACTTCTATGCCAATCAAATCTCAATTGAAAAGTACTATCACTATTGGAAAAATAGAAATATTCTAAATAAAAAAACTGTACTATATTTGAACATGTTCAAATATAGTACAGTTTTTATTCTAAACCATATTTTTCAATCTTTGAATATAAATTAGTTCTGCTGATATTTAAAATCTTAGCTGTCTTTAATTTGTTTCCGTTAGTATACTCAAGGCAGCTTTTAATAGCTTCTCTTTCAGTTTGCTCTAATAAGTTTTGCAAAGAATCAATTGAATTGGGATCAATTTTTCTTTTATTTTGGGTGATGTAAAGCGGCAGATGAATAGGCAATATAGTGTCGGTTTCAGTCAGATTTATGGCTCTTTCTAATACATTCTCTAATTCTCTAACATTCCCAGGCCAACTGTATGATTTTAAAAGTTCTAAAGCTTTTTTAGATATTTTCGGGACATATATCCCCAGTTGATTTGAAAGTTTTTCCATTAGTTTTATCGTGATTTCCTCAATATCTTCAACTCGCTCTCTCAAAGGAGGTATCTCAATAGTCATTACATTTAACCTATAATATAGGTCTTCTCTGAAATTCCCTTCGGCAATAAGCCTTTGCAAGTCTTTGTTTGTAGCGGCTATCACTCTTAAATCTATCTTTATTGTTCTGTTTCCACCTACTCTTTCAAACTCTCTCTCTTGAAGTACTCTCAAGAGTTTCGCCTGCATTTTCAAGGGCATGTCCCCTATTTCATCTAAGAATATGCTTCCTCCGTTTGCAAGCTCAAATTTACCGATCTTCCCACCCTTTTTAGCCCCGGTAAATGCTCCATCTTCATATCCAAATAGTTCTGACTCTAAGAGCTCACTCGGAATTGCAGCACAGTTTACTTTAATAAAAGGCATATGACTTCTATTACTATCATTGTGAATTGCATGTGCGAAAAGTTCTTTTCCTGTACCGCTTTCTCCTAGTATGAGCACGTTTGAAATTGACTGAGCTGCTCTTTTTGCTATAAACTTAGTTTGACTCATTTTTGGGCTATTTCCTATTATAGTATCCCATGAGTATTTAGCCCCATACATTTCTTTAAGCTGACTCTTGTAAAGATGAACTTCATTTTCTAAAAGTTTGTTTTTTTCTATTATATCTTTGAATTGATCCAAGTCTTCAAATAAAACCATTCCTACGCCGTATTTTACTTCGCCTTGATCATCTAAAACAACTATTCTATGAACTATCGCAGTTCTGCCATTACCAAATTTATGTTTCCATGCTATTTCGGATTTCTTAGTCTTAAGGACAAATGGAAATCTAGTGTTTTTATCAATTTCTGCAACTGGTTTCCCTATGATGTAGCTCTTGGAAAATCCTAAAAAATCAGCAAAAACTTGATTTATCATCCTAACTCTTGAATCTTTATCAATTAGTATTAATGGCACAGGTAGGGGATCAAATATTTTATGAAGCATATCCACTAGATATTCAGTCAACACTGTATCATTATCTATTTCAACTAAGTTGTTCATTTTTTGAACAGCTTTAGTATCTTTAAAACTATCTCCTCCATTTTTTAATGAAGTCATTGTTATTCCTCCAAATATGAATTTATATTCATATTAGCACATTACTATAAAAAAATAAAGCTGATGAAAATCATCGATAGTGTCAATTAATTGTTGGAAAACAACTAATAATAATTTTCTAAATAAAAGTAGAATAATAACTCCATAATCATATATTGTAATAATTTGTAATTTTAATTTCTATTTACCTTAATAAACCTAA
>Ga0228536_1001646_pt1 | contig 18644 bp, 19 predicted proteins | sample SJ1Smetagenome_FD_168611 | JGI IMG/M metagenome (GOLD analysis project Ga0228536, IMG submission 168611) | Enriched culture of PCE-dechlorinating microbial communities from Ithaca, New York, USA - SJ1.S | ecosystem: Engineered > Modeled > Simulated communities (microbial... > Unclassified...
GGCCTCGGCGGTGGGACGGTCGCCAAGCGCATGTGGCGCGACTACCCGTGGATGACGATCGACGCGGTCGAGATCGACCCTCGCGTGGCGGACATAGCGCGCACGTCTTTCGCCCTTCCGCGCGATGAGCGTCTCCGTGCACATATCGCCGAAGGACGCGCGTTCCTCGAGGAGTCGCTGGAAACGTACGGCATCGTGATCGTCGACGCGTTCGACGACGAACACGTGCCCTCATCACTCGCAAACGAGGAGTTCCACCGCGTGGTCCTCGGACGCCTTGCCGAGGACGGCGTGCTCGCCTATAACATGCACGGCTCGGTCACCGGCGACCACAGCCGCCCGTTCCGGCGGCTCTACCGCACCCTGCGCGGGTCGTTCGCGCACGTGTGGCCGTTCATCGTGGGACTCTCACGGGGTGGCGGGCCGGCATCTCACAGCGAGATCATCATCCTCGCCACCAACGCGCTGCTCACCGCCGAGGAGCTCCGGGCGCGCATCGCGTCCCGGGTCGACGGTCGTGTCTCGGTGGCCGAGTTCCATGAGTTCGGCCGTGACCTCTACGAGGGACCCATCCGCAGCGGCGATGTGGCGCCGTACATCGACGGCACGCGCTAGCGCCGCTGCAGCCCCGTGAAGCGGCGCACGTAAAACGTGTGCCCACCGAACTCGGTCCGCACCAGGTCACCCCGCTCGATCAGGCGCTCCAGCACCTCCGGGGGGTGTCCGCCCGCATCCAGTATCGCCCGCACGGCATCCGACCGTATCGGATGAACAGCCGTGATGCACAGGAGGTCCGCCTCGATGTCCCCGGTGGATGCGAACTCATCCCCCTCGTACCCGATCAGATACTCGGCCCCGGGGACCACCTCGGCGAACCGCTGGAACAGCCTGTTCAGCGTCTGCTCATCGGGGGCGGATGGAAGCCACGATTCCGCCGGGGGACGTGTGGGAATGCTCAGGTATGCGCGAGACGGATGCAGACCGCTCACGAACTCCGCCACCGCCCGCACTTCCGTCTCGGAGTCGTTGAGGGACGTCACGAGCATCGTCTCGGTCGCCAACTCGCCGGCGAACCCGGCCGCGAACGAGCGCACCCCCTCGAGCACTTTCGCGAGGTCGAGGGAGCGATGCGGCCGATCGATCGCGCGCCAGGTCTCCTCATCGACGGTGTCCACCTTGACCGACACCCAGTCGGCCCCGGACAGGTCCTCCCGTACATCCTCGCGCCAGAGCAGAGAGCCGTTCGTGATCACCGCCACGGGTATGCCGAGACCCTTGAGCTCGTTGACCATCGCACCCAGGTTCACGTCCAGCGTCGGCTCGCCGTCGGGAACGAACGCGAGGTAGTCGATCTCCTCGCCGGCACTCCGCGCCTCCAGGACTCTGCGCCTCACATCGGCCACCACGTCGGCAGGCGGATAGAACACCTGGCGGTCCACCTTCATGCGTGATGTGCGGCCCACCTGGCAGTAGACGCACGAGTACGTGCATGTCTTCGCCGGGATGTTGTTGATGCCGAGGCTTCGTCCCAAGCGGCGTGACGGGACCGGACCAAACGAATACCGGGGAGTCGTATCCATCCCATATCCCTTCACCACACCGGCGGGCGGCGCGTGACCTCGCTACAGCACGAGATTCATCGCCACACCAGCGACAAGTGCGATCGTCAGCATGAGTCCCGTAGCCTTGAGCGTGTCGAGCCATCCCAGTTCGCGAAGCATCACGGCATAGGTGGCGATGCACGGGAACGTGAGCGCCAGCATCACCGAGGACTTCACGAGTTGTATCGCCGAGAGGTCGAGCGGGGCCAGCATCCCGATCGCCACGTCCTTGCGGAGAAAGCCCACCGCGATCGCCAGGGCCGTCTCGGGCGGAAGCCCGAACAGCGTCTCCATCATCGGTCCGGCGAGCCGTGCGATGAGATCGAACGCCCCGGTCATGTAGATGAGGTCGATGACCACCACGCCAAGGAACACCACGGGCACGGCCTCGCGGAAGAACCCGCGCAGCCGCATCGCGAGCTTCTGCCAGAGCGTCCGGAACGAGGGGCGCCGGTACGACGGGATCTCAAGGATGATCTCGGGGAGGAAGTCACGGCTGGTCAGGCGCAGCACCGTGCCGAGCACGAACCAGACGATCACCAGGATCCCGTACACGAGCAGCACGTACTGCACGCCGTGTGGCCCCAGGAGCGCGAAGATCATCGCCTGGAGCGCGGCACACGGCACACCGACCGAGATGAGCGTGGCCGCGATGAACCGCTCCCTGCGCGTGTCGAGCACGCGGGTAGCGAGGATGCCCGGTACGTTGCAGCCGAATGCGAGCAGGATCGGGATCACCGCGTATCCGTGGAGACCGAGACGGTGCATCACCCGATCGAGCAGTAGGGCCAACCTCGGCAGATACCCGACGTCCTCCATCAGGCCGAGCACGAAGTAGAAGGCGGTGACATACGGCATCACCATGCCGAAGACGACGAAGAGTCCCGTGGTGAGCAGTCCGAAGGACTGCACGAAGTCCAGCGTGCGCACCCCGTCGACGAGCACGTAGCTGCCGACCAGGAGGTCGTGGATGAAGCCCGCCCCGCCGAGCGCCTCGGAGAGCGCGGTCACCACCGGGCGCCACAGCGTCTCGAAGAGCGGCTCCATCACGTATGCGATGACCGTCTCACCAAAGAACCGCACCATCGCGAACGCGGCGAGGAGCACGAGGATGCCGAATAGGATGCCGGTGACCGGTTTGATGGTGATGTCCTCGAGCACGTCACGCCAGGTGTGGTGCCGGTGCTCCAGCTGCTGCACCTCTTCGATGATCGTGCCCAGCCGACACCACACGTCTCCGGGCTCCAGCACTTCGGGCGTCTCGCTCGTGGCCACATGTTCGATGGCCTCCACGAGGTCCCTGATGCCAACGCCTGCCACGGCCGAGGTGGGAATGACCGGGACACCGAGCAGCTCCGACAGCCGCTCGGCGTCGATGTGGATACCGCGATGTCGCGTCTCGTCCCACAGGTTGAGCGCGACCACCATGCGGAGTGGACGTTGTCGCAACTGTAGCGTGAGCGCGAGGTTGCGTTCCAGATTGGTCGCATCGATGACGTTCACGATGACTCCGCCGTCATCAAGGATCCGGCACGCTACGTCCTCGGCTGGGCATGTCGCCGCGAGGCCGTACGTTCCCGGGACGTCGATCACGGGCACGCGCTCGCCGGCGAGCCGCATCGAGCCTTCGAGGAACTCGACGGTCGTACCCGGGTAGTTGGAGCACATCGTTCCCACGCCGGTGAGGCGCGAGAACACGACGCTCTTGCCCACGTTCGGGTTGCCCACCAAGAGAACGCGTGTGTCGTCAGGAGTAGCCAGCTCAGTGTCCCCGCCGATGCCCGTGCCGGCCATCCCGCTCACTCGTCCCGATCCGTCCCGGACTCGCTCCGCTGCGAGGCGCCCCTGACGCGAACGTGCTGCGCGATCCCACGACCGAGCGCCACCCGGGTGCCTCCGCACTCCACCATGATCGGTCCGCCAGAGGGCATCGAGCTGAGCTTCGTGACGCTCTTCCCCGGCCGCAAGCCCATGTTCTCCAGACGCGCCCGCATCTGCATGCCACCAAGGATGTCGTCGATGACGGCCCTCTCACCGTCATGCAGAGTCGTGAGAACGGGCCCAAGAGCGGGAGTCGGGTCCCACCCTGGCCCTCGCCGGCCTCGTCGTCCGAACACCACACACCTCGCCTTCCGCCGATCGCAAGAGAGCGCCACGGCCATCCATTACTTAGTTGATAGACACTCTCTACGTACGTACATACTAACTCTCGCGCGGAGATCACGGTAGGCCACGCGCGGGGTATTTCCCCTACGCCTTTGAAGCCACGATGATGACCGCCACCAACACCCCTCCTGCCAGCGCTACCATCGAATACCGCTTGTGCTCCCGCTCCGCACGAGGAAGCAGATGGGTGGCGCCGACGTAGAGAAGGGCACCAGCGGACAGAGACAGGAGTGCTCCGAGCACCTCATCGTCGAGCACCCTGATCATCGGGTACGACACCAGCATGCCCAAGGGCGTCGTCACAGCCGCGGCGAGGACCGCCAGAGTCACTGCGGTGCGCTCTCGAAGGCCTCCCTGGACCAGCAGCACGTACGTGATGATCCCCTCAGGAAACTCATGAAGGACCATCCCGAGCGTTGCGAGATACCCGGTCAGGATGCTGACCGTGAACGTGATCGAGTAGATGAATCCATCGATGAACGAGTGGAAGCCGATGCCGAGCATCGGCACGAGTCCGATCGCGTAGCCGTCCCCCGCAGGATCTCGCTCGGACACGAAAACGGTGAGAAAGCGATTGAACATGTGCAGCCCCATGAAACCGGCCAGCAGCCAGACGGGCGAGCTGGGGTTCATCGACAGAGACTTCGGGACGATGTGCAGGAAGGATGCCGATATCAGCACGCCAGCGGCAAAGCAGATGAAGTAGGTCGAATTGCGCTCACCCCACGCCGAGAACCTTCGGATCGTGTAGATGCCGAGGGACGTCACCAGTGCGGCAGCGGTACTGGTCGCGAAGGCCGTCCAGAACGTGTTCTCGATCAGCATGCGGCTCTCCACCTTCCGGTCACTCCGTGACCGAGTACCCGCGAGCGTTCCACGTACGGGTCTACGCTCGCCTCGCCTGCGGCATAGCGCGCGTGCCAGTCGGGCGGCACAGGCATCGTCACGTAGAGTTCGGCTCGGCGCGCCTCCAGTAGCTGATGCGACTGCCCCATGTAGTCAGCGGCACAGTAAACGCGTCTGCCCGCCTCGGCCGACACTTCATCGAGCCACTCGATACCGTCCAGGCTTCGCATCACATGGTGGTCGAGGATGAGCGTTTCCACTCCGCGCGCGAGGCGGATGGCATTCTCGAAGGCGGCCTGTCGATCGCTCACGCTTAGCGAGCGCAGATACAGCGGTGGACCCGCCGCCAGCACAGTCGACGGCCTGTACGACAGAATGCGGTCGATGGCCGACGAGTCGAGCAGCTGGATGTCCGACGCATGGACGAAGACCTCGTCACCACACTGGATGCGTGTCATGACCACGCCTCCGAGCGAAGTCCCGGCACAACCATGCGGGACCGGATCCGAGAACGTCAGCCAACCATCGGAGATGCCCTCCGTTGGCTGAAGTCCGGCATCGAGTGCCGATCGCAGCTCCTCGTATCGACGCACCAAGGGCGATCGGGTCGGCGGGCTTGCCCACCACCGCTGGTCCCGCGGCTGGGTGGGCAAGTCGGTGAGGGCAAGCTGGTAGGGGTTCGCATCAGACAATGGCACGTGGTCACCATGAAAGTGGCTCACCACGACATCGGTCGCGCGTGCAAGCTCTCTGACGATCCGTGCGCGCACGGCGCGACCCGCCGCAACCTGAAGCGGGTGTGGCGGCAGGCCGCCCCGCACGAAACCAAGCGACACCCCTGGGTCGATCAGCACCCGCCTCGAGTCCGTCGTCACGAGACAGCACAGACCTCGTACGCCCAGTGACTCTGCGCCTATGATCGTAAGACGCAGCATGGCGGCCTCCACGTCGTCACGTCACTCCGGGGCATCACCTGGCATAACGCTTGTGCGCCCCGGGCTCAGGCCTCGCCCTTGCGCTGATCGATCTCGCCGATCCGGCCTTTGATCCGATCGAGCTCCGATTCGAGCGCGCGAGTCCGGGCGCTGAGAGACTCCCTCTCATCGAGCGGATACGCTCCGGCCCGCCGGCCGAACAACCCGACTCCCCTGCTGCGGCCAAGAAAGCCGCGGCCAAGCCCTCGCCCGATTCCAAGTCCTAGCCCGCGCCCAGGCGCCTCGCCCACGCAATACCCTGCGCCACGCCCGGTCATCGATCCCTCACCCATCGGTCCTGTTCGATCGCCACCTGGCATCACGAACACCTCCTCATGATTCGAGTTCCAATCGAGTTCGTTCCCATTACCGTGCATCATTAGTATATACTAATCCCACGTCTTGTGAGCGGTGAATCCGTCAGAACCTTGGAAGGAAGTGGCCGGACGATGAAGCGCATCGCGGTGATGAGTGGCAAAGGCGGGGTCGGCAAGTCGTTCGTGTCGGCAGGTCTTGCGATCGAGCTGCGCCGAAAGGGCCTGGCCGTCGGCGTGCTCGACGCGGACATCACCGGGGCATCGATCCCCCACGTCCTCGGTGTGGGCAAGGGACAGCGCACCAACCCGAACGGAAGCATGGCGGTCGGGCGCAGCTCGACAGGCATCGCCGTGGTGTCGATGAGCCTGTTGCTCCCCGCCGACGACAAGGCGGTCATCTGGCGGGGCCCCCTTATCTCGCGGGCGATCGACCAACTGCATAACGACACGGACTGGGAGGACACCGAGGTCATGGTGATCGACATGCCGCCAGGCACGTCCGACGCGGCTCTCACCGTGCTGCAGTCGATCAAGCCTGATGCGGTGATCGCGGTCTCAACGCCACAGGATCTCGTCACCACGGTCGCCCGGAAGTCCGAGGACATGGCGGCACAGGTGGATGTACCGGTCCTTGGCTTCGTGGAGAACATGGCGTATCTGGAGTGCCCACACTGCGGAGAGCGTATCGAGCTCTTCGGTGCCAGCGGTGAGGAGCGACTCGTGGCGGGCGGCGCGCACCTCCTCGCGCGGCTCCCGCTCGTGCCTGAGCGAACGGCGCTCGCCGATCAGGGACGCCTCGAAGAAGCCCCGCTGCCCGAATTCGAGGAGCTGGCCGATGCAGTGTGGGAGGCCCTGGGCATCCTCGGGGCAGCCAGCGCATAGGGAGGACCCGGAAGCTCGCTCCGTGATCCATGCCCGCTCCCCATCGCGGGGAGCGGGCACCTTGCATCCTTCGTCCCCGCGCAGTAAGCCTGGCGCAGGAGATCTTCGGTCCATTCCGGGAGCTCTTGGCGCAGCGCGGCGTAATCGTGTCACACTGGTGCCGGTGGGACGATGTAGCCAGCGACGGAACGAGGACTGCATGAACGCCGAGAAGATAGCGATTCTGGTCGATTCGGGCTCCGACGTGCCTCTGGAGTACCGTGAGAAGTACAACATGTACGTCGCGCCACTCACCATCATCTACAAGGATCGGGAGTACCAGGACGGCGTCGACATCGATCCTGGCACGGTTTACGCCCGGTTCTCGGAGGAGATCCCCTCGACATCACTTCCAAGTCCGGCGGTGGTCACCGGCCTCTTCAAGAAGATGAAGTCCGACGGCCACGACAAGGTGATCGTCGTCACCATCTCCAGCGGGCTCAGCGGCACCTTCAACATGCTGAGCACCTTCGGCCCGTCGCCCGAGGGGCTCGAGGCGCACTACGTTGACACCAAGAACATCGGCATCGGCAGCGGTTTCGCGGCGATCCGTGCCGGCGAGCTCATCGAGCAGGGGCTCCCGTTCAACGAGGTCTGCCGCCAAGTGGAGGACGCGGTGAAGAACACCGCGCTGTACTTCTGCGTATCGACGCTCGAGTACCTGGTCAAGGGTGGTCGCATCGGTCTCGTCGCGGGCATGGTCGGGCAGCTCCTCAACGTGAAGCCCGTCATCGCGTGCAACGAGGACGGCATCTACTACACCGTGGGCAAGGCCCGGGGCCGCGAGAAGTCACTCAAGCTGGCGCTCGAGAAGGCGGTCGAGTTCGCCGAGGGAGCGACGGAGTACAACATCGCGGTCGTACAGGGTGCCGCCGAGGAAGAGGGCAAGGCGCTGATGGCCGCAATGAAGAAGCGCTTGCCGAACTTCCGGTACGCGATCGAGGAGCAGCTGACCCCGGCGCTCGTGGTGCACACCGGCCCGGGCCTCATCGGGATCGGTGTGCAGCGGCTCGCATAGCAGTCCCCTACAGTCCGCCCTGCCGTACGGCGCTCTTGTCCGCGACGATACCTGAGGCCCACGCCCAGTGCAGGTTGAAGCCGCCGCACCTGCCGTCGACATCGAGCACCTCGCCCGCCGCGAATACACCGGGCGCGACCCGCGGCGCCATCGTGGCCGGGTCGAAGCCCGCAAGCTGCGCACCACCGCGAGTCACCTGCGCCTGGGCGGCGTAGCCGGTGCCGATGACCGGAAGCCGGAAGTGCGCGAGGGCAGGCGTGTCGAGCGAGAGCGTATGGCCCGGCAGCGCCACCTCGAACTCGAACCGCTCCACCACGCCGAGGTGCGCATACTCCAGGCGCAGCACGTCGAGCACGGAGTTCGCCGCGTTGGTGACCGGGTACACGCGGCCCTCGTCATCGGCATACGTGAGCAGACCGAGGTCGCCGAAGAACACGAGGACGTCTTGGCAGCCGCACTCGGCAAGCACCGGCGCCACGAACTCCGGCGCGTCGTACGCGTCCGGCGCGACACCCGTGTGGGTCAGGTTGCACCGCCGGCTGCCGCTCGCGAGGATATTCTGCCCAACACGTGATCCCGCCTCGAGCAGCGTCACCGCGGCACCCAGACGCGGCCGTGATGGCTGCCGCAAGACCCGCGGCGCCTCCGCCCACGATCGCCACCCGTGATTTCTGCACGCGCATCGCGTCGCGCGTGGACGGCCTTGTGGTCTTGTCGAGAACGCTGATGGCGGCGGACTGCGGTTCCGAACGCGTGAGCGACTCTGGCAGCGCCCGCAACGCAAGGTCGTTCGGATGCCGGTCGTTCGCGAGCACTCCCGATGCAGGGACATGCAGCCTGGCGTCCCTGAAAGCGGCGTAATGGTCCGGCGCCGCCACCGGTACCGGACCCCCTGCAGGCGCAGGCGTAGCGTCGGAAACAGTGGCCGGGGCGGCAAAGGCCGTCTGGGCGCCGCAGGGGGCGCACATGCTCGTGCGGCGCCTGATCATCACGGGGGTGCGCATGCCCTCGGCGTAGATGCCGCCACTCAGCGTCGCGTCGAACTGGTCGCCCGGGGCGTATCCTCCAGGAAGGTCGGTCGCCGCGGGACGGAAGATGAACGCATCGCCGACGTAACCGTAGTTGGAGAACCCGGCGCTGAAGAACTCGCCGCCGGCTCGGTCTCGGACGCGTTGAACATCCTGCCGTCGGAGACGCGCCGCAGCTGCACCGTATGGCCCGATGCGTCCCGGTCGTACCGGCCGCGATCGAGAGTGATCGACCACGGAAGCGTGGCGCTCGTGAACTCAACGAGGAGCAGCCCCGCCGAGGGCCAGGCGATGAGCGCGTAGCCGATCTCGTCGACCGGTCACGACCGGTCGAAGGCGTGTGTCGTCACCGTCTGAGAGGAGCCCGAGCCGGCGGTGCCCATGCCCGTGTACAGCATCCGCGGCTCCAGCAGCCAGCGTCGGTGCCCCACGCGGGAGACGTTGGTGGTGTGGCCGTCGTACAGGCACGCCTTCTGGAACGACTCCAGGTCTATGTAGCCCCGGCCGATGTTGCTGCTCCCAGTGCTCGCATAGCCGCGCAGGTAGATGGCATCCGGCATCTCAGACGGCTGCGACGGCGCGTGGCTGTACTCGTGCGTGAGGAGCACGGCGCCGTACTGGGCGTCGAGGTTGCGCGTGGGTAGAAGCGACACGTCAGCAGGCAGCTCCGCAAGGTACCGGCCGAAGTTGAGCGTCCCAAGGCCGTCGTTGCAGAACGCGAGCGTGGCCTCACCCGGTGAGTAGGGCACCACGATCCCCGGCACACTCACGCACGGGGCGCCGATGTTGTACGTTGGTGCGAAACCGGCCCACGACGCCGGACCGGGCTGCTCAGCGGGCCCGCTCCGCGCCGAAGAACCCTGCCGCCGCCGCAAGGTACTCGCCGAACCGCTCCTCGAGCGCCCGAGAGAGTCCCATCTCGGGCACGATCGTAGCGGGCTCGATGCCCATGAGCGTGACCGGGGGCACCGTCACGCTCAGCTCGCGAGCCAACTCGAAGACCTTCATGAGGTCGCCCTCGTGCGTGGAGATGCCCTCAAGCGACTTGCGGGTCACCACGTCGTCCGGCAAGAAGAAGCGGTACTCACCGGGCGCAAGACCCATACGCGCCGAATCGACCACGAGCATGTCGGCGGTGTCGGGGCCGAAGTAGTGCAGCAAATCCAGCAGGTTGCCCGGGAGCTCGATCGCCCGGAACCCGCGATCGAGCCCGCGCGCCGCGACTTCCTCCGCGATGCGCAGGCCGATGGAGTCGTCGAGCCCCATGTACGTACCGATACCGATCAGATACCGCATCTCGCCTCCGGGTGGAGAAGCGCCCGCCCGCATCACTCGCGCGGACGGGCGCTCTCAGCGTGTGCCGCCGGCCTAACGGACGAACGTCACGTCCAGGTAGTGGGTGGAGCAGGAGATGCACGGGTCGTATGCACGCACGAGCATCGAGAGCTTGAGGGCCATGTCTTCCTCCGACGCGCCCGACTCGAGCAGCTGCGGCACGAGGTCCTCGAAGTCGGCCTGGATGTTCCCATGGTTCTGGTTGGTGGGGATGATGCAGTTCGCGCGGGTGCACAGGCCGTTCTCGTCGTAGCTGTAGTCGTGGTAGAGGATGCCGCGAGGCACCTCGACGGCCGAGATGCCGCTACCGAAGCGCGTCGGCTGCACGAGGCCCTCGTCCTTCAGGCCGTCTTCCAGCAGCTCGTCGATCAGCCGGATGCTTTCGTAGACCGCGTGCACGCACTCCACGACCTGCGCCACCGAGTTCATGTACGGGTTGGTGCAGATCGGCGCGAGGCCGAGCGCCTCCGCCACCTTCTTGGCCTCGGGGTGGAGTTGGTCGTAGTTGACGTTGAAGCGAGCGAGCGCGCCGGCTGCATAGCTGCGCAGGCGGTTCCTGGTGTGCTTGGCAGTGGACTGCGGGAGCATGAACTCGTTGGTGATGCTCAGGTAGTCCTCGATGTCGTAGCGGGCACGATCGCCGTTGGCGAGGATCGTCTCCACGCTGCCGGTGAACAGACCGTACTGGCCGTCCTCGTGGACCGCCATATACTCGGTGGGCCGGTCGAATGCGGGAAGCTTGTCCGCTACAGACAGGATGGTCTCCACGGTGGCCTCAAGGTCCGGGACAGCGCCGAGCAGCCGTTCGCGCAACGCCGCGAGGTCGGCCGCCGAGGGCAGGCTCGTGAAACCACCCGGCACCACGGTGACCGGATGCGTGGTGCGCCCGCCGATGAGCGAGCCCCACTCGTGTCCGAGACGCTTCAGCCTGAGTGCCCGCACAACGACCCCGCCGTGCGTGGGGATGAGCGGGAAGACCGACTGCGCGCCGAAGAGGTCGGGCGCCACGAGGACGTACACGTGCAACACGTGGCTGTCGAAGTTCTCGGCGTGCTTGAGGATCGTTCGCAGCTTCCGTGTCTGCGGCGTGACCTCGATGCCGAGCGCCGTCTCGGTGGCGGTGACCGATGCCAGCGTGTGCCCCACGGCGCAGATGCCGCAGATGCGGCTGGTGATGCGGGCGACCTCGGAGTAGTGGCGGCCGCGCACCATCGCCTCGAAGAAGCGGGGGTTCTCGGGCACCTGCCACTCACAGGTCTCGATCGTACCGTCAGTGACGTTCACCACGATGTTGCCGTGGCCCTCGACGCGGGTCAGGTGATGGATGTCTATGTCTACGTTCTGAAGCATGGCGCTAGCTCCTCAGGTTCGCCGTGAACATGCGGGACTTGCCGATCGCGCGGTCCTGGCTGAAGCCGGCGCGCTCCATGAGCACCGTCTCGAGCGAGCGCAGGTTGGGTTCGTCCACAAAGCCGCGGCATGCCTCGCAGGGGATGCCGAGGGCCGGGCACGGGGCGCCGCAGCCCGCACGGGCGACCATGCCCATGCAGTAGTCGCCCTCGTCGAAGCGGCAGACGGTCTCGGTGCGCTTGCACTCCACGCACACGGGGTAGCTCGGAATGAACGGTGTGTCGTTGTGCAGGAGCGAGGACAGGATGCGCACGAGCTCGTCCTTGCTGGCGGGGCATCCATGCGCGTAGTAGTCGACCTTGATCACCGACGAGATCGGCAGCGCCGGACCGCTCTGCAGGTGGGGCATGCGGGCATCGGGGCCGTACACACACTCGTGGTAGTCGTCCATGTGGTTGCGCAACGCGTTGATACCACCGGTGCAGGCGCACGCGCCGTACGCGATCACGATGCGGGAGCGCTTGCGGATGCTCTGCAGCCGCTCGCGGTCCTTCTCCATGGTGAAGCTGCCTTCCACGAGCGCGATGTCGATGCGCTCGGTGGTCTTCTCGGTCATCGCCTCGCGGAACTCCACGATGTCCACGTGCTCGAGCAGTCCGAGGATCACCTCGGGGCCGAGGTTGGTGAACTCGATCTGGCACCCCTCGCAACCGGCGAAGTCGAAGAACGCGATTTTCGGCTTACCCATGCTAGATCGCCTCCTCAAGCGACTCGATCTCCGCATAGGTGAAGACCGGACCGTCGATGCAGACGTACTTGTCGTTGATCTGGCAGTGGCCGCACTTGCCCACGCCGCACTTCATACGGCGCTCGAGGTCCACGTAGATGTTCTCGCGTGAGATGCCGATGGCATCGAGCTCGGCGATCACGTACCGGAACATCACGGGCGGGCCACAGATGACCACGCGGGTCTCCGGCGAGATCTGCACCTTGTGGAAGAGCGTGGGGATCACGCCGACGTTGCCGGACCAGTGCACGTCGGCCCGGTCGACGGTCTCGTGGTACTCGATGACCTTGGAGGCCCGCCACTGCACGCGGTCCTCGGTGAAGAGCAGCTGCAGGGGATCGCGCGCGCCGTAGAACAGGACGAAGCGTCCAAAGTCCTCCCGCGTGTCCATGATGTACTGGATGAGGCTGCGCGTGGGGCACAGCCCGATGCCGCCGGCGACGATGAGCACGTCATTGCCGCGGAGCTCGTCGACCGGGAACCCGTGGCCGAGCGGACCGCGGACCGTGAGGGTGTCGCCCACGTCCTTGCTGTTGATCGCGGTCGACACCCGGCCTACGGTACGAACGACGATGTCGAACGTCCCCTGGCGCGTGGGCGAGCTGGCGATGCCGATGGGGATCTCGCCGTAGCCCATGACACCGACCTCGAGGATCTGCCCGGGCTCGAACACGAAGGGCTGTCCGTCGGTCATCTGCAGCGTGAAGTGCTTCTCACTGGCTGTGGGCTGGTTGGTGTGGAGGATTCTGGCCTGGCGCGGGAGGAACAGGCTCTCCTTCTCGCACAGGCATTCGTGGTCGTGTGTGGTGTAATGGCTCATGACGTACGCTCCATGATCGTCGTGATGACCCGCACCGGGTCGGCGATATCGGCCGTGCACGCCTGCGAGCAACGCCCGCAGCCGACACACGCCGGTCCGCCCAGCTTCTCGTTCAAGTAGGTCGTCTTCCGCATGAAGCGGTGGCGGAACCGCGAGCTGTGGCGCTCACGAAAGTTCTCCCTGGAGCCACCCGCGCCGGTCACCGCCGCGAACTCACGGGTGAGGCATGCGTCCCAGTACCGCGTGCGCGTGCCGGACTTCTGGTCGAGATTCCACGAGTCGAGCACATCGAAGCAGTAGCACGTCGGACAGACCGTGTTGCATGAACCGCACGAGAAGCAGCGCTCGGCGAGTTCGTCCCACAGCTTCTCGTTGCCGTACGCGTCACGGACGCGCTCGGCGATCTCCTCGGTGGTGTAGCCCAACCGCTCTGGACAGGTGCCCATCACGCTCTCGTTCACCTGGCGCGCTTCGGCGGTCTCCTCGGCGGTGGCCTCGCGGAACGGCCCGTGCTCGAGTAGCGCCTCGCCCTTGGGAGTACGCGGCTCGTAGACGTACCCGGTGGCGATCCTGGTGAGGAACGCGTCGTGGCCCTGCGGGTCGACGTGCGTGCCCACCGAGTCCCAGAACGCCCGTGGCGATACCGTCTGGATGTTGGAGGCTATGATGGTCGTCGCCTCGCGCTGGCAGAGGTAGTCCCAGTCGGCGTTGTTCTCGCGCATCAGGTAATCGAGCTGATCGATCGCTTTGACGTCGTAGAAATGCACACCCAGCAAGACGGTGTCGATGCCGCACGTGCAACTCTCGACCTCGCCCTCGCTGAACCGGACGATCGGTTGTGCCGGCGGAAAGAACACCTTCTTGGGCGGCAGGATCGTCACGTCGTAGTCGAGACGGAGCTCATCGGCCGACGACACCTCCTCGAACGAGAACCGTCCTCGTTTGGCCACGGGTGCGATCACCCGTCGCGAGCCGGCCAGAGCGTCGACAAACGCTTTCAGGCCGCGCTCGTCCACGAACCGCGCAACTGACATAATCCCTCCTGGATCTCGAAGAGTTGTAACCACCTGTTACAAAGCGTGATTCTGCCAACGATCGCGAATCCCTGCAAGACTATTCCCCCGATTCGACAGGTTCCCTGTCCGGTGCCGGATGTGCGCCATCGACCGGCAGCACGACCGTGAAGGTGGAACCCTTCGCGACCTCACTGACGACGCTCAGGCTTCCCCCCAGCGCCTCGGCGAGCCGTCGCGAGACCGGCAGTCCCAGCCCTGTCCCGGGGTGAGTCGCCGCCAGATCGTGGTGCGCGCGATAGAACTGCTCGAATATCCTCTCCAGGTCCTCCCTCGCGATGCCGAGGCCGGTGTCCGCCACATCGACGGCGAAGCGACCCGCGCCGTCCGGCCGGACCGTGACGAGGATGCTGCCGCGATCCGTGTAGGTCACGGCGTTGGCAAGCAGGTTCAGGAGGATCTGGTCGACCTTGCCGCGATCGCCCACGATCGCATCAGGAGCGCCCTCGGCATAGACGACAGTAAGCGACAGGTCCTTCGCATCGGCCATCGGGTACATCATCTCAACGACCCGGTCCACGGCGTTGCGCAGCGAGAACTCCGCGGGAGCGACCGAGATACGGCCCGCGTTGATCCGCGCGATGTCGAGCACGTCGTCGATCAGTGCGAGCAACTGTCTGCCCGAGTCTCGCACCATCGTGAGCTGGCGCTCCTGCTCGTTGTTGAGACCTCCTGGCAGCCGCTGCAGCAGGATCTCGGTGAAACCGATAATCGAGTTCAGCGGGGTCCGAAGCTCATGGCTCATCGCGGTGAGGAAGTCATCCTTAGCGCGAGTCGCGGTGACGAGGTCCTCGTTCACCCGCAGGAGCTCCTCCGTACGCTCGTCGACCAGTTGCTCGAGGTGATCCCGGTACTCCTGCAGCGCGGTCTCGGCCATGCGCCGCTCCTGCACCTCATCACGAAGCATCTCGTACGACTCTTGCAGCTCACCGACCATCCGGTCGAATGCGACCGCGAGTTCGCCGAGTTCGTCTGAGCGCATCACCCCGCTCCGGGCATCCAGATCGCCGCGCCCGACAGCGTGGACCGCCGCCTGCAGCCGCGCCAGAGGCCGCAGATACTCGGTGAGAGACCAAACGCTGATCGCCAGCAGCAGCGCGATAGCTCCCATCGCCATGGCCGCCGAGGTCATCAGCGACCGCGCCTGTGCCTCGAGAGCGGCATCGGCGGCATGCCGGCCCAGGAGCGTAGCGTCAGAGACCAGCGTCTGCATCGTGATGAGCAGTCTCGCAGTCAGCCGGTCCTCGGCCTCGCGCACAACGTCCGGGTCCGCGTCGATACGGGCATGCGTGTCGGCGATCCGGGCGAACAACCCGACCGCCTCGGCGTGATTGGCGCGGATGCGGTCTATCACCGCTGCATCCGATGGCTGCGCTGGCACGAGTGCGTACAGGCTCTCGCCCAGCGCACGGTGCTTGCTCATCCACTGACGTTCGGCCCGGGGTTCGTGATAGACGAGATACTCGGTGGTGAGCGTTGAGAGCTCGAAGTACTCCTCGAGCGCGGTGGTCATGGCGGCGCTGCGTGCCGCCGCGGCGCGCGATTCCTCAAGGCCTGCCGAGATCACTAGGAGGGTGAGGACCGCCGCCGCAACAGCGCCCACAGCGCCGATGATGATGCGTGTGCGCATCTTCATCGGATCACGCTGACCCGCTCTGGATCCACAGCATCAAGCGCCGAGGCGTCCAGGAGCGTCAAGGCGTCGAACGGTCGCGGATCTGCGACCACGTCATGAGCGATCGCCCACCGCGCCTGATCCTCGAGGTTGAGCAGGAGCGCCTGGCGTAGACTGACCGATCCAGGTTCGTAGACGACCGGGCTGAGCGTCCGGGGATCACTGCCGATTCGCTCGGCCACCGCCTGCCTGAGCTCGCCCGATCTCTCGCCGGACATCAGGCCCTCGGCCTGCACGAGCGCCCGGATGAGCCGGGTGAGCGTCCCTGTCTCTACCGACGTGTCAGGGTCGGTACACAGGTTTGCCGTCTTGGTATACAGGCCCGGCTCCTCGAGCACCACGAGATCATCCCCGAGTGCCCGCGCCACGTCCGTACTGAACGGCTCACGCACGGCGGCTGCGTCGAGATCGCCGGCGACCAGCGATCCGGCGATCTCCGCGTGCGTACCGCTGCTGATGCTCACATCTTCGTGTGACATCCCGTTCAGCGTGAGATAGCTGTGCACGAAGAAGGCGGCGGCGGTGCCGGGCTGCACGCCGATGCGCTTGCCCCGCAGATCCGAAGGAGCCGTGATACCAGCGCTCTTGCGAGCCAGCACGCTGATGTCGTTGGGGTCGCGCGCAACGGTTGCCACCACGGTGACGGGAGTGCCGCCGAGAGCACCGATCACCACAAGCGTATCGGTGCAGAGCGCCACGTCGACGTCTCCCGCAAGCAGGGCCTGGCAGGCCGCCGCGCTCCCTCCGTCGTACTCGATCAACGTCAGGTCGAGCCCGTTGGCGGCGAAAAGGTCTTCATGGTCGGCCACATACACCAGCGCGGACAGCGGCTCCTTGCCGATCCCGAGGGTCAGTGGCAGACGCTTGACGGCAGGAGCGGGACCCTCGGTGGGGGAGCATGCGGACATGAGCGCGGCGGAGCAGACGAGCGCCGCGCACAGCACTGGTATGCCCCTCGCACGCATAGGGCCTCCCTCGTGCGCATCCGCCCCTGGTGCGCGAGGATCAGTGAGTCTCGAATGTGAAAGAAAGCCTCACCTGAATGATAGCAGTCAGCGGGTCTCCAGATGCTCCCGAAGCGAGTGCAAGTCACCCTTGATGAGTGTGTCGATCTCCGGCTGGATCCGCCCGGCGAAGAGCGCCGCGGGACCGGATACGGCGGCGGAGAGAGCGATGCTGACGCGCGTGCCCGTGGCCTCGGGCCTGCACTGGAACGACAGGCGGGCGCGCACGGGCGTGTCAACGGCATACGTGAGGCGGTGGGGCGGATCGAACTCGGCCACCGAGAGCTCGAGCGTCTTGCTCTTACCCTCGGCCATGTACGTTTGGATGATGCGGTCGCCCACAGCGATAGCCGTGCCGCGGCTGGACACCAGATGGCTCCGCCATAACCGGTCGTTCTTGGTGTCGCAGATGAACCCGAACACCCCGTCGGCATGCACGGGGCCCCGCCGCGCGTGCGACGGGGCCCCGTGGTGGTCAGCACTCTCGCTGATGTTGGGTTAAGCTCCTACATGCCGAGGATGGCCTTCACCGCATTCTCAACAGTGACGCTGAGTGCGCCAGTGCCACCGAAGAACCGTGCGGTCTCGGTCTCCGCCTTGTTCGCGTCGAGTGCGGCACCAGCATGTGCGTTCAGCGCGTCCGGTGTTGTCAGCAGCATCACGGTACGCTGCAGACCGGCCGCCGAACCTTCGGCCAGCGCATCGGGGAACGACTCGCCGCTCGCGATACCCACGCCGTTCCACGTCAGTCCCGCCTCCACGCCTTCCTGCGCGATCATGGCCGCTGTCTCGTAGCGGTTCGCGCCGCCAACGCGCTGAACGGCCCCCGCACCGAGCTTACCCTCGACGTACGTCTCCACCGCAGGGCTCACGGCGCCCGTTCCACCAAGGATCATGATGTCCGTGGTGCCAGACGGCAGGTACACCGAATCCGTCTTGGCCAGAAGCACCGGCCAGCCTCGACCTCCTTGTGAGCCTAAAGGCGACGCCCGAGAGCCCTGCGGGCACGTAAGGAGCTTGCCTGACGATCACGCGATCCATACGAGATGGGCGGCCGCACCAAGCAGCCCGACGCCGCCGATCCTGGTCAGCACCGGAGTGAGCTTCGATATCTTGCGCATCAGGCCCAAAGAACCCGACGCGAGCCCGAGAAGCATGAGCGGCACGCCCTTGCCGCGCCCGTAGACGAACAACAGTGCGCCGCCTTTTGCAGCAATCCATGTGGTGGCGGCGATAGCGGCGATGGCCGCGAGAATGGGAGTGGAGCACGGCGAGGCCACCAACCCGAAAAGCATGCCGAAGACGAGCGCTCCCACGAGTCCTTTCCGCTCAGGGCGCTTCGTGGGCAGAAGCGCGTCGAGGCGGTCGATCGGGAGGTTGATGAGCTCGAGCATCTGCAGCGCGATGACCACACAGACGGCAGCGATCACGTGATACGCCTACGCGCCGAAGAGCGCCGCCCGGCCGAGCTGCCCCGCAAGCGCACCGATGGCGGCGAGCACAGCGCGCATCCCGAGCACGAACACCGCCGACAGTCCGAGAGCGCGGACGAGCATCGCACACGGCCGTTCATCCGCTGGGCCGCGTGTGACCGTGCCCGTCACGTAGCCGAAGACGGCCGGCAGCATCCGCAGCACGCATGGGCCAAAGCCGGCGACGGGTCCACCGAGGTACGCTACTCCGAGAGCCGCTACTCCCGCCCCCCTGTCCGGCAGTGCGCTGTGATGCG
>Ga0228536_1001652_pt1 | contig 18575 bp, 12 predicted proteins | sample SJ1Smetagenome_FD_168611 | JGI IMG/M metagenome (GOLD analysis project Ga0228536, IMG submission 168611) | Enriched culture of PCE-dechlorinating microbial communities from Ithaca, New York, USA - SJ1.S | ecosystem: Engineered > Modeled > Simulated communities (microbial... > Unclassified...
GGAACCGGATTCACCCTCACCTTCCTGATCGATGTTATTTGATTATCATGCCTTTCTGAATCTTAATATACAAGGTCGGAATGAGCCCGCCAGCAGATGTTGGCGGGTGATAGACCTATCGCGGACTCACTCCGACAACGCGTGCTCAATGGCGGAGTGCGCAAAAGAGGCGCATTCCGCCCTACCTCCCATACGAAAAACCCATACGAAAAACCTAAAACCACCTTATCCAGTGGTAAAATTCTATTTTCTATTACCCGCTAAATACGGTCACACGCCGAAAATTGACCGTGCAGGAGACCAAGATGAACATCGATGAGCAAGTTAATTATTTAATGCAAGGTGCGGATTTTGGCGATGCTACCATCGCCGAAAATATGGCTGATGAACTGCGCCAACGCCTGATTGACTCCGAGAAAACTGGTAAACCATTGCGTGTTTATTGCGGTTACGACCCCACCTCCACGGATCTCCACCTTGGTCACACCGTCACCATGCGCAAACTGCGCCAGTTCCAGGAGCTCGGGCACGAGGTGCTCTTTGTGATTGGTACTTACACGTCCATGATTGGCGATCCCTCAGACAAGGACAAGCTTCGCCCGCATCTGAGCGAAGAAAAGGTCATGGAAAACGCCCGCACCTATGCCGGGCAGGCTTTCCGCATCCTCGATCCGGAGCGCACCCAGGTGGTTTACAACGATCAATGGCTCCGAAAACTCACCATGGCTGACTTCATCGGTTTGGCTTCCAATTTCACCGTTCAGCAATTCCTGACGCGCGATAACTTCCACAACCGTTGGGAAAAGAGCGAGCCGATCTACCTGCACGAATTCTTCTATGCGATTATGCAGGGCTACGATGCCTATCATCTTGACGCGGATGTCCAGGTGGGTGGATCGGATCAGTTGTTCAATATCATTACTGCATCCCGCAAGGTAATGACGTCGCTTGGGAAGAAGCCTAATATCGGGATCATCCTTGGCATCCTGCCAGGCACCGATGGCGAAGTGCGCATGAGCAAATCTCTCGGCAACCACATCCCTCTCAATACCAACGCCGCGGACATGTACGGCAAGGTCATGAGCATCCCGGACAAAGCTATGCCCATTTATGCCGAACTTGCCACCGAGTGGTCTCCCGAACAACTCTCCCACTTCAAAGCCGGTTTATCCACTAACAGCCTGCACCCGCGCGACGCGAAAATGCAACTCGCCTACGGCATCACCACCGTTTTTTATGGTGCTCAAGCCGCCCAGGCTGCTCAACATCAATTCGTCCAAACCTTCCAGAAAGGCGATACTCCTGGTGACATGCCCGAGTATCAGCCTGCGGAGGGAGAGACGCTGATTGACATCATGGTGGGGCAGAAAATGGCTGGAACACGCAGCGAAGCCCGCCGCTTGATCGACCAGATGGGCGTCAAAGTCAATGGTGTAACTGTGAGCGATCCCACCTTCAAGCCCGATCCGGACAGTGTACTTCAGGTCGGACGGCGCAAGTTCCTGCGCATCCGCTGAGACCTAATCACCCGCGTACAAACTCAACAGACTACCCCCGATCTTTTGTGCCAGATCGGGGGCGTTTTGTGTGGTTGTTTCTCGGATACCCTGTAGGGAATAGGCACCTGTGCCCGCGTAGCAGGGTATGCCTATTCCTCGGATACCCTGTAGGGAATAGGCCTGCCTATTCCTCGGAGATATGTTAGGGGTGTTTCTTTGGCTGAGGCAGGCCTCAGCCCTACGCAGGCTTCTGCCCTTCGAAAACCTCAGCGTTAAGCAGGTCTCAGCCCTACGTAGGCTTCTGCCCTTCGAAAACCTCAGCGTTAAGCAGGTCTCAGCCCTACGCAGGCTTCTGCCCTTCGAAAACCTCAGCGTTAAACAGGTCTCAGCCCTACGCAGGCTTCTGCCCTTCGAAAACCTCAGCGTTAAGCAGGTCTCAGCCCTACGCAGACCTCAACTTCAATCACCCGCGTACAAACTCAAAAGACTACCCCCGATCTTTTGTGCCAGATCGGGGGCGTTTGATTCTATAGCCACGGCAATTGCCAACGGAGTAGCAACCCAATCTTCCGTAGTCCCGCCAATGTACCAGGTCAGGATATTTCCATCCCGGGTCTCAGCATGACCGCTTTGAAACCAAAACGCCTCGTCATTCCCGATCAGGCTCGTGCGCAAACGCGCAATCGCCCCGGACTCGATCACCCGCACTGGTAAAACACCTTCCCTGAAGGATATCCAACTTCCATCCTCTGCAAGGAAGGTGTTGCGCAAACGTGGAGATGGCAATAACCCATCATTGGTAATACTTGCCGCGACCAATGCCATCTGCAGTGGGGTTGCCTGGATCTCTAGCGCGCTCATTGGTTTGGTCTCGATCTCCGCCGGGTCCGGGCGTTCGTCCGGAGCAATGGTGCGCAAAGAAAAACTGGGTGCGGTAAAAAGTCCAAACGCTTCCAACTGGTCCAGAAAAACAGCCGGATCCAGGTTTTGGATCAAGGTCAGTGCCGCCTGCTCGCACCCAGCCTGGTAGCCATTTAGCTCCTCTCCATACGCTTCACTGGCTTCCTCGCAGTATTGATCCTCGAGATTTGTGGCGTCAGGCAGCGCTCCATCGGCGGATTGCGGATGGTTGTAGTATGTTGCTAGTCCCAGGCTGTTGACCAATGTCCCTAGGGGATATGTTGCCTGGGTTGTGCGGTTCACTAATGGCGCATCAGGATCATCGCGCAACTTTTCCCAATTCTCCGTCAGAGTGTTGGCATCAAAATAAGGGTGGGACGCCAGCGCGTAAATCTCGCCTGTAGTCGCGTTAAGTAGCACCACCGCGCCTTTCGCGTCTCCCAGCAAGGCATCGGCAGAGGCTTGCAAGGATGTATTGATCGTTAGCTTGATGTCCACACCCGGAGGGGGTTGGTTGTAGAGTAGTTGATACTTCCAGAGTGTGTCATAACTCCTGCCCAGATACCCCCTCAGCCACTGGTACTGGCTCAATTCCAGCCCGTCTTGTCCGTATAACCCGCTCGTGAAGCCGATGGTATTGCTCAACGAAGGTACAAGCAATTTCCGCTCATAATTACCGATCTCACCAGTGGTAATTGCCAACTCATCTCCCGATTGGCTCAGAATCCTGCCTCTCGGCGAATAGCGGTCGTAGACCACCCAGCGAGGGTTTTCCGCTTTAGCCAGCATCACATCCCGCTGGATGACCGCCAGCCAGCTATTGGCGCCAATCAGCAGCGCGAACAGGACCAAAAACACCGCTGCCACCCACCTGTAAGGTCTTCGGACGGGTTCGGGCAGAGGTTCTGCAGCCGGTTCTGAGCTTATCTTGAGCAGCAGCATTACGGCGATCAGGTTCGTCACCAGCGACGATCCACCATAGGAGAAAAAAGGCAAGGTTATGCCAGTGAGCGGCAGCAAACCCAAGTTGCCAGCGATTATGAAAAAGGTCTGAAGCCCAAGATAGCCTGCGATACCAAACGCCAGATAGCGTCCAAATGTGGTCTTGGTGGTTTGGGCTATGCTGATCCCCCTCACGACCATGATCGTCATCAGCAGGATCAAAGCTGAACTCCCCAGCAAGCCGGTTTCTTCTGCCACCGCTGTGAAGATAAAGTCTGAGATTGCCACCGGGATGAACGACGGGCTCCCCAAACCAGGTCCTGTGCCTGCCAATCCTCCGGCTGCGACTGCAATCTGTGCTTGCACCAACTGGTAAGCGTTGCCTGAAGCCTGAGCCCAGGGGTCGAGCCAAATGTCAATCCTTGCCTTGACAACATCAAAAACGTGATATCCTGCTACTCCCGCCAGGATTCCAACCAGGGGGATCAGCAATAAGAAGCGCCGCTTTTGCGTGGTCACCGTCAGCATCAAAACGTACAGGCAGAAAAACAGGCTGGCAGTGCCGAGATCGCGTTGGAAAATGAGCAAAAATCCTATCAGCGCAATCACAACAAGCGTTGGGAACACCGAACCAAGCAGGGTGATATTGGGCTTGATCTGGTCGGCGAAAAATGCTGCCAGGTAAGCAATGATCAGGAGTTTTAGTGGCTCAGACGGCTGAAAGTAAAGCCCAAGAGCTTGCAGCCACAACTGTGGTCCTGCACCGGTCGGGTTCACTCCAATCAAAAAGGTCAGCCCAATCAGCACCAGCCCGATCAGCAGCCAAACGTACTTGTACCGCTTTAGCAGGTGGCTTAGCCGGTTGATGTTGAGCCCCAGCCAAAACAATACACACCCCACCAGGTACCAACCGAGCTGCTTCAATCCCAGGCTTGGTGAGAGTCGCCAAACCGTCAACAACCCCCAGCCAATCAAAGCCGCAAAAGTCGGGAAAATCCAGGGATCCCGCGTGGGCAGTTTGCGCTTCATGGTTCTGTAGAGCGCCAAAATGCCCGCCAGCCATACGCAAAATGGCACAAAGACCATCCAATCAGGTCTAAGTTGCTCGGAATGCAAGCGTGTTCCATTTGCCAGCGAAAGTGCCGCTGTCTGAAGCAATAGGAATATCACCGCCAGCACGAGCAGTCTGGGCTGTTTCGCTTGCGATCGGGTTGGGTTATTAGCAGACAAAATTATCCAAGATACTTATCAACCAAAAGGTGCAGCCTGGCTTTCGTTTCCGGATTGATCTTGGCGGGGTTGGTCATGATGGCGTTTTGCAGCGCGTCCTCACACTCACAAACCGTAGAGCCATCGTCCTCACTCACCAGGTCCACCAGCCGGACCAAAGTGCTTTGCGCCACCGCCGTGTTGTGCGAGAGGGTGTTGATCACCATTTCCACCGTAACCGCTTCTTCCGCGATATGCCAGCAGTCATAATCCGTCACGTGTGCCATTGTGGCATAACAGATCTCCGCCTCCCGTGCCAAAAACACTTCGGGCGAGGCGGTCATCCCCACCAACGACATCCCCCAACTGCGGAATGTGTTGGATTCCCCGCGTGTCGAGAACCGCGGACCCTCAATCGTGATGTACGTTCCGCCGTTATGCACCACCACGTCCTGTTCGCGCAGTGCCTTCAGCAGTTGGGCGCTCAATTTCGGGCAGAATGGCTCGGCAGTACTGATATGGGCGACAATCCCATCGCCAAAGAAGCTGCGCTTTCTGTCCTTGGTGAGGTCAAACACCTGGTCCGGCACCACGATGTGCCCCGGGGCGTAGTCCGCCCTCAACGACCCCACTGCGCTGACGCTGATGATCTTCCCAATCCCCAATTCCTTGAAGGCGTATATGTTCGCACGGTAGTTCACTTCGGAGGGCGAAAGCACATGCCCGATCCCGTGGCGCGCCAGGAATGCCAGCTTTTTCCCCTTTACCTCGCCAATCACGATCGGCGAAGAAGGCTTGCCAAAAGGTGTGTCCACTTCAATCGTTTCCACGTTCTGCAGTCCGCTAAAGCCGTAAAGTCCCGATCCTCCGATGATCCCAAATGCAAACGTTTCTGTCATTTTCGCCTTTCTTCCTGCTCAATTGGTTTGATAGTTATTCTAAAAACTGCATCCCCGCAGAAGATTTCGTCGTTGTCTTTCACCACAATTGGCTCCTCCACCCGGATCCCATCCAGGTATGAGCCATTTGTCGACTTTAAATCCTCGAACCACCACTGGTTTAGCTGGTAGAAGAGCCGCGCGTGCCTCGAGGATACCGTCGCGTCCTCCATGATAAAGTCACAATCCAAACTCCGCCCGATCAACACTTCCGTGCCTGCGAAAGACTGCGCAATCATCTCCTCACCGATCGCGGTCGACAGCGTCACGCCGGGGATCGGGATGTTCCCCCCGTGCACCTGTTTCGAAACCACGCTGCGCCACAGCATCCAGATCGCCGTTCCCAAAAAGGCATATAGAAAAACCAGGAAAGCAATGCGCAAAATCAGACCGACAGCAGCAGACATGTCATTCTCCCGGTGCCATCATCATGGTCGGGTTCGATCCCGTTCCAGGCACGTCCTGGTTGTAGATCAGCAGCGTCTTGCCAATCCGCACCACATCGCCCGGTTTCAGCGTCGCCGTCTTCACCGCCTGGTTGTTGACGAACGTCCCGCCAGTCGAGCTGAGGTCAAAAAGCAGGTATCGCCCTTGCTTTGCCCTCAACTGCAAATGGTCGCGCGAGACCATCGGGTCCTCGATCTGGATGTCGCTCGTGCTTCGCCGTCCGATCTTGATGATGCTTTTCTTCAGGTAGACCGCTTCCTTGCCGTTGACGATAAAGTACGCCCGTTCGGGGATGACCGCCTCAGCCGGGGTTTCCGGCACCATGATCTGCAGTTCGGTTTTGGAGGTATCAGCGGTGGGCAGCGTCAGCGCGGTCGAGATTTCGATCGCGTCGATTGCCAGGCTGGCGTTTTGCGCCAGGTGAATGCGCAGCGGCACCCTGAACTGGTACCCCTGTTCCAGCCAGCTCGCTTCCACTTCGCTTGCCACCTGGTTGAGCGTGGGGATGGCTTCCTGCCAGGCGTCCCACTTTTCCGGCGAAACGTACAGCGTGATCAGATCGGGCGCGTATTTTTCCTGCGTATCCGTTTGCGCCAGGATCTTCTCGTCGATCATTCGGATCAACTGGCTGCTCAGCGACGATGCCGCCCCCGGATACAGCAGCCGGTCCACCGTGCCCTCAAGCAACGCCTGTATTTTGCCTTCAATCAACGCTAAGAAATTCTGCATGGCAGCCACGCTGAGATTATACCAACTATCCCGCCAGAGGCATTAATCCGTCACGTCGCCATGATCCGTCATTGCCGTTAATCCGCCATGGTCGTAAATTCGTCACATCGTTCCTTCTGGGTATTGCGAGCGTAGCGAAGCAATCTCCCGGTCAGCATCCCCACCCGTCATCGACCATAATCTGTCATAGCTTTTAATCTGTCATTGCGAGGAACGAAGCAATCTAAACTATGCATCTAAAAGACCCATAGTTGTTTACGGCAATACGTAAATAAAACACACTCCACGTGTACGTAATATCTTGCTCCTTCAAAAGATATTAGTTCGCAAGCAGTTTAGATTGCTTCACAAAAGAGGTTCGCAGTGACAGATAAAGGATAAAAACCTACACCGCATAGATCGGATTGCTGAATATCCACCCCCGGTGGCGGCCGCGGTAATCAATATACACCTCTACCCTGTAAATCCCCGGTTCCTTCGTCAAATACGTCAAAACCTCCCGGTCCCGCACCTCATGCACCACCGCCCCATCCTTCAGCAGCCGCATGTGCGCCCGCAGAGGCGCGCGCGCCTGCAGCGTCAGCCCTGCCTCAGCCCGCACAGAATCCCCCATCCAAAACGTCCCGTCGTTGTTGTTGCACGTAAACCGAAACCCCCGGGCGGAGTGCGGCAGGTCATTCGCGCAGAAACAATGCCCCGCAGCCAGCCCCTCAAACACCATCCGCCGGTCCGAGTTGATCTCGCCGCTCAATCCCCTGGGCGTGATAATGTGCGTCGTGATCGAGCGGAATAACGTCTCGTACGGGTACACCTTCACCCTCAAAGGTCCGGCGTGGTAGGTGTGCCCGTGCGCGTCCACCCCTGCCACAGCCACGATCGGCTGCCTGCGCGTCAGCAGCAGCTCATCCCACAGCTTCAGCGTCCGCTCCAGCGGGCTGAGCGTCATCATCCCCGCCGAAAGCGCGTTCAGCGCTGCCTTGGGCAGCGTCTGCGAGCGGGTCTTAAATTCGCTCATCATGTTCCAGAGTTCAATCCCCGTAAAACCTTTCACGTCCCAATCCGTCCAGTCAAACGATTGCTCCCCAAAAGCCGGCAGCGGGTCATCCACCGGATGCGCCAAGAACGTCAGAGCGCCAGCCGAACGCGCCTGGTCCAGCAGTTGCTGGCGGTTGGGGGCGAAGCGCGAGAGCTCACGGACGTGCCCGAAGATCAGCAGGTGATTGCCGGGGGCGGATGTGCGGTCGTGCACTTCTTCCCCCGCCAGCAGCAAAACGCGCCGCTTGCCCTCCTGCGTGTAGCCCTCCACATCGTTCACCAGCACGTTATGATCCGTCACGATCAACACGTCCACGCCCGCCTTCAGCCCGGCCGCAGCCAGCTCGGCATGTTTGCCTTCCCCGTCCGAGTAGACGGTGTGAATATGCAGCGCGACGATCAATTCTTCCATGGTAGCAAGATTATACCGCTGGGTTGAGGTTGGTATGGGATTATTGGAGGTTTGCTCACTTCGCTGGCGAAATTGTTGTTGTAGGCTGGGTTGCGTTCCTGCCATCGCAGCAAAGCTGCAAGGGTTCAACCCGGCAATTTCTCCCTGCCATAGACTGGGGATCTGATGGGTGAAATCTATAATTCCCCCGACCCATCTTTCCTAAGCCTTTTTTCTGCTGAATTTTGAGTGTTTTTTTCTCCGTTCGACATCTCTTCGTCCTTGATTTCTCCTTGATTTCTCCTCCCAATCTACAAATTGCAGCATTATAATTATTCAAAATTTCATATGTGGGAGGTCACTTCATGTCCGATCCATTTATCAGTCTTACGTGTCCCTATTGCGGAAGCAATATGCAGAGAGATTTAAAGCGGAATCTTTTAGTGTGCCCAGCTTGCGGCAGTGAGCACTTGATAAAAGATGATGCTGGATCATTAACACCCCCTGTAAGAGAAAATGTCAATACTTGCCCACATTGCATGCGGAACGATCAAGTGATGAAAGTCTCAGCAATCCTGAGCAGCCAGGTGCACCAGACCGAGGGTACCACGCAAGTATCAGATGTGAGTTCAGATTATAAAGGCAGAGTTTACACGACAACACGAACAGTCCCGACCCATGCCATCCAGATGAGTGATCTAGCACATAAGCTGCGCATGCCAGACCCACCTTCCAACCCCTATGTAACTGGATGTTCCTCTAATTGGCGTTATGTCGTTTATTTAGTGACAGGTTTTCTAATTTTTTATTCTATCTTCGCTCGACAAATAATTCCAAATAATCACCCTAAAGGATCTGTTTCTTATAATACTCTTAATCAAACTTACGCTTTACTTTTTTTGGCAGCCTTTTTATTAGTATTGTTGTCATTCTACCTTCACAATAAATATAAGGCGATACGACAAAATCGAGAAAACTATGATGAGCAACTAAAAACTGTGATCCTCCCAAAATGGGGACGTGCACAAAAGAGATGGAACAATGCGTATTATTGTGGACGTGATGACCTCGTATTTATCAACAATGAGGAATCTTCAGTGGATGCAGATCATTTTTCTGAATGGTTAATCGAAACTACGCCTTAACAGATAGCCTATAAATCCCTAGTTTGTTATCCAGGGGACATCCAATAACTCTTGCCTTCCCTTCCACATCGTAGGGCGAGACAAAGTGCCCGACAGGGTATTGAGGAGGTTTCAACCTAAAACTACTCTCACATTCCTCCCTCCTCAATCCGCAGATGCATGCCTTGCGGTTGAAAGAGCCTAACCTCGCAAGGTGTCCGTCATGACGTAAGGGGGTGGGTAACTACCGCCAATTCTTACCCCAACCCCAGGAATTTCTCAAAGTACGCTCTCAGCTTATCGATCACGCGTTCCTTGATAAATTCACGCAGCGGGTTAAAAATATCCATCGGCGGCAGAAGCTTATCAAATTCAACCCCCGTCGTCCGGAACTCCCGATCGCGCAGGGCGTTATTCATATAGCGCTGGGTTTTGGCAAGCTCGAGTTTTTCCTCATCGATAATCGCTCGCAGATCCTGCTCTTTACGCTCATTGACATAGTCCGACCAGCCTTTTTCGATATCTGTCTCCAAATTCATCCGGTCGATAAAACCGTAGATCAGGTCTTTCTTGCTGCGCAGTTCCAAACTTGCGCCGATCGATTTTTCGATCTCGGTCAGGATGGTCTTATCCTGCATGTGACTCTTCTGATACTCAGCAACCCGCATCAGGATGTAGTCGATGTTAACTTCCACCTGCTTGATCAATTCAACCTCAAAGACCAGGTCGTCATTGATGGCCACTTTTTCGCCCTCATCCCCTGAGCGCATCTGCTGGTAGAGGTCGATATAAAGGCTCTGGTAATCCTGCTGACTTCTTGGGTTCAGAATTTCGTTGCCTTCAAACTCGTCAAACGAACTGAGGATATTTTGCATCTTTAGGACTGCGCCATAAAGCTTTACGAAGTCTTTCTGAGCTTCCTCCCCAACCAGCGGCTCACCGAGCGGGTAGGTCTTGAGCAAATCGTCAATCAATTCCTTGTAAGGTCGCTGACGTTTGCCATTGTATTCATAGCCGGTGCTGTAATATTCGTCGTAGGTCTTCATCAACACGATACCGCCAGCCTCGCGATTGCCAAATAGGGCAATGGCGTCATCAGTGGCTTTGCTGAGATCGCGGAAGCAGACAATGTTGCCGAAAGTTTTGACCGAGTTGAGGATGCGGTTGGTGCGCGAATATGCCTGGATCAAGCCATGGGAACGCAGGTTCTTATCCACCCACAGTGTGTTCAGCGTGGTGGCATCAAAACCGGTCAGAAACATATTGACTACGATCATCAGGTCCACTTCCCGGTCCTTCACGCGCTTGGAAAGGTCTTTGTAGTAATTCTCAAACTTGTCGGAAGAGGTATCGAAGTTGGTCTTAAAATGCCGGTTGTAATCCTGAATGGCAGCTTCCAAGAAATCGCGCGAACTCACATCCAGGCTGTCGACGTCAAAGCTCTCATCCGGTAAACCGCTTTCAGGGTCGTCTTCGTTCGCGCTGAAGCTGTAAATCGTGGCGATTTTCAGGTTTTTGCCTTTTTCAGCCGCCTGTCTCTTGACCTCTGTGTAATAAAGTTTTGCCACATCAATCGAAGCCACGGCAAAAATGGCGTTGAAGCCGAATTTTCTGACCCCATCCTTGTTATAGCCGAAAGCGCGTTTGGTTTTTTGCTCAAAGTGCTCCAGCAAATACTCAACCACAGCGGTGATGCGTCGTGGGTCCCTCATCGCTCTTTCGGTGTCAATTGCTGAAACCTTCTGATCAGGGAAGTCTTCCTTGGGCTTGAAAGTATTGATGTAATCAACCCTGAAGGGCAGCACGTTGCCGTCGTTGATGGCATCCACGATCGTGTAGGTGTGCAGCCTCTCGCCAAAAGCCTGCTCGGTCGTCCAAACTTGGCCAACAGCGTTGGCATTGGCGTTATCGGCAAAGATGGGTGTTCCGGTGAAGCCGAAGATGTGATAATTCCTAAAGGCTCTCACGATCGCCTGGCGCATCTCACCGAATTGCGAGCGGTGGCACTCATCAAAGATCAGGACGACATGTTTTTTATAGATCGGGTGCTGTTTGTTTCGGTCGATGAACAGCGAAAGCTTCTGGATGGTGGTGACCAGGATCTTCTCATTGGGATCCTCCAGTTGCTTTTGCAGCATTCTCGTGGAGGTGTTTCCGTTGGCAGCCCCCTTCTGGAATTTATCGTACTCCTGCATGGTCTGGTAGTCCAGGTCTTTGCGGTCAACCACGAACAGCACTTTCTCCACGCCTTCAATGCCGGTTGCCAGCTGGGCGGTCTTGAAGCTCGTGAGGGTCTTGCCTGATCCGGTGGTGTGCCAGATGTAACCGCCTGCCTCGAGGGTTGCGGTCTGATGGGAATTGCTGGAGGTCAGGATGCGGTTGAGAATGCGTTCTGTCGCCGCGATCTGGTAAGGGCGCATGACCAGCAACTGGTTTTGGGCATTAAACACGCAATAGCGTGTGAGAATATTGAGTAGGGTGTGCTTGGCAAAAAAGGTACGAGTGAAGTCGACCAGGTCGGGGATGTTGCGGTTGGTGCTGTCTGCCCAGAAGCTGGTAAATTCAAAGCTGTGGCTGGTCTTTTTGGTGCCAGCCTGAACCCCATCTTTCATTTCCTCGATATGTTGAAATCGGGTGGTATTGGAGTAATACTTGCTGTGCGTGCCATTGGAGATCACAAACAACTGCACATATTCAAACAGCCCAGATTCACTCCAGAAGCTCTCGCGCTGGTAGCGGTTGATCTGGTTGAAGGCTTCACGGATGGCGACGCCGCGCCGTTTGAGTTCAACGTGCACCAGGGGTAAGCCGTTGACCAGAATAGTGACGTCGTAGCGGGAAGCGTGTTTTCCGCCTGGGGCTTCGTATTGATTGAGCACCTGCAGCTTATTGTTGTGGATATTGTTCTTGTCGATCAACCGGACGTTGATCACTTCTCCGTCGTCACGCCGCAGCAGTTGAATATGGTCGCTTTGGATCTTGCGCGTCTTTTCAACGATACCTTCCCGGGCGTTGGCGAGCTTTTCGCCGTAAAAGCGCTGCCATTCGTCATCGCTGAAGCTGATGTGATTGAGCGCTTCCAACTGCAAGCGCAAGTTATTGACCAGGGTCGATTCGCCGTGAATTTGGATGACCTCATAGCCCTGGGTTTCGAGCTGTTTGATGAACTCGCGTTCCAGGTCAGCTTCGCTTTGGTAATTTTCGGCGGTGTATGGGCTGGGTTTGCATTCCGCCACTACGGTGGCTTCATTGGTCGAGGCAACGATGTTGTAAGTGGTCATGTTGAAGTCTCCCTGACGTTATTATACCTGCCACCATAAACATGTAGGGCGGAATGCCCTTCTTCTGGGCACTCCGCCATGCCAGGGCGAAAAAATGTAAGGCGAGATGAAAAATGTATGGCGACAAGGACTGTAGGGCGAGATTGGAGGTACAGGTTCTCTTAACCTTTCAAAGCGTGACGTACCTCCAATCCGCCAGTGATTTCGTAAATATGACCGTTGGCGGATTGAGGGCACAAAACATATGTATGGCAAAATGGTGACAGTGCCATCAATCTCGCCCTACGAGGTAAATGCGGAGAAATGTAGGGCGGAATGCCCTTCTTCTGGGCACTCCGCCATGCCAGATCAATATCGATAACGGCGGAGTCCGCAAAGGAAGCGGATTCCGCCCTACAGTTGACTACTTATAGAGCGAGAAGGAATGTAGGGCGAGATTGAGGAGGTTATTGCCTGGATGATATTGTGCTTTCTATCCTCCTCAATCCGCCAGCAGGCACACCCGTAACCAACGCACATTTCCATCATGGCATCACACGGCGGATTGAGGGCATGATGCATTCACGTTAGGCAAAATCCATGATGCTCTCAATCTCGCCCTACGGCAGACAATCAATTGGTATTTTCAAGGGGTTTGAAGGTGAGCAGGCGGTCGCGGTAAAATTCGTATTGCTTGCGGCGGGCGGCGATCTCAGCAGGCAAGCCGTCTTTGAGGTCGTTCACCAGCGCGTCAAAGCGGTCGAGGATTATGACGATTTCTTCTTGAACAGGCAATGGTGGAATTGGAACAAGAAAGTTATCCGTCACTGGTATTGAGATTTGAGGTAGTTTACCTTGGATCGCCCTCTCTTGGAAAAAGGTCTCATTTATCTTCAAATAATAATAGACGAACTTCAAATCAATATTTTTACTCTTAGCAGAGTAAGACCACATCTCATTTTTATGACTAAAAGGTTGTTCACAGAATTCAAAACCAATGTAACCTCGAGATTTTACAATTATTGCGGTGCGATTTATTACATCTTTTTCAGGAATATCGCCATAATTAACATCAGCAATTGTGTTTCCACCCGCAAAGATACGTATTGGAGCATTAGGTGTATTTAATTTTTTCATCTCTGCAGCCGTTATCGGTGTACCTTTATGTCTATTACATATCTCACGTAGCGGCTTGTAGTCAACCCCGTCCGGACAGAGTGTCTGGATGAGCTCGTTCAGGCGGGCGGGGCGGAGAGGGTGGGGGTTTTGGGGGTCGAAGTTGAGCAGGGCGTCGCGGTAGAATTCGTATTGCCTGGTGCGCGCCTCTAGTTCCGCTTCCAACTCTGTCTCCAGAGCGGTGAAGGTATCCAGAATGCGCACGATCTCTTCCTGAATAGTTAAAGGTGGAACAATTACTTTGACCATCTTTAATCTGTTTTGAGGCAAATGTGCTGGAACGGCATCAATTTTTAACGAGTAGAGCAGTTCTTGTAATGACAATAGATAGTAAAACAAGTATTGGGTAATTACTTTTGGTCCTGGTAATAATGTGTAGCATACATCGTTTGCCCAAAATTTTTGCTTCTGGAAATTTACAAATCCAGCAGTTCCATATTGAGCTATTGTTATTGAGTTTTCGTCACGATTGAACTCATCCAGGTATCCCATAGGGGTTACACCTCCGCTAATTACGGGATATTTACCTTCTGACAATAACTGTGCTTTTGTGACTCGCTGACCCCTTAGAATATCGCAGACATCCGATAACACTGTTTCTTCAACCCCATGCGGACAAAATTCCACAATCAGTTCGTCAATGCGGCTCATTGTTCTTCCTCAATTTCAACCGAGTCCAGATCGATGTCGGCGATGATAGTGTCAATCTCCTCACGCAGCTGGTTGACACGTTTCGTGATGCGATGGATCTCGGCATTGAGCTGCAGGATATCCACCTTCTCTCGGGTGTCTTCCTTTTCAACATAGGTGGATACTGATAGATTGTAATTTTGCCCGGCAATTTCCCCATTGGCAACCAAACGTGTCTGGTAGGCAACGTTGGCGCGATCAGTAAAGAGGTCGAGAATGTGCTGGATGTTTTCAGATGTGAGGTTATTGATGTTACCAACTTTTTTATACATCCCTGAAGCGTCAATGAAGAGGGTGTGGTTGTCGCGTTTGGACTTTTTGAGCACCATGATACAGGTAGCAATGCCTGTACCGAAAAAGAGATTGGCAGGCAGTTGGATGACGCAGTCGACGTAGTTGTTCTCCACCAGGTATTGGCGGATCTTCTGTTCTGCCCCTCCGCGGTACATGATGCCGGGGAAGCACACGATGGCGGCGGTACCGCTCGTGGCAAGCCAAGCCAGACAGTGCATGACGAACGCCATATCAGCAGCCGACTTGGGTGCCAGAACGCCAGCCGGCGAGAAGCGCGGGTCGTTGATCAGCAGGGGATTTTTGTCGCCCTCCCACTTGATCGAATAGGGCGGGTTGGAAACGATTGCTTCAAAGGGCTCAAAACTCTCGTGGTGGGGGTTGGTAAGTGTGTCACCAAGAGCAATATCGAACTGGTTGTAGTTGATATCATGCAGAAACATGTTGATACGGCAGAGGTTGTAGGTAGTGAGGTTGATTTCTTGACCGAAGAAGCCCTGGCGAACGTTGCCTTTGCCCAAAATTTTGGCAAAATTAAGCAGCAATGAGCCAGAACCACAAGCAGGGTCGTAGACCTTGTTGACTTCGCTCTTTCCCACCAGGGTCAGTCTGGTTAGCAGCTCGGAGACGTATTGGGGGGTGAAGAACTCGCCGCCGCTCTTGCCAGCGCTAGAGGCGTACATAGACATGAGATATTCGTAAGCGTCGCCAAAAGCGTCGATGTGGTTGTCTCGGTAGTTGCCCAGTTTCATCTCGCCCACGCCGTTCATCAGGCTCACCAGGCGTTTGTTGCGTTCCATTACGGTGGCACCAAGTTTGTTGCTGTTGACATCGATGTCGTCGAAGAGCCCTTTGAATTTTGCTTCACTTTCGGCGCCCTGTGTCGAAGCTTCAATGTTGCGGAAGACGCGCGCCAGGGTCATGTTGAGGTCAGGGTCAAGGGGGGCTTGCTGGCGTACGTTTTGAAAGAGCTCACTGGGCAGGATGAAAAAGCCCTTGGTGTTGACCATGTACTGGCGGGCAGTTTCGGCATAGGCGTCGCTTTGGTTGGCGTAGTCGAAATTTTTCAAACCCGCCTTGTGTTGGTTGGCGTTGATGTGCTCGCACAGGTTCTCGGAGATGTAGCGGTAAAAGAGCATACCCAGAACGTATTGTTTAAAGTCCCAACCGTCGACGGCACCGCGCAGGTCGTTGGCGATGCTCCAGATGGAGCGGTGAAGTTCTGCGCGTTGGGTATGGTTGTTGTTGGCTTCGGGCATGGATGCTTTCTCCCTTTATGGTGTTTTTCTGATTATAACCCAGCCTGGTTGGGATTCATGCGATATGGGCACCATGTAGGGTCGATGGCCTGCCTCGACCTTGCAGGCGATGATTCGACTGGGGCCCTACAGGTTAAAAAGTAGGCCGGGTTCAACCCTCGCAGCTTCGCTGCAAGGGTTGAACCCGGCAATACAAATAGGAGAGGGAGAAGTGCACGGGGCGTCCTTGACCTTCAACGCCTTGACTGACAAAGCGAAATAATCTCACCCCGTTATGCCCTCCGATTCATCCCCGCTCCACCGATACCGCAAGCCCTCACGCACGTATTTTATTTCGACCTCTTCCTCTCCCCTCAAATCCGCCAAAGCCCTCGCCAGTGCCCGCTGCCCCGGCAGCCCCTGTTCCTCCTCCAGCAAATCCGTCAATTCCCGGCGGGAGAGCCAATCGCCGGGGCGCGCCTGCAGAATCTTGAGCATGCCGGCGAAGGCAACCTGGTCGGCGCGGGGCTTCTTGGGGGGTGAGAGGGCGAGCAGATCATCAGGGGAGAGGAGTTCATATGCCAGGCGCACGTCTTCGCCCTGCTGATGGATGCGAAAAGCGGGCTGGTCGTCGCTCCCGGCGGTGAGGCGGTTTTTGAGCTGGCTGAGGAGATAGAGCGAACCCTGCCGATGCAAGCTCCAGGCGAGATCCACATTGGCGACGATATCCGTGGAGCCGCGCACGCGGTTTTGATCGGGGCTGGGTTTGCCCAGCTCGCCGCCATAGAGCATTTCGATCTTGCCCCCGGGGGTGGGGCGCTTGTTGAGGTGATGCAGGACCAGCACGCTGATGCGATGGGAGTGGATCTCGATCTCCGTCATGGCGCTGAAGAAGCGCAGCGCGGGACCCACGCTGGAGATGTGATTATCGGACATGTTGGGCAGGTAGCGCGCGAGCACGTCGAAAATCACCAGGCAGGAGGGATTGGGTTTGAAGCGCTCGAGGAAGCTGGCGACCGAGCGGGCGTTGCTGATGTTGAAGGGGTTGAAGTCGAAGGTGATGTTTCTGCCGAGCAGCTCCTTTTCATCCGGCGTCAGGCTGGCGGTGAGCGATTGCAGGCGGCGCCCGAAGTGGAAGCGGGTGGAATCCTGGCAGTAGTAGACCACCGGCAGGGGAAGTTGGGATGCGGCCTGCCAGGCCGGGCGACCGGTGGCGAGGCGGATGGCGAGATCCAGCGCCAAAAAGGACTTACCGCTCCCCGGCTCGCCCGCCAGGAGCGTCAGCGCCCCCTCGGGCAGGAACCCGGGGATAAGCCAGGTCAGGGATGGCCCGGCGATGTTGAGGAGGTCGACGAAGTTGAAGATGCTCTGCTCCATAATAGCACAGTTGTTCTATTATACCCCCCGGCCGTAGGTTTGGCAAGGGGGGGTGCCTTTGGGCTTCCCCTGGGGAGAAGCTGGCGAGCGAAGCGAGACTGAAGAGGGTATTTTTGTGTATTGGTAGCAGGAATCGTCACATCGTGCCCTCTGGGTATTTCGAGGGAGCGTCAGCGACCGCGGCAACCTCCCCCTCGGGAGGGCATATCCTTGGGCTTCCCCTGGGGAGAAGCTGGCGAGCGAAGCGAGACTGAAGAGGGTATTTTTCTGTATTGGTAGCAGGAATCGTCACATCGTGCCCTCTGGGTATTTCGAGGGAGCGTCAGCGACCGCGGCAACCTCCCCATAAGATCAAACAAGTAGATTGCTTCACTTCGTTCGCAGGAGGCGACCCGAGGCAACCAACCCCCTCCAGCGTAGCGGAGGGAGGGGGATAAAGGGGGTGGGTCTTCGAAGTATCCGTTCTGCGAGTTCGTTTCAGAAGACCCTCACCCCCGTTCGCTTCGCTCACGTACCCTCTCCCTCGGGAGGGCAGAGGCTGGGATCTGCGACGGACCGTCACCCAGGCGATGGCATATCCTTGGGCTTCCCCTGGGGAGAAGCTGGCGAGCGAAGCGAGACTGAAGAGGGTATTTTTCTGTATTGGTAGCAGGAATCGGCAGAGATCGTTGCTGTGCAGGCATACGAAGCCCTCCCGTACGGATGGGGCTTGCTCCATCCGCAAGAAAATGGTGGGGCAGTAAGCTTTTGCGTTTTCAAAATTCGCAAAAGCGCGAAAGCCTCTCTGTGTCGGAGTGGGGAAAAGCGCCGCATTACACGGCTTAGTTGGTACTTTGTCCGATCAACTTCGAACTGTAAAGACCCTCACCCCCGCTTCGCGGACCCTCCCCCTCGGGAGGGCAGAAATCGTTGCTGCGACGGACCCTCTACCCTGACGGGCTCTTCGCCCCTAGGGAGGGCGGAGGCCGGCTCTGCGCGGGCAGATGGGTCCCTTCCGTACGGATGGGGTTTACTCCATCCGCAGATTCCAATTCCTACTGCAAAAACGTTCGAAAAGACCCTCACCCCCGCTTCGCGGACCCTCCCCCTCGGGAGGGCATATCCTTGGGCTTCCCCTGGGGAGAAGCTGGCGAGCGAAGCGAGACTGAAGAGGGTATTTTTCTATATTGGTAGCAGGAATCGGCAGAGATCGTTGCTGCGCGGGCATACGAAGCCCTCCCGTACGGATGGGGCTTGCTCCATCCGCAAGAAAATGGTGGGGCAGTAAGCTTTTGCGTTTTCAAAATTCGCAAAAGCGCGAAAGCCTCTCTGTGTCGGAGTGGGGAAAAG
>Ga0228536_1001653_pt1 | contig 18574 bp, 19 predicted proteins | sample SJ1Smetagenome_FD_168611 | JGI IMG/M metagenome (GOLD analysis project Ga0228536, IMG submission 168611) | Enriched culture of PCE-dechlorinating microbial communities from Ithaca, New York, USA - SJ1.S | ecosystem: Engineered > Modeled > Simulated communities (microbial... > Unclassified...
CCTTGCAAAACACCTGAACGCCCTGCTGGTTCCAACGCAGGGCGATTGTGTTGTTCATGGAATGTCCACGAAAGAAGAAAAAAACACGTTTCCCATAAGGAGCCTTGTAGCAATGGTTTTTCAGAATCCGGAAAACCAGATCGTCGGCACCGTTGTTGAGGAAGACACGGCCTTCGGTCCGGAGAACCAGGGTATTCCCCCGAAAGAGATAGAGGCCAGGGTCGAAACAGCGCTCAGGGTGACCGGGCTTATCGAAAAACGGAAAAAGCCCACCTATACTCTTTCTGGAGGGGAAAAGCAGCGCCTTGCAGTAGCAGGGGCACTTGCCATGGAAACACCGTGTCTCGTCCTTGACGAACCTACGGCTATGCTTGATCCTTCGGGCCGGGACGACCTGCTCACCGTTCTCGGAAATCTCCATGCCGCAGGCAAAACTATTGTTTCCATAACCCACAGGCTGGAAGAGATTCTCAGGTGTGACCGGGCAGTCGTCCTTCACGAGGGGGCAGTTGCCTGGGAGGGGAGCATTTCCGCTCTTTTCCTTTCGAACGGGTCTTTCAGGGAGTGGGGACTGGATATACCCCCCCTTGCGGCGTTCTGGCGGGACCTTCAGTCTGAAAACAAGGTCGACCTTCCATCCATACCTTCCATATCGGGACTGGTGGATGCGCTATGTCAATAAAAGCCGTTAATCTTAGTCATACCTACCACCCGGGTACCCCCCTCGAGACCTGCGCACTGAAGAACATCTCCTTTGAATTCGATAGGCGCACGTGGTTTTCGGTGGTCGGCCATACCGGCAGCGGAAAATCCACCCTCGCACAGCATCTGAACGGTCTTCTCCTCCCCATGGAGGGACAGGTATGGGTGGATGGAATGGAAGTGAAGGAAAAAAGCCGTTCTCTCCAGGAAATCAGGAGAAAAGTCGGACTCGTTTTCCAGTATCCTGAGCAGCAGCTTTTCGCTGAAACAGTATATGATGAAATCGCTTTTGCCCCGAGGAACTGGGGTGTCCCGGAGAATGAAATACCTCAGAGGGTGAACCTTGCAATGGAGCAGGCCGGTCTCGAAAGAAACTGCCTGAAGAGAAGCCCTTTCAACCTTTCGGGGGGAGAAAAAAGGAAAGCTGCCATCGCTTCAGTCCTTTCATCCGTTCCTGATTACCTGGTTCTTGATGAGCCTACTGCAGGGCTTGATTCCTATTCCAGGAAAGAACTCACGTCACTGCTGGTCAGGCTCAGGGCTGAAGGAATGGGCATTCTTCTCGTCACCCACGATCTCGATATCGCCCTGCAGTTCAGCGACAGCATTCTCGTGCTCCGGGGAGGGACCCAGGTTGTGTGGAAAAAACCCCAGGAGGTTCTTGAACATCTCCAGGCGAATCCGGTCCCAGGGCTGAAACTTCCTGATATAGCCCGGCTCTCTGCGGCGCTGAGGGAGAAAGGAAAAAAAGTCCCTCTTACGTGGCAGTGGAAATGCCTGAAGACCGCACTTTTTGGTGAAAAGTGATGAAATTTTTCAACCATTTGACTTTCGGCCAGTATGTTCCTTCGGAATCAATTGTCCATTCCCTGGACCCACGATGCAAGATCATATCCGTCCTGATCCTGCTTACCGGCATCTTTGTGGTAAAGCACCCCGCAGTATTCGCCCTGTGGGGCATCCTTCTCGGATGCATTACCGCAGCGGCCCGTCTTCCCTTCCGGCTTGTCCTGCGGTCGGCGAAGCCTGTCCTCATCCTTGTGCTTTTCACTGCATCGATCCATATTTTTTTCACCGAAGGAGAACCGCTTTTGCAGGCCGGCTTTATCCGGATTACGAGACAGGGACTTGTCATGGCTGCCTACATGGGACTGCGCCTGTTGTTTCTGGTCCTGTTCGCATCGTTCCTGACACTTACCACGCGTCCCATGGAGCTTGCCGACGGCCTGGAACGGCTGTTTTCCCCATTTGTCCGCTTTGGTTTTCCTGCCCATGAACTTGCAATGATGATGACAATCGCGCTCCGTTTCATCCCGACCCTCCTGGATGAAACGGACCGGATCATGAGAGCTCAGCTGGCCAGGGGAGCCTCCTTCGACAGGGGGGGGCTGTGGAAGCGGTTGAAAGCATTCCTTCCCGTCCTGATCCCCCTCTTCGTCATTGTTTTTCAAAGGGCAGAGGACCTGGCGGTGGCAATGGAAGCGAGATGCTACAGGGGAGGAGCCGGGAGGACCAGGATGAATCCTCTTTTCTGGAAGATAAAAGATACTGCCGCCCTCGGATCCGTACTTTCCCTCGTGGTCCTTCTCGTTATCGGTGACAGGAGACTTTTCTTTTGAGATATGCGGCACTTGTGAGCTACGTGGGAACGTCGTATTCAGGATGGCAGCGCCAGGCCATGGGAACGGGAGTTCAGGAGAAAATAGAGGACGCCCTTTTCGCAGTGGAGGGAAAGCATGTAAACGCGTCCGCAGCAGGCCGGACTGACGCAGGTGTTCATGCCAGGGGACAGGTGGTTTCCTTCGAGCTCCCGAAAGAATGGCGTCCGGACAAACTCCTTCTGGCCCTGAACTTCCATCTTCCCCCTGATATCGCCGTCCTTCGTGCGGCAAAAGTCCTCCCGGCCTTTGACGCAAGGCGGCTGGCACTCTGGAGGGAATACCGTTTCTTTATCTGGCATGGGAACGCTCTTCCTCCCCTTATCAGGGGCAGGGTATGGTGGAACCGGTCCAGATGGGATTTCGACGAGGTACGAAAGGCGTGCACACTGTACGAAGGTTCCCATGATTTCCGGGCTTTCTGTAAAACTTCTGAATGTCCCGAGCGGCCGGTTCGTACAATATACAGGTCCTATATCAGAAAAAAGGGGAATCTGTGTATTTTTACCGTGAGAGGAAACGCCTTTCTTACGAACATGGTGAGGATCATGGCGGGAAATCTCCACGATGTTGGCAGGGGAAGGAAAAACAGGGAACAGCTCGAGGCTCTCCTGAAAGGTGAAAATCGGGCCGGGTCGGGGATGACCGCACCTCCCGAAGGATTATATTTATGGAAAGTCAGTTATGGAGAGGGTACCCCATTTGGCCCGTACGGGGTAGAATAGGACAGTCAGTCGCTTTCATTCCGGGGTGAGAAATTCCGGAAGAGGGATACCGGGGCAATCCCTGAAGCAATCTTCTTCGTCGTCCAAAGGAGGAAGACACCGTGTTCGGAACGGATATAGGAATAGACCTTGGAACCGCAACAGTACTTATTTATGTGAAAAACAAGGGAATAGTCCTTCGGGAACCCTCCGTAGTGGCAGTTGACCTTGATACCGGCAAAATCCTTGCCGTGGGCTATGAAGCGAAAAACATGGTCGGCCGTACACCGGGGAGCATAACCTCGGTCCGTCCCCTGAGGGATGGAGTGATTGCCGACTACACCATGACCGAAGCAATGATGCACCACTTCATGCGCAGGGTACAGAGAGGCTTCAGCCGCTTCTTTCGAAACCGCGTGATGATTTGTGTTCCCTCGGGGGCAACGGATGTCGAACGGAGAGCTGTACTTGAAGCCGCTGTCGAAGTGGGGGCAAAGGAAGCCTACCTCATAGAAGAGCCTATGGCTGCTGCCATAGGGGCGAATCTCAACGTTGAGGAACCACGGGGCAAGATGGTGGTGGACATCGGCGGAGGCACGACGGACATCGCCGTTATCTCCCTTGGCGGGATAGTTGTCTCCAAGTCCCTTCGGATAGGAGGAGACCGGTTCGACGAGGGGATCATGCGGTACCTCAGGAAACAGTACAGCCTTGCAATTGGTGAGCAGACGGCTGAAAACCTGAAAATTATGATAGGCTCATGTCTTCAGGAGCAGGAAGAGACGGTTATGGTGATCAAGGGCAGAGACCTGGTACAGGGGCTCCCCCGGCAGATCGAGGTTTCCAGCACCAGCGTTTCCATGGCGATCGGAGAAATGGTACAGGCTCTCATCGACGGGGTCAGGAACGTGCTTGAAGTAACGCCTCCCGAACTGTCTGCGGATATCATAGACAGGGGAATCGTTCTCACCGGCGGCGGATCGCTTTTAAGGGGGCTTCCTGAACTCATCACCCGCCACACGGGGATCAACTGCTTCACGGCCGATGACCCTATGGAGTGCGTAGCCCTGGGTACGGGCAAGGCGCTTGCCGAGATTGACAAACTGCAGGCCCTGGGGCGGAGCGGTATACTTGTCAACAAGAGAAAAGGAAGGAAGCGCAGGTTCTGATGCCGGCGGACCGGCAGAATTCAGGCCAGGGGTGCGGTCAAAGCGGGGATTCCCGGGAAATCCTTCCTTCAGCCCTGTGGTGGGAGAAAGGTCTGCGGTTTTCCTGCCTGGGGTGCGGGCGGTGCTGCAGGGGAGAGCCCGGCGCAATTTTTATCACCCCTGTCGAGGAGAGTGCCATAGCCTGTTTCCTGGGCATCAGCACTGAGATTTTCGGGAAGCGGTACAAAACTTCGCGATGGGAGGCACCCAGCCTGAAGGAAAAGAAGAACGGCGAATGTATTTTCTACCAGGCTGAGAACGCCGGGTGTTCCGTGTATCCTGTCCGTCCCCTTCAGTGCAGGCTGTTTCCCTTCTGGCCGGTGCTCCTTGCTTCCGGGGAGGAATGGGAAAAAGCCGCAGAACACTGCCCTGGAATCAATTCGGGCCGTCTTTTTCCGGCGTCTGAAATCGAGGAGCTTCTTTCACAGTGTCCTTTTCCGTCTCTTCTTTAGGGAGGAATCGCCGCAGCAGGTCAGCTTTTCCTGCGGAAACAAAGCCCTGCCCCGCAAATTTATGACCGGATCGGGGTAAAGGAGCGAGAGGACGGAGATTCGAAATGCAGGTTCAGATCTTGTCCGATATGAACTGGCGTCTTATCCTGACGCTGATCATCGTCAGCGGAGTCCTGGCGTATCTTGGAGACGTGCTCGGCATGCGCATCGGAAAAAAGCGCATCTCTCTCTTCGGGCTCCGCCCGAGGGATACGAGCAGGCTCATAACAGCCATCACCGGCATGGTCATTTCCATAGCCATCCTGATCACCATGACCATAATTTCAGAGAATGTGCGAACGGCCCTTTTCAGTATGAAATTCATACAGGGACAGCTCCAGTCGCTAACCAGGGAACTTCAGGAGAGCAGGAGCGAATCCCAGCTTATGTCACTGACTCTTCTCGACAGTGAAAAGAGGCTGAGGGAGCAGCAGGAAGGGCTTGTTGCCGTTCAGGAAGACCTTGCCATGATTCAGCCGAAACTCGAGGAGGCCCAGGAAAACCTCTCCAGGACCCGGAAAGAAAAGGAACAGCTCGAGTTTGAAAAGGAAGCGCTCAGCGATTCCGTCGAATCTCTCAAGGAAGAATCTGAATCCTTGAGAAAGGGGCTGATCCAGATCCGGAGCGGCCGAATAGCGGTATTTGCAGGGGAAATACTGGGGCAGAGCGCCATAGAGCCCATGAGCAGCAGGGATGACGTGGAAGGCGTGTTCCAGGAACTCCGGCGCCAGGCCGAGTACGTTGTGGGAGCACGCACCGGACTGTCTCCCGAAGAGATCGTACTTGCCGTGGACCTCGAAAAGGAAATGGAGGCCATCGATGGGTGCGCAGGACAGGCGAACAGAAAATTCGTCCGCATTCTCGCCCTGGCGAACGCCATCTTCGGAGAGGATATCCGGATAGACTATGAGGTGAAGGAAAGCTTCCTCGTGTACAGGAAGGGAGAAGTCCTGTTCCGCCAGTCAGTGGACAGAGATTCTGCCAGCTATGATCCTGAATCGGAACTTCACCTGATGCTTCGACTGGTCAACAGGAAGGCCATCCAGGACTCCATCGTTCCCGATCCTTTCACCGGGAAGGTGGGAGCTCTCGATGCCACGGATTTTTACGAGGCCGTGGATATTCTTCAGAAGTCAGGCGGCCGGGTGAATGTCGAGGTGTCCGCCGCGGAGGACATCTATACCGAGGGGCCGGTGAGGATCACTCTCTCCATACGGCCGGAAGACGTGGAAATCCAGCGGGAGGATTGAAAATGCTGATTGTGGCGTGCCAGGTATGCGGCGAATCGAAGATCATTGCGGGAACTCCTGACGGAGACGGGATGGCCAGGGCAACATGGATATGCCCCTGCTGCGGAACAGGCCAGGTTGTCCAGCTCCCTGTTGCTGTTGATGCCAGAAAAACGGATCTGAAAAAGATAGTCTGTGGAATGGCACTTGCCGGTCATTCGGAAGGTGACAGGCAATGAACGGAGGTTACTTTTTCTACGACAGCAAGCATGCCGTTTCCCCGGAGGAACTGGCCAACCTGTACCGGTTTACGCGTTGGGGGAAAAGCCGTTCAATCGAGGATATCGCGAGGATGCTCGAGGGGACGTCCATGTGCTTCAGCGTGCGCCACGAAAACCATCTTGTGGCTTTCTGCCGTATGCTCACAGACTTCGTCTACCGGGCATCTCTATGGGACATCATGGTGCATCCTGACCATCAGGGCAAAAAGGTCGGCACCTCGCTTCTTGACTACGCTCTTGGTCACCCGTCGATCAAAAACATCCCGCTCATAATCACCTATACGAGCGAACTCGGGCCGTTCCTTGCCCCCCATGGTTTCGAACCGAGAGAAGGGGCAATGATGCTTATGCGGAGACCTATTGAGTATTCGTGAACCTGTCCTCCGCTTCCTCGGACACCTGCTCTGGCCCTCATCATGTTCCATATGCGGTGCCATGGGTGTCCCGGCCTGTGTGGAATGCCTTCTTCCGCTGCTGTCGCCTCCCATGCCGGCTTCACTGGGTGATTTCCCCCTGGAAACAGGAGGCATTCACGAGGGGATCCTCCGGGATTTTGTCCTTGAGCTGAAATATGGCGGAGACCGAACCCTCGGCGTGGCCATGGGACGCGCTCTCGGCAGGATTTTCCCGAAGCCGTCCGCCGAAGTGCTTGTCCCCGTACCCCTTCACAGGGACAGCGTGCGGGGATTCAACCAGTCGAAAGCGATTGCCGAAGGCCTGTGCCTTGAGTGGGGAATTCCAGTGTCAGATTGCCTGGAGTGGAGGGAAGGGAGAATCGCCCAGACCGCCCGAAAAGAGTCAGAGCGCAGGAACATGCCTCTGGACGCCATGGCCGTCAGGCGAAAAGGCCTTGCCGGCAAATGGGCTGTTCTCGTGGATGATGTCGCTACGACGGGGACGACCCTCATCAGGGCTGGGGCTGCGGTGGAGAATGGAGGAGGCAGAACGGTATGTGCCTACACCTGGACGGCTGTTCCGAAAGGGGGAAAAGGGTAATAAACCGTTTTCAGCTTTGTTTTTCCCGTTATCCCTTCATGACCGCCAGAGGGCGGAGCCGTGCCGTCTTCATTGCGAGTCCGGCACTATGCACTACCTCTACTACCGCGGAAACATCCTTGTAGGCTCCGGGCATTTCTTCCCCCAGTGTTCTCAGGCTGTCCGCCATAACAGCAATGCCCTTCGAAGAGAGTTCTTTCACCAGTTCCCTGCCGTCCGTCCTGTTCGACGCTTCTTTCCTGCTGAGAAGCCGGCCTGCACCGTGGCACGCTGAAGCGAATGTCTCTTTTTCAGCACCCTCCGTACCCCTCAGGACATAACTGGAAGTGCCCATGCTCCCCGGGATGAGAACCGGAAGTCCGTTAAAGGCCCTCGTCGCACCCTTCCTGTGTACGCACAGTTTTCGAGCCTTTCCGCTGACCATGTGGGTTTCAATGTGTGCGAGATTATGGCTCACGTCATAGACTGTGTGAAGGATTCTTCCCGGAAAGAAGCGGATAAAAATGTTTCTGACATCATCAGTGATCTTCTGGCGGTTGGCCATGGCGAAATTCGCTGCCGCTTTCATGGCGCCGAGGTAATTCCGTCCCTCGGGAGAAGGAATGGGAGCGCAGCAGAGCTGCCTGTCGGGAACGGATATCCGGTAGCGTTCCATTGCCCTTTTCATGACCTTGATGTAGTCGTCGCACACCTGGTGCCCCAATCCGCGGCTTCCGCAGTGGATCATTACGGTGATGCATCCCTTTTTGATTCCCATGCGAAGGGCCTCTTCCTCGCCGAAAATCTCTTCCACCGCCTGTATCTCGATAAAGTGATTGCCTGATCCGAGGGTCCCGAGCTGCCTGAGCCCCCTCTCCACGGCCCGTTCCGAAACCGCGGAGATAAGGGCACCTTCCAGGCACCCTTTCTCTTCGATCCGCTCCAGGTCCTCCTCTGTTCCCCTTCCGGAGCGGACGATCCGGGCTGCGCCTTCCTCAAGAATTTTTTCGAGGTCTTTTTTCCTGATCCCTGCGCCTCCTCCCGGCCCGATCCCGCACGGGACTGTTGAAAACAGGGATGCAAGTATTTTCTCTGAATGAGGCAGGAATTCACTGACCGGAATTTCCGATCCAAGCAGTCGCACGCCGCAGGAAATATCGTATCCGACGCCTCCCGGGGAAATGATCCCTTCATCAGCGTCAAAGGCTGCCACTCCCCCTATGGGGAACCCGTAGCCCTGGTGAATATCGGGCATTGCAAAACTATAGCCGGCAATACCCGGAAGGCAGGCTACGTTTGCGACCTGTATGAGCGCATTCTCCCCCTCGAGCAGAGATTCAATGTATGTGTCTGCGAAGATCAGGCCCGGAACATTCATTCCGGGGACCGCACCCTTTTCCAGCAGTATCCTTGTCGGATCGATACGCGTCAGAAAGTTTCGCATACGCCGTCACCTCCGTCCGTTTTTACATATCCACGATCACCCTGAGATATGGTGCCGGGACGCTCTGAACCGCAAGGTCCGAATAGGTCGCCGCCTTCACTGGAAGCGGACCCGTGCCGCAGGGGGCTGTTCGGCCTTCGGCATACAGTGAATAAGGAGACGTCCGCACCCGGACAACGGATGGTATAAAGAAAAACGATCGTGTTTCCGCAAGAAAAAGGATCTCGTTCAGCCAGGAAACAACGAGTTCTTCGAGGTCCGCTGCTTCAAGAGAAATGTGCCCCGTTCCCTGCACCTCTTCCAGCAGACTGGAGATGCTTTTTCCGGAGCAGAGAAACAGGAACGCCGAGGCGCTTTCCGTAAAGAGTTCGTCAAGGGTATCCCCATGAGCCTCAAGCCCTGAATCTGCTTCGTGGTCTATGATTTTCCAGGACATAGGACCTCCGTTGCCCGCAGAATGATTTTCGTCCCTTATTATACCCCCTGGGTGGATATTTCTCTGATTACGATAAAAAAGAGAAGAAGTCTTGACTAATGTTAGATGTCTAACTAAAATCATATCCATGAAAGAAAAAAAAGGCATACTTCCGGTTTTTTACGAAATTCATGAATACATTCAACGGATAATAGGAAGGCAGATCGGAAAATATGAAGAGGGATGTCTTGTCCCGTCACATGCAGAGATGCTGTATTTTCTCTCTTCAGTCCGGAGCCTTACTATGGGAGAGCTGGCGAAAAAAGTGCACAAGACGAAGCCCACAGTAACAGTCCTTGTTGATAAGCTGGAGCGCTGCGGTTTCGTGGAACGGGAAAAATGCAGCACGGACCGCCGCGTTTATCATATCCGCCTCACTGAGAAAGGCAGGGCGGTGAAGCCGTTTTTTGAATCTCTTTTTACCGGCATTGAAGAGAGATTTTTCGAGGGTTTTTCAGAGGAAGACAGAGAAGGGGCTGAAAAAAGCCTGCTCCGTATTGCAGAGAATTTGAAGGAGGATATATGAACATGAAGGAATTTTTCACGGCGGTCAAAGACCGCAGGACATATTACGCTATATCGAAGGCAAGCCCCGTTTCAGATGAACGGATCCGGGAGATAGTCGAGTTTGCAGTAAAGCATGTTCCCTCGCCATTCAACTCCCAGAGCGGCAGAGCCGTGCTTCTTCTGGGTTCATCCAGCGATGAGTTCTGGTCCATCGTAAAGGAATCCCTCAGAAAGATCGTTCCCGCGGAGAAGTTTGCCCCCACTGAGGAAAAAATAGACGGATTTGCTTCCGGATACGGGACGGTCCTCTTCTTCGAGGACAACAGGCCGGTCAGGGTACTGCAGGAAAATTTCCCCTCCTATGCAGGGCATTTCCCTGTCTGGTCCGACCATTCATCGGGCATGCTTCAGTATATCGTCTGGACGGGACTGGAGTCGGAGGGGTTCGGCGCCTCGCTTCAGCACTACGGCCCTGTAGTGGAAAATGAGGTGCGGAAGAGATGGGGCATCCCCTCTGAATGGCGGTTTATTGCCCAGATGCCCTTCGGTGTACCCGTATCGGGGCCGGGAGAGAAAGAGTTCCTTCCCCTCGAGGATCGGGTTCGGGTCTACGAATAAAAACAACGCACGATGCCCCGCCATGGACGCGGGGCATCTTTTTTCGGAAAAAGGCTGCCTGAAACTGATCAGCGGAATTTCCCTGTACGTCGGGAATTGCCTGGAAAAAAGCACCTAATTCTTGACTTGCTGCCCGAAAGGCTCATAATGGCCTGGAAAAGTGGTCCGGATACGGACCGGGGAGGGAGATACCATGGGACGTGGCAGTGAGCCGAGGAGGGTGGCATTATACGGTCTTGTAATTAATTTTTTCCTGACGGGATTCAAGTACCTTGCGGGTTTTTTCGGCAGGAGCAGCGCTATGATAGCGGATGCAACCCACTCTCTGTCTGACCTTCTGACAGATCTTGTCGTTTTTTTGGGTCTTTTTGTCGCCGAAAAGCCTGCCGATGCCCACCATCCCTACGGACACGGCAAGGTCGAGGCTGTGTTGGCGGCTGTATGCGGCCTCTCGCTGCTTTTTGCGGCCGCTGCAATCTTTCTTTCCGGAGTATCAAGCATCCTGTCGGTGTTTCGGGGAGGCGCAATAGAAAGTCCCGGGCTGTCCCCCCTTATCGCGGCATTCCTCTCGGTGGTGATCAAAGAATGGATGTTCCGCTACACCATCGCCAAAGGCAGGCTGTTTCAGAGCAGCGCGCTGATCGCCAAGGCCTGGGATCATAGATCCGACGCCCTTTCCTCTATCGGGACTCTCGCAGGCATAGGGGGAGCATTTTTCGGAGGTGAGAAGTTCAGGATACTGGATCCCATTGCCGCTGTCACTGTAAGCGTTTTCATAGTCAGGGCGGCTCTTCCCATATTAAGGGACAGCCTTGACGAACTCATCGAATCCTCCCTGCCGGGCGAACTGGAAAAACAGCTTCAGTCCGCCATAGTCTCTGTTCCCGGAGTGAACTCGTTTCATAAACTCAAAACGCGCCGCATAGGAAGTTCCATAGCAGTGGACGTTCACCTGCAGATGAACGGTAGCCTCTCTCTGACCGAGGCCCACGATATCTCCAGGAAAGTGGAGGAGGCCATCTGGAACCGTTTCGGCGATGAAGCCCAGATTTCTCTCCACATGGAACCTGCCCTTCGCAGCGGAAGAAGCTGAGTTTTACAATTCCCCCTCTCCGTGCAAAAATAGAAAAGCAAAAGAAAGATTTTCAATCAATTTCCCAAACCGTAAAGGAGCGTTTTGAAATTCATGGATAACCAATCCCCGAAAGGCCCTCATTTTATTGAACAGATCATCATGGACGACCTGAAAAACGGCGTCGTGAGCGAAATACGGACCCGTTTTCCTCCGGAACCGAACGGATACCTTCATATCGGTCACGCGAAATCCATCTGCCTGAACTTCGGCCTGGCTGAACAGTTCGGCGGTACATGCAATCTGCGTTTCGACGACACAAACCCGGCCAAGGAGGAAACAGAATACGTCGAGTCCATCAAACGGGACGTGGAATGGCTCGGATTCAGGTGGCACGCCCTCTGCTTCGCATCGGACTATTTCCTGCAGTTTTACGAGTGGGCGCTGGAACTTATCCGGGACGGAAAGGCATATGTAGATGACCAGTCAGCGGATGAGATACGGGAGACAAGGGGTACGCTGACGGCGCCCGGGAAGGAATCCCCTTACCGGAACAGAACGGTTGTGGAGAATCTGGAGCTCTTTGTCAGAATGAAGCGCGGAGAGTTCGAGGACGGGTACTGCGTGCTCCGGGCAAAAATAGACATGGCCCATCCCAACCTTAACATGAGGGATCCTGTGCTGTACCGTATCCTGCACAGGGACCATTTTCGAACGGGGGGAGACTGGTGCATCTATCCCATGTACGACTTTGCCCACGGATACGAGGATTCCATTGAGGGCGTGACCCATTCTATTTGTACTCTCGAGTTCGAGGATCACAGGCCCCTTTACGAATGGTTCCTCGACAATGTCTCTGTTCCCTGCAGGCCGAGGCAGTTCGAGTTCGCACGCCTGAACCTCACGTACACCGTAATGAGCAAACGGCTGCTGCTGACACTTGTGAACGAAAAGATCGTCAACGGCTGGGATGATCCCAGGATGCCCACAATCAGCGGCATCAGAAGGCGCGGGTACTCCCCGTCAGCCATTCGGCGCTTTTGTTCCGAAATCGGGGTCTCCAAGTCCAACAGCATGGTGGACATCGAATTTCTCCAGTATGTCATCCGGGAGGAACTGAACAGGGATGCCCGTAGGGCCATGGCCGTCCTTGACCCGGTAAAGGTCGTAATAGAAAACTATCCTGAGGGAAAGACGGAAATGCTCGAGGCTGAGAACAACCCGGAGAAACCGGAAGACGGGGTCAGGGAAATTCCCTTTTCACGGGAAATATACATCGAACGGGACGATTTCATGGAAAATCCCCCGAAGAAGTTTTTCCGCCTCTCTCCCGGCAGTGAAGTACGCCTGAAGCACGCCTACCTGGTTACGTGCACGGGTGTGGTGAAAAATGACGACGGGGAGATACGCGAGCTGCGCTGTACCTATGATCCCGAGAGCAGGGGAGGGGAAGCTCCGGACGGGCGGAGGGTCAAGGGAACCCTTCACTGGGTCTCCGTCCCCCATGCCGTCAAAGCGGAAGTTCGCCTGTTCGACAATCTCTTTACGCTCAGGGACATGTCGGAGATGGAGGAGGGAAAAACGTTCAGGGATTACCTGAACCCCGATTCCATTCGGATACTGAAGAACTGTTTTGTCGAGCCCGGCCTTGCCTCTCCGGAACACCTGGAACGCTTTCAGTTTCTTCGCCAGGGGTATTTCTGCACCGATCCCGGCTCCGAGCCCGGAAAACCTGTGTTCAACAGGACTGTCGCCCTCAAGGATACATGGGGGAAAATGGTCCGGAATGAAAAAGCGGAATAAAAAAGGGGCGCCGCCTGGGCGCCCTTTTTTTATCAGATCAGATAGATTTCCGTTCACCTCCCGTTATTATCCGGCGTTTCTCCCTGAAAGTTCTTTGGGTATTCTGCTTTCACTTCCCCGGGGAAATCCCTCCTTATTTCCAACAGCTGCGGGGCTTCCGTTTCGCCTCGGGAAAAGTACGGTATAGGGGGCCGAAAAGAAGTGTTAAAATGGAATATATTTTTGAAGCGTTTCGTACGCGGAATCTTCAACAGGCGCTGAAAGAGGAGGTTCGCCGGATATGATCGAAAATGATGAGTTTACCATACACCGCGGCAGCCGGGAGGAAGCGGAAGAAAAATGTTCTGAATGCGGTGCGGAGATCAGGGGGGGCCTGAGGTACTGTACATCCTGCGGTGCCCCCGTGTCAGAAGATGGTCATCCGCCGCTCCGTGAAGTCTCCCGGCAGGAAAATGAAGACAGTCGTCCCCTCCGTGAACCGGGGAGGAGGGTCCGGAGCAACGCTGACAGGGCGGAGAGAAGTTACCGTGAATTCAATGCCGTTGCCCGGCCGCGGAGGAGAAAAAACGAGCGCAGAAGCAGGCTTCCCGTTATTCTTTTACTTTTTGTCCTCGCAGCGGCTCTCGGGGGAGGCGTGTACAGTTTCATGAAGCAGTCGGAGGATATGCCGTGGGACAGTTCTGTTATCAGTAAGCCGGAAAAGCCCGCGCCTTCAGCAGGAACAGACCCGGTCCCCGGACAGGATCAGCCTGTCACGGCCGGCAGGACGGTGACAGGGACGCCTGTTTCGGCCGGCAGGACGGTAACAGGGACGCCTGTTTCGGCTGAGGAAGGCGCACATACGGCGGTCACTGCAGTCATGTCCCAGACCGCGGCGGATATTTCGAATATCACGGGTCCCACGAGAGGGATCGTCATCGGGTCGAGTGTAAACCTTCGCGGTTCACACACTATAAAGAGTCCTGTCCTCGGCAGGGTTTCGGTGGGCAACAGGGTCGAGGTCACCGATTCCTGGCTGAGCGACGATGGTGCGGAGGCGGTGGCGCTTTCCGATATCCAGGTGTCCTCTGAGGGCGGGAAAAAAATCAGGATCCTGAAGGGAAAGGGAGTCACTGTTTCAGAGGGTCCCGACGCTTCCGGAATGATGAGGATCACTCTCCCGGAGGATAAAAATAAAACGGTGTATATGGTGTCGGCGAAATTCCTCAGCGACCCGCAGGCATGGCCATGGTACAAGGTGAAGCCGCAAAAGGGAAAAGAAGGGTGGATTTTCGGCAAATTCCTCACAGTAATCGATCCCCGGGACGAAACTCTTTCCCCCGCATTCCTCGACACTGCCCTGGCTTCCTTCGGAACGACGAAGGAGCAGGCCGAGGCATTGCTCGGGAAGCCTGCGAAATCTTCCTCCAGAAAGGTGAAAACCCAGGGCGGGGAGGAAACTGAAACGACGCTTGCCTTCAGCGGACTGACCCTCGTGCTCCATGAGGGGCCGGGAGGGAGCGGGGTGCGAAGGGCCGTCATCACTTCGGCAGCCCGACAGGTGGAAGGAGGGCTTGCGGTGGGTATGGAAAGACGGAACGTCCTCTCCATACTTGGTCTTCCAAATGACGTTGACAGGGGTGACGAGGTTTATCGTCTGAACAGGAATTCCGGAATCAGGATAAAGTATGACAACTACCGGGTCAAATCGATAGCCCTCGGAGAGCTCAAGTGACAAACGGAATGAACATGACCGTTCCGCCTGTTCCCGGCTCGGTCTTCTTCCCGGTTTGCAGGGAAGATATGACGAAAAGGGGATGGGCGGAACTTGATTTTCTTCTTGTAAGCGGCGACGCCTATGTGGATCATCCGAGCTTCGGACCTGCAGTGATCGCGAGGGTGCTGGAAAGCTGCGGATACAGGGTGGGAATACTCCCCCAGCCCGACTGGAAGAGCAAGGACGCATTTCTTGCCATGGGGAGACCGCGGCTTGCCGTGCTTGTGACTGCCGGCAACCTCGATTCAATGCTCAACAAATTTACTGCGTCGAAAAAAAACCGAAGCGATGACAGCTATTCCCCGGGGGGCAAGTCGGGATGCCGCCCCGACCGTGCCACTGTTGCCTACTGCAGCCGCGTGTAGGAATGCTGGAAGGATGTCCCCCTTGTCATTGGCGGCGTGGAGGCCAGCCTGAGGCGATTCGCCCACTATGACTACTGGTCCGATGAGGTGAGGCGGTCAGTTCTCTTCGACAGCCAGGCCGACATCCTCGTCTACGGAATGGGGGAGAAACAGATAAAGGAAATTGCGGAACTTCTGGACAGGGGAGTGCCCGCAGGAAGTATCCGGTCCGTCAGGGGGACAATGTACCGGGCGCCCTCACTTCCAGAAAAGGGCCGCGTGGTGGAAGTTCCCTCGTTCGAAGAAGCCGCCGCCGAGAAGGTGAAATTTGCCGAGGCCTTCAGGCTCCAGTATCTCGAACAGGATCCCTTTCACGGCAGAACGGTGGCCCAGCGTCACGGTACAACCTTTGTCATTCAGAACCCTCCCGCTCTTCCTCTGTCGGAAAAAGAGATGGACGACGTCTACGGTCTTCCCTATACGCGGACGTATCATCCGATGTATGAGAAAGACGGAGGAGTGCCCGCTATCAAGGAGGTCCGTTTCAGCCTCGTGAGCCACAGGGGATGTTTCGGAAGCTGCTCTTTCTGTGCGATACACAGCCACCAGGGACGGATAATCCAGTCCAGGAGCCACGATTCACTTCTTTCGGAAGCGAAGCTTCTTACAACGCTGCCGGATTTCAAGGGATACATCCATGACGTGGGCGGTCCCACGGCGAATTTCCGGATCCCTTCCTGCAGCGAGCAGCTCGAGAGAGGAGCGTGCAGGAACAGACAGTGCCTTTTCCCGTCACCCTGTCCTAAACTTCGCGCGGACCACAGGGATTATCTTGAGCTTCTTCGGAAGCTGAGATCACTTCCGGGAGTGAAGAAAGTGTTCATACGGTCAGGCATACGGTTCGACTATCTTCTCGCGGACAAAAAAACGCCTTTTCTTGAGGAGCTCTGCGCCCATCACGTGAGCGGCCAGCTGAAGATCGCTCCTGAACATGTCTCCTCAGATGTTCTCCGGATTATGGGAAAACCGGGAAGGGAAGTCTATGAACGGTTCATGGAGGCCTTTCGCGGGATGAACACCAGGCTCGGAAAAAGACAGTATCTCGTTCCCTATTTCATCTCCTCCCATCCCGGGGCAGAGTTGAAGGATGCCGTGGAACTGGCGGAATTTCTGCGGGATATACGGTTTCAGCCCGAGCAGGTTCAGGATTTCATCCCCGCCCCCGGCAGTCCGGCCACGTGTATCTACTGGACAGGGATCGATCCTATGACAGGCGGGACGGTCCATGTACCCAAGAGCAGGGAAGAGAGAAAAATGCAGAGGGCGCTTCTTCAGTACCGCGAGCCCCGAAACCGTGAGACGGTGATCCGGGCTCTCGAGGCTGCCGGACGAAGTGACCTTATAGGAGAAGGGCCTCTCTGCCTGGTTCGGCCCCAGCACCGGCCGGAAAAAGGAAAGATGTCAGCGCCTCTCCTCCCCGGCGGGAAGAAGCCCGGCGGCCGATTTCAGAAGAGACGGTCCAGCCTCGGTAAGAAGGACCGCTGCAAGGATCAGGGCTGATCCCGCAGCCATCCGGGCCGTGAACACCTCACCCATGAACAGTATCCCTGAAAGGGCGCCGAAGACGGACTCAAGGCTCAGGATAATGGCCGTATGGGTCGAGGGAGTGAACTTCTGTGCCACGTTCTGAACGGCGAAGGCAAAAATTGTGCAGAAAAAGACTGTAAAAGCGATGCTCCAGAGGCCGGAACCTCCGCTGAATCCAGGCCATGTCTCGAAGAGAAGCGCGAAGGGAAGGCTGAGCAGCCCCACCATGAAGATCTGGATGACGGCCAGGCATACAGGGTCTTCATCAGCGGTGAAATACTCAATGGCGAGGATATGGCTGGCGAAGAAAAAAGCGCACAGCAGCGTGAGGGAATCACCGGCGCCGATGCTGAAACCGTGCTGAAGTGTGAGAAGGGCCATCCCGGTGACACAGATGATTGAAGCTGCAAAAGAGATGAACCCTGGAAACTTTTTTTTCAATGCCCACGACAGAAAAGGCACGAGAACGACATATGTTGCGGTGAGAAAGGCCTGCTTCCCCGGGGTGGTGTAGTTCAGCCCCAGCGTCTGGGTCGCGAAGCCGAGAAAGAGAAAGAGCCCGATTATCATCCCGGCCCTGATTCCCGAACGGGAAAGGCCTGACAGTCTCCTGCGGAAAAAGGCGGCCATGAGCAGCGCAGCCGAAACGAAGCGGAGCACCAGCAGCCAGAACGTGGGGTAGCTGTCCAGGGCGTCTTTCATGGCTACGAATCCGAGCCCCCAGAAGAGGGCGACCAGAGCCAGGGCAATATCTGCGAGAACTGTTTTCGTTCCGGAAGGAAGGTTCATTTCATTTCACTCCTGTTGTATTAAGTCTTGAGAGAGTATACCATTTTCCCTCACCGGAATCCTCCGGAAAATCGGGTGGAAAAGACCTTTTTTGTCCCGGTTGACATTTTGTGAGCATATTAACTTTTATTTACATTAAGTGGAACCGTAGTATAATGTATCCCATGTTTTACCCCTTGGGAATTACGGTTTCCCAAGGAACGTTTCTCATAAAGATGGGAGGTGTAATATGTGTTCATTTTTGTGGTTTCGTTTTTCACGTACGTTCTTCTTGTCTGGTCAGGAGGAATGGTACCCTTCTTTGAGATAGCGGTCGGCCTGGTCCTGGCTGCGGTTATCACACTGGCATTTACTTCATGGCATAAGGGAAGAAAGGTCAGCATGAGGGGACTCGACCCAAAACGGTGGTTTGGTTTTTTTTATTATCTCTTCGGCCCCTTCGCAGTTGGTCTTGCCAAGGCCAATATCGACGTGGCAATGAGGGTGATAACGGGAAACATCCGGCCCGGCATCGTAAAAATCAATCCAGGGCTGACGTCGGACGTTGCGAAGACGATGCTGGCGGATTCCATAACCCTGACCCCCGGAACACTCACCGTGGACGTGGACGACGAGGGAGCATTTTACATCCACTGGATCTATGTGGAAGATGAAAATCCCTCTGAGGAGCAGGTTTACGGAACTTTTGCCCATTGGGCGAGGAGGTTGGCGGAGTGACAATACAGATTTTCCTGTTTGCTGCGGCGGTCGTCGGCCTGTTGGCTGTAGCCGTCATGGGGCGTCTTGTGGCGGGTCCCACCGTACCTGACAGGGCTGTCGCCCTGGATACGATGAATACTTACGTGGTGGGACTGATGATGCTTCTGGCAGCGGCCTATGATTCAGTGGTCATGGTCGATGTGGCCATTGTCTATGCGGCGCTGTCGTTCGT